>Ga0105152_10000310_pt1 | contig 13718 bp, 17 predicted proteins | sample LakBais05cmmetaG_FD_81534 | JGI IMG/M metagenome (GOLD analysis project Ga0105152, IMG submission 81534) | Lake sediment microbial communities from Lake Baikal, Russia to study Microbial Dark Matter (Phase II) - Lake Baikal sediment 0-5 cm | ecosystem: Environmental > Aquatic > Freshwater >...
CTCGTCTTCCCCGGCTTTCACAGCCAGGGCTGCGGCCAGCCGTTCAGACCTTGAGTATTTGGTCATAAAAATCTGCACCTCCATTCGTTGGATTGTGTCCAACTTATGGGGTGCAGTTCAATATCTCCTTCTTTTTTTATTATTTCGCCATTTCTAGGATTCGTCGCAACAGTTCTGCATCGTCCTTGATCAAACCCGCAGCCGGCAAACGCTGCAACAACAACGCCCAATTCGGTTCTTTAGAAAAAACATCCTTGAAGATCGGCAGGGCTTCATCCATTTTTCCGAGATCGGCAAGTGTGACTGCCTGCCAAAAAGGCAATTCAAGCATTTCGGGCAGCATTGCGGCAGCATTTTTGTAAGCTTCCAATGCCTCAGTCACCTGGCTTTTCCCAAGCATGTCATCCCCTTTGTTCATAAGCTGATAAGCCCGTTGGACACCGACCAATCGTTTCAGCTCATCAATGGGTGCCAGGTGATCTTCCACCCTGAGGTCGATTATTCGATCCTCCCAAGGTTTCCCGGTTGCCTGTCCCTTCACCACCAGAATGGCTGCACTTTGTTGCCCGCGAATATCCCCACCTGCTGATTGCGCCGCGGTCAAGGCTGCCAACAGTCGGTCGATCAAGTTTCCGGATGTGGTTTTATAGACTTCTGCCATTGCCGGCCAGACAGTGGGGTACAGCATCATGTTTGCCTGCACCGAGAATCCATCCCCGGTGATATGACCTGCCTCGGTGATGCAGCGTTTGCCGGTATGAGTTGCCACGCAACCGTTTTTATCCACCATGGCGACCTGTCGCAGATCACGACCTTCATCGCCCGCCAGGAGCATCTTGAGCGACTCTTCTGAACTCTTGCCGGATCTCATCAGATCCAATCCCAGGGGACCGTAACTTACCTCCACCATCGACTGTGTGGCAATGGCGCCCACCCCGGATTCTGCCCATGTCACCAAAGATCCGGTAGAGAACCAGTGCGATTGAACTGCAACACCCATTTCACCGGTTTCGGGATCGCGGGCGACAATGGAAAAGGTATGTGCAATGGGAAAACGACGGTTACATACAGCAGCAGTTCGACCTGTTCCATTACTCATGCTTTACCTCATGTCTTGGAAATCTCACAAAATCACGACCAATTCTCCAACATGACCTTTACCGACCGGATCATTTCCAAAGAGAATTCGGCGCCAGTCTTTCTAAGATAGATTGATTGCCCGAAGTTCTCCGAATCCATGAAATATCGCCTGGGGGCGCCGGCTGGTGGTTCAAGTGGAGCATACATGCGTTTGAAATCCTCACCATCAAACCGTTTATAAGTATCCTTATGAAGGATAAATTCCCTGTCAAAGCGTGTGCTCCGGGTTTTCTCACTAAGCTCGCGTGCAGGATGACCCAGGCAGAGCATCGTGATCGGGAAAACATAGGGAGGCAATTTCAACAGGTCGCGATGGATTTCATAGTTCTCAAGAATATCACCAATATAGCAGGATCCAATCCCCATTGATTCAGCCGCCAGTACAGTAGTTTGCGCGGCGATCAACGTATCACAACAAGCCAGCATCAGGTCGCCAACACTGGGTTTACGGAATTCTTTCCCCAATTCTCGGCAACGACGGGGAACTTCACAAAACTCAAAATAATCATAGAGACGTTGAAAATCAGCCAGATAAAGCAACACCCAGGGCGCTTTCGCTATGAAAGGCTGGTGGTCACATGTCTCAGACAGCCGGGTTTTAAGTTCTTGAGATACGATTTCCAGAATTGAGTATAGCATCATGCCACCTGCCGTCGGCGCACGCAGGGTTGCCCCCAGTATCGTGGTTTTCTCTTCCTCTGTAACCGGTCCATTGGAATAGGCTCTAATTGAACGCCGGTTCATAATCACATCGATGGTTTGTGTCATATCATCCTCTCTGTTCTCTATCTCTTTGTTACCGGGATCTCGAACCAAGCTATGGACAATAATATGTTCTTACGTGTTGAGGTAAAACCTTATGCCGGTTTCCACATCAGTTTTATTATATTGACTTTTTCCCAATCCGAGAATGATGCTTGGTGTCTATATATGTATGTTAAAAAGCATCTGGGGATTCCAGATGCTTATGCCATCACTTGCAAGCTCCAGCCTATTTCAGTGGCATTTCAATCCTTGTTTGTGCGGGGGGTGTTTCCTGTGGATCGTTCAGATAGAATTCAATCGCCACCCCGGTTTCCACCTGATGGTTATCCTTGATCCACTGATTCATGGCTTCGTAGGCCGGCTTACATTCCTCATAAGGTCCCGTGTAAACAAGCGATACCACCCTGCCGGCGGGGATTATTCCCGGTTGAATGTCCCCTTTTCCTGCCAGACCGGCAGGCGTCTCAAATCCCACCTCAATGTCCAGGTTCGACATGTCCATGTTGTAATAAATGACAAAAGGAAATCCAGCGGGTTGGATCTTCAGCTCAGCCAGATGCTTCATGATCCGTCCATAGATATCCCCAAGAACTCTCGGCAACTCCTGTACTGCCGCATGGGTTTTTACAGACAATATCGGTCGATCAGGATATTCCACGATTTCACATTGCGTATGCATGCTACCCTCTCCTAAGGATAAATTTCTATTATTATATAGCACATATGTTCTATATGTCAAGGTGTTTTCAAAGCATAGAAAAGGCTGTCGAATCCGGCAGCGGGGGATACGGCCAGCCTCATGACCCATCCAGGCAAACAAGAATGCCCGATCTTATTCGGGCATTTAGTTTAGTTTTTTTGTAGATATTCGGGTTGTTATGATTATACGGGGGCGAGAGTCCCGGAAAAGATCTGCCAGGCAAGGGCGGTTTTAGCCACGAGACTGAGAATAATATAAACCCGCTCGCCAAAAAGATAATCCTTCCATGGACCAACCTTCTTATATTGCAATACCATATTCACTGCAAATACATTGAAGAATACAAATATGGTGGGTATGATCGCATAAACAAATGCCGGCGGCTTGGCATCTGATGAGCCCAAGGAACCCAGGAAATACATCACGATTACAACCCATGGAAAGATACCGGCGATGCAGCCATAGATGTACGCAGTCCAGTTGGTTTTGCCAGTCGTTTGATTATGAAGCTCCATCATGATGCCGAAGAGGTTCATCATGGCATTCAAACCGAAGATCAGGATCATGGCACCCAGGTCCCAGAGACCCACCAGCATGCCGATTAATACAATCATCAGCGATGAACTGAGCGCATACTCATAAAACCGGGCCGGGTTCATACCTTTTTCCAGGTGCCAGACATACCATTTGTAGCCAAAAGTTGCCAGGCTGAAATGTGCGATGGCTGAGATCAGCAAGAAGACCGCCACCGCCGGCCCAAATCTCAGGGCGTATAGAAGGTGAGGATCGGGTGTCAGCGACATTGTTGCAGTATCAAATTTCAGAAAATTGGTATAGATCGGATAGGTAGTCTCATTACTCAGAATGATCATTAAGATCCCCTGAACCAGATGAAGGAAACCCATGATCAGATTAAATCGTCTGAGTTTTTTATACTTTATTTCAGAATTATTCGAAGGTCGTGCTTTTTTATCTATTACAGTTGTCATTGAACAATCTCCTAAATGATTTTTTGTTGTTTACTTGATAACCATTGTATAGAAATCGTCAGAGTATTTCAAGTCGAACCTTATACAACATTATACAAAGAAGATTGTTGGATTAACCTGGCTAGAAACTTGAAAACCAATTAACTGCGTCCGACCGGCTCTCAAAAACCCGAAACTCTCGCCCCCGGTTTGTCTCACGGACCATCTCATAAAACCTTCCATCCCCGATCCTGTCGCGTGTTATTATAGCTGCCAGAATAATTCGGTAATTTGAAAGTTTTAAAAGTATCTTTCCTGCCAGACCGGTACGCAGTTCGAAAAAATCCTCCGGCAAGTTTTCACTATACATAAGTAATCGATCTGTTTCGTTCTCCCCACAGAAAGCGACCAGTTCCAACGCATCATCCTCGCTGGCAACTTCCATCTCCAGGAGGCATTCCACAAATCCCTGCATCTCATCCTTGACAAACTGGTAACGGTTTATTTCAGACGGATTGTTCATTGGGGAAAATTCACCGCATTGGATTGCGGGTGCAACTCCTTTTGCATCGAATAGCGAGTGCTACCGGATTCTTCGGTTTTCTTGACCACCATGTAACCAAAACCCTCATAAAACAGCATTGACTCGAAATCCTGAGTTTCGACGAAGGAATGCCCGCAACCTCTGCGCAATGCCTCCTTCTCAGCTTCTTTCAATAATCTCAGGCTGTAGTTCTTTCTGCGCTGTCGATCCTTAACCCAAACCCGGGCGATGTATAACCAGCCCCAATAGCTGCCCCCGATCACTCCGGCAATAATTTCACCTTGCGGGTTGCGCATGATGGCTGCCAATGGCAACCAATCTATTGGAGGGCTATGCGCGGCGTGATGGCCTTCCAGGTCCTCCCGTATAACCTGCAAATCCAGGGGATCAGGGCTATCAGTTAAAGAAATGATGTATTTTTTAGCCATTTTACAGCCACAAATTTTTTTTGCATTCGCAACAAATTACGATGCGGCTTGCATGAAGATCTTCAGTTTACCCGATTTTATATAATTATAAAAACTATCCACATGATAATCAATGGGCTGCCTTGATCGGATGGCGAAGGATGGTCTTGAGCCTGGCAGGATCTGCCCTTAAAGGATACCGATGTAAACCTCATGGTGCTTATGCTGCATCTGGTACCCATTCTGGGCGGCAAACTCCTCCATCTTCTTCACGGTTATCGGCTCAGTTGCATACGGACCGATATGCATGATTTGCACGCACAGACCCTCATTGAATTTTTCCAACCTCAATTTATTAATTCCAGGATTCGGCTTCTTCTCTTTCATTTTTGCCTGGGCTTCGCGGAACATGGGATTCATTATGTGTTCAGGCTGCAGGATCATGGCAGTCCAACACCAGTTATCCGGTTTGGTAATATCGAACTCCCCATCTTCAATCCACCACAGCGCCTCAAGCCCCATAACGGTGTAATCAATCGGATTTTCTTGGCGCATTTTTGACATGAATTTCAGTGAATAAGAAACACCATACAGCGCTTCCATCGCCTGCCGTCAATCATCACAAATTGGAAGGCGGGAATAGTGACAATGGTTACCCGATCAGCCGGGGGGTTATAAAACTCCTTATACTGTTTTCGTAAGTCGATTTTGTTCACCCTGTCCTCACTTTTTCTGCGATAGATAAGTAAATCCCAGCCAGATAATACTATAAAACACAGAGATTCTGTAGAAACCCGGCAAGTCACAAACGACATCTCAAGGTAAAATTCGTCCATGTCTTTCTCAAGCCTGCCAACTCTTCTACGCATCAAACAGACGGTCTGTTATTACCTGGCCTTCTTGGCCTTGGGTTTAACCACCGGTGCGATTGGTCCCGCGCTGCCTCACCTGGCAGAACAAACGCATTCCCCCATAAAAGACATCAGCTATCTTTTTGTCAGTCTGGCGCTAGGCTATTTGCTGGGCTCTCTGGCAAGTGGACGGCTGATCGATCGTATCAAGGGACACCCCGTGATCATTGCGGGACTAGTCGGTATGGCTGTCACCATAGCGCTGGTACCTCTAACGCTCGATCTTCGGCTGCTCATCATTCTGGCTTTTATGGTCGGTTTATCACAAAGTTTTGTGGATGTTGGCGGCAATTTAATGATCGTATGGGTATATGGTCAGGATGTCGGACCATTCATGAATGGGTTGCATCTCAGCTTTGGGATCGGCACCCTCATTTCGCCGCTCATTATAGCCGCCAGCCTGGAGCTTGGCGGGTCAATTACCTGGGGCTTCATCGGTCTGGCAATGTTGTCGTTACCCGCCGCGATTGGTCTTCTTAAACTTCCAAACCCGACCAGCCCGGTCAATGCACAGACCAACCGTGAGGATCAGGCTTCAAAAAGCAGGTTGATCCCCCTGGTTATTTTCATCATGTTGTTCTATTTTGTGTACATCGGTTTTGAGGGGGGATTCGGAGCATGGCTCTATACCTATGCGCTGGAGACCGGGTTGGCGACGCAAGTCACTGCCGCTTATCTTACGTCCATCTTTTGGGCAGCATTCACTTTCGGCCGTTTATTAGGTATCCCAGCCGCCCGTAAGTTCTCGCCTGGTACCATGATTTTTACCGGGCTTGTTGTCAGCCTCATCAGCATTTCCCTGCTGAGTGTCTTTTCCACCTCACCTGTAATGCTTTGGTGCGGCACATTCGGGTATGGATTGGGTGTTTCCACTTTATTCCCAACGCTGCTTACTTTGGCGAGTCAATACATGACCTTGAGCGGTAGAACCACCAGCCTGTTCTTCGCCAGTGCCAGCGCAGGAGGCATGTTTTTCCCCTGGCTCGTAGGTCAATTGATCAGCACATTCGGACTACAGATTATGATGCCAGCTTTTCTCAGCATAGTGCTGTCTGCGTTTTTCATCGCTGCCGGCATATTGATTTTAGGCCACCGCCTGATAACAAAAGCCGGGAAATCCTGAGATTGCCCGGCATGCTTTTACGCGAATATTATCTCCGATAAAACATCAATCGAACCGCAGGTGCTTCACAGTCAAGCCATTGGTGATCAGCACTTTAAGTGCATCGATCCCGATTTGAAGGTGAAGGTCGGCGAATTGTTGCGTAACCTTGCGATCCGAAGCGGAGGTCTTGATACCCTCCGGGACCATGGGTTGATCAGACACCAGCAATAAAGCACCGCTAGGGATCTGATTGAAAAAGCCGGTCGTGAAGATCGTGGCAGTTTCCATATCGACCGCCATGACACGGATACGCCGCAGGTATTCCTTGAATTGTTCGTCATGTTCCCAGACCCTGCGATTGGTTGAATAGACGGTTCCGGTCCAGTAATCGCAGTGATGTTCACGAATGGTTGTTGAAACTGCTTTCTGTAAATTAAAAGCTGGCAGGGCGGGCACCTCCGGTGGGAAATAGTCGTTCGATGTGCCTTCTCCACGGATGGCCGCGATCGGCAGGATCAGGTCTCCCAATTGGTTTTTCTTTTTCAAGCCGCCGCATTTTCCTAAAAATAAAGCGGCTCGTGGTTTTATGGCAGACAACAAGTCCATGACCGTGGCAGCATTTGCAGACCCCATACCGAAATTAATAATGGTGATACCCTCCGCCGTGGCGCTCGGCATCGGTTTATCCAGACCGCAGACAGGTACCTTGAACCAGTCTGCAAAGGTTTGAATGTAATTTTGGAAATTGACAAGCAGAATGTACTTGCCAAATTTATCAAGTGCTAATCCCGTATATCTCGGCAACCAATTCCGAACGATATCATCCTTTGTTTTCATGATAGCACCTCTGGTGTACCATTATTTTACGTAGCCACTGCCTCCGCCGACGATGGTTTGGTTTCTCCCTCGGCCGCCAGGAATCGCTTCTGCTTTCCCAGTATAAGGTGAAGTATATAATAACTCAACGTGGATACAAGACATAAACCACCGCCAATATACCACAGCAGATTGGGGTCATAGTTATCCAAAATTATGCCCGCCGCGCTAGGGGAAACGGTTGCCGGTATCATCCAGGTCAAGCCAAAAACCGCCATGTAACGACCACGCATCTCTGCTGGCGCAAAATTGGCTGCCAATGCTGATGTGACTGGCATAATGATCATCTCGCCGATCGTGATGATCACAACCGCCAGGATAAAGAGCCAGAATGCGGATACAAAACCGAACATCGAGAAGCCGATCATGTAAAAGATGGTTCCAAATGCCATCATGAGGAAAGGCGGCCGGCGTTTGATCAAACGCGTCACGGTAAATTGAAAGAGTATGACAACGACTGCACTGGAGGTTAACAACACGCCATACCCTTGTGGTTGGATGCCATGCACGTCCCGCAGGTATACCGATAGCGAGTTGTACATCTGTTGGTAAACCGCCCCCATGATCATGCCCGCGACCAGGAATGCCATGAAAGCATAGTCACGTAACACCACACCGTATCCCTTGAAGGTTTGGAAAATTGATTCATGTTGCTGCCCGGGATGAGGTTCGGGTTTGGTTTCGGAGATAAACAGGTAGAACAACACTGCCACAACACAACTGACAGTTGCGTCGATAATGAACAAGGCCAAAAACGACCTGTTCGCCACAAATCCACCAATCGTCGGACCGATGATCCATGACATATTGGCTACCACCCGCAGTATGCCGAACCCTTCCTGGCGCTGGTGCTCGGGAAGAATGTCAGCAATCATGGCCTGGTGGGCGGGCCCTGCCACATCAGATAACAGGCCGATGACCATCGCCAGAGGTATCAAAGCGGCATATGTGCTGACCAGACCCAGGGATAGTGTGCTGAGTGCGCTGAATATGAGACCAAACAGGATCAGATTACGGCGCCCAAACTTATCGGTAAGGCCTCCCCCGATAAACTGACCGACCATGCCGAAAATGGCAAACAACCCCAGGACGTAACCTGCCTCGGTCATACCCACATTGAACTTTTGGGTGATATATAACGAGAAGAACGGGAACAGCAACGTACCGCCGATCCGGTCTATGAAAGAGACAGCCACCACCACCCAAAACTTTCTGGGGAATTCCCGATAAATCTTTTTGAACCTGTTCACAAAACCCTTCCCTTTTAAAGAAATAGCTTTGAATAATATCACACCATCAACTTTTCGTGCTCCAATGTAGATCGATTTATCCTTACTGCAGGGCATTGCCACTAAGCCAGCGCAGAAATCCTGTTATTTATCCTTGTACACTAATTAATCCATTGGCCGTGTGAGCAAAGATGTTATACCTTCCCCCTCTTTTCAAGCCATTTTATCAAGAAATAATTGAGCACTCCGATAATAACCATTGCCAACAGGAACAGTGGATAGGCAATCCGCCAGTTGCCTGGGCCGGTCATCATCGACCACTCGGACATGCCACCAATGCCTGCAAGTAATGAAAGTGGCATGAAAATGGTGGTGATAAAGGTCAAGCGCCGGACGGTGGCATTGGTCTGGTTTGCGGCTTTCGCCATCTGGTTATTCAACATCGAGAGATACATATCCATCAAACTTGTGACAATATCCCGGTCTGTTTCAGTGAGCTCAAAGAATTTAGCCAGATGATCATAAATATCCCGATAAAGCAGGATAGCTTTGAGTCCTATAAATCGACAGTCGTTGCGACAAATCTTTATCAGAATCTCCCGTTCATGGAAGAGCGCCTTGCGAAGCGCCATTAAATCACGCCGGAGATTCAATAATTGGGCTGGTTTAAAGTTATCGATATCCTCCAGAATGATATCCTCGGTCGCATTAATTTCCTCCTCAAGTGCTTCAATTGCAATAAATTTTTTATCCACTATATGATCCAAAAGAACATGCGCTAAAAATGCCGGTCCCTGCCGGCTGGACTCAATATCCATTTCAACGTAACGCCGGAGTTCGCGAATCAAAGAGTGGTCCTTCAAACCATGTCGGCTGACCGTCACGAGGAATTTTTCCCCGATAAACAGATCCACCTCAAATACAGAAAGGATATTTTTTTGATATTCAATACTGTTAAATAATATGAAGGAGTGCTTTGGATAATCTTCGATCTTGGGGATCTGCTCATCATCCAGACAGTCTTCAACCGATAGCGGGTGAAGTCTAAGCAGGTCGATCAACGGCAATAGATCATTCTTGGTGGGTTTTAAATAATCCAACCAGATGAACCCACCTTTTCTAACAGCATATATCGCCTTCTTAACCGAGCCTTTTTGGATGAAGCTGCCAGCGGTTGTTATTACATAAAAATTAGTCTCAGTCATATCATAGCCTGTTTAATATCTTTAAAATGTAATTAATTATAGCTTTTTTATGGCGGTCGTGCTGAAAATAGAGAATGGGATTTAGCTGCCGATCAGTGAGTAAGGGTTGAAACTGGCCGAAGCTTTGATTAACTCCTTCAATTGCTCCCATGGGGTTGTATCGTAGCGATCAAGCGGAATAAATCGTTTGGCTTTTCGCTTACCTTCCTTGATCAGCAATCCATTCGGGTCCGGTAAGAAGGCACCATGAATAAACGCCAGGTGGATGTGATCCTCCTGGATGTCGATCTGACAGATTCCCGCGCTGACATGTCCCCCCCGCTCCGCGTTGTAATAGGTCAAACCATTACGCTGAATGTCTTCCGTTGCTGTTGGTGCAACCGCCGCAACGATATTTTGTAGCTCGATGATGATATCCAACAGATCGGGGTCAAGGTACTTGAAGAGAGTAATGATTACATTAGTCGGAAGCATTGTAATATTTTAATACGATTTAAATTATCTTTTATATACAAACCCGCGCGGCCGTAGTTTTCAATCATGCCAAGTTGCAAATGATTCTAGAGGTCGAAATCGCATTGACCCAGACGTAGGCTAATCTAACCCAAACCAAGGCGGTGCCTTCATTGAGCAGTGAATCTCAGGCCGTCAGCTTTTTACAATACTCTGCATAGTGTCTTGTGCGTTTCATACCAACCCTCTCATATAGCTGATATGCATTGGTGCTGGCCGTTTTGATTAACAACCGATTACCCAACCAATTGCTTTTTAGGATTATTTGCAAGCCAGACATCCTGATCGAGGTCAATATCAGACCAATCTTCCACCACTGAGCCGAGGCCGGAATCTGGCTCGCCATATTCAGCAATATCGCAGGTGATCATCAGATCCACCGTCGACTGTGCGTCATCCAATGAGGGATGACTGATCAATAAACCATCAAAACTGATATCCAAATATTTTCTCCTCGAAATGATCGAAATCATCCAGTTTGATATCGTTTAAATATATTATTCCCGGGGCAGCAGACCAACCAACTCTGAATTTGTGTAACTTCCCCCTTCAGCGATAAGCTTGCGGGCTGCATCCACCTGATCCCAGGTATTCCATAGAAGCACCCCACGAATTTTGCCCTCCTTCAAATAATAAATCACCCCTTTACGAAATGGCTCCTTCCAGTCCGAAAACGTGGTCATGCGTGGGTCAAGCTCGCCCACTGCTTCATAACCAAGTTCAAAAAGGTCGGAATAAAAATATGGTTGGTGCTGATACGCTGTCACTCGACCGGCCATGTTCAATCCAGCCACCCTACCCATGGTATTGGCATTATCCTCATGTTCCACGCGCATTTGTCGTTGAAGTGCAGGGTTGTAAAATGTGGTGACATCGCCTGCAGAATAGATCCCCGGCACATTGGTCTGTAAATGCTCGTCAACTATAATGCCTCGACCGGCTTCAGGACCAGCGATCGCAATTCCGGCTGCCTGAGCAATATCCGTATTGGGAATGATCCCAAGACCGGCAACAATGTGGTCGACCTCCACCGATTGACCAGCTTTAGAGTGCATGACAAGCTGGTTCTCCATCCGCTCAATTGATTGTATTTCACTGTTTGGATAGACTTGGACGCCTTTCTCCTGAAAATACCGGGTAATGTAGAGACTCACTTCTTCCGGATAGATACGCGCTCCAATACCGTTTTCATGAAAAACCATCGAGACTTTCTCACCAATGGTGGTCAGTGCTACTGCGACTTCAGAGCCAATGAAACCACCACCCAGGATGCCAAACCGCGACCCTTTGCCTGTCCAACTGCGGAGGATGTGATAGTCATCCAGTGTTCGAAAATAAATTATTTCTTCCGGCGCTGATGGGGTCGTACGGGCATTACCCCCCGTTGCCAGAAGCAACTTTTTGTAGTCGTAGGTTTTACCGGTATCGTCAGTAACCTGATTTTGTTGTGGAACCAGATTGACGATCCTGTGATTAAGGATCAATTCCATTTGCGTCTCGGGCAAATCACACCAGATACTATCCTCCGGTTTCCCCTGCCAGAGTTTTTTGGAAAGTGGGGGGCGCTTGTATGGTCGATGATCCTCAGCGCCGATGATCGCTATCAGACCATTGGAATCAGTTTCCCGGATGGCATTGGCAGCTGCAGCTGCGGTCATCCCGCCACCGACGATCAAGTAGTTAAAACTCTGCATTTTTACCTCCAGTCTTCATAAACCGATCGCACCATTGATTAAACACACTGACACATCTGGCAGTAATTAGTATCGTTGTTTATCCACCCTTATCTATCTAGAAATCAGTTGCATCGGTATTATATCCAATACAATCAATGATAGAGACTGTTGTCCATATAAAATCACATCTATGGCTCGTTAATGTCCTGCCGGAACAATTCGCTTATTTCTGGTATCTCATCTCCCCGGCCTCAATTCGAACAGGAAGACGGTTCTCGTTAGGCGGCAGGGGACAGGTGACGAACGAAGTATAGGCGCACGGCCAGTTGACCGCCTGATTGAAATCGAGAATCACACAATCCTCCTCGGGTTTCGATGCCACAAGAAATCTCCCACCCGGGTACGTCATGTCTTCCCGCGTTTTATCGGTAAAGCTGAATAACAGTTCATCTCCATCCTCTTCGGCAACCAGAGAACAATCGACACCATCCAGGGTGAAATGTGCCTCTCCATATAAATAGCCTTCGTATTCGGTTCCTATGACATCCAGAATTCTGATCACTCTGGGTGGGTCGAAAGTCATGAACTTGGCCATAATCTGGTATTCGTCATTAACTGGGAAATACTTTAGCCCAGTAAAGTTCTTCAGCGCCATTGAATCCCCATTCCACACACGGAGAAAGAAATTATCACCGCGTTGCAGTATCATCATTGTTAGCGAACCAATTTCGATCCAATCAGGCTCCTCATCCCGATCGTTTCGAAGAAAATGGGGTTCCGGGGGCATCTTGTTTATCGTGAGATTGGAATTCGGTAAAGGGAAGAGTGAGATTTTCCCATTTTCCATGTGAAATGAACCGCATCGTTCTTGTATATACTCTGGCAATATAATCTTGTTGGTATTACCGGCACCGAATGAGTTGTCTCCTTCTTCTAATAGAAACAAGCCGATGAGCGCCAACCAACTTTGTGGGTTAGTTTTCATTCGTTCATCCCGGGCAGCGCGCAGGCCCAGGATCCGTTCAAAATAACTGGATTCTATGTTGTCCTCCTCTGAATGCCCCTGCCACAGAAATGCGCACCTGCGGCAAACTACCATCCATCATTCTGGTAATTTGACCTGCCGTATGATAAAACCTCGCGGGAATATAGATGCACCCCGGTCTGCGAGAGCGCATCTTGTAAATTATCTTCGGAGCACTGCTGAATCGATTATTTGTTTTTTGACACCACCTCTCCAACCGGGTGGTGGTAAATTGCCGTAAGTGACAACATGGCTACAATAATCAGAATTCCTGGCGCCAGCAGTGGGTTTCTTCCTCCTGCGGCCACATAGAAGATATTCAAGAGGCTTGCGCTCCGGCCACCTTCAAAAATGGACTCCAAATTCCCGGAAACATGGATAAGTGTCCCGATCAAACCACCGGTAGCAATGATCCACATGCCAATCTGTAAAGCCTTCAGCATTCCCCCTCCAGGTTTGGTCAGGAACAATGCATTCAGGAGAATTCCCAACGGGCAGAGGATGAGTGGCCCCCATTGCAAATCTTCCCGGTAATGTTTGAGCGCAAGTAGTTCAACGATAGCGCCGGCAAAGATGAAGATGCTAAAACCCAATAAAAAAATACGCAAACGTTTAAGAACTGTTTCAGCCTTCATATGACCTCCAAATATATAGA
>Ga0105152_10000311_pt1 | contig 13690 bp, 8 predicted proteins | sample LakBais05cmmetaG_FD_81534 | JGI IMG/M metagenome (GOLD analysis project Ga0105152, IMG submission 81534) | Lake sediment microbial communities from Lake Baikal, Russia to study Microbial Dark Matter (Phase II) - Lake Baikal sediment 0-5 cm | ecosystem: Environmental > Aquatic > Freshwater > Lake...
ATATCCGCGTGTTGTCAACATGCGGACCGACGTCCCATCGACACGTGGCATCGCCTTTCCGGGCCGTCGGCTTGCCGACCTGCATTCGACTTGTGTTCGAATTGACACGGTCTCAGGAGGACTCTATAATTAGCAAGTTCACCCGGAAAGGCTGACGCCATGCCCAATGAAGAGAATCAGGCCAAACAGCACGCGGACGGGTCCTCCCACCTCGGAAAGGCCCTCGTCCTCAAGGGAGATATCTCAGGCGACGGAGACATGGTGATCGAAGGCCTGGTCGCCGGGGGGATCGACCTGGGCCGTCACGACCTCGTGGTCGAGAAGGGCGGCCGGGTCGAAGCCGACGTCCGCGCCCGGAACGTCACCATCCACGGGGAGATGACGGGGAACGTCCAGGCTACCGAAAAGGTCTTCATCTCGGAGACCGGTTGGATGAAAGGCGACATCGCCGCCGCCGTGGTCTCCATCCTGGCCGGCGCCCGGTTCAGGGGCAGTATCAAGATGGAGCGCCCGTCTTCTAGTTGATGTCGATCTCGCCCTTATCGCGTTCCCTCCGCTTCCGGTCCATCTCATCCCATTTCTTCATGCAGTCGGCGTCGTGGCCCCTGATCATAGAGCACTGCAGGTACTCGGAGATATAAATGATGCAGGCCCGGATGGCCTTGCCGGCCGGGGTCTGTTTGTAGTCGTTCCCGTGGATGGAGAAACCCTTGTAGTTCAGTCCGGCGGCCAGGGCCTGGCCCTTGGCCTCGGCCTCGATGGTCCGGGTATCCACGATCTCTCCCGTCTCCGTGTCGACGACCTTCAGATCGATGGCGATATAGGCCTTGTTTTTCTTGCCGCCCACGCTGATCCCTTTGAAGCTGACGCCGCCGCCGGTCCCCTTGACGTCCTCTTCGAAGGACGAGACCGTCGCAGCCACAAGGTACTTGGCCCCTTTGATCTTGCCCATCTTGACCTTCGTCGCGGCGTCGACCCTGTCGGTGTCGCTCAGGTCCTGTTCCCCGAGGACGGCGTCGATATCCTTCCTGTCGAGGACCTGGAAGGACCGGGTCGATACCAGCTCGGAGGCGAGCATATCAGACAGCTCCGTGCCGACGGAGCCGGTCCACCAGCCGGCGCTTGTATGGTTTGTGAACCTCAGAACGCCCATCCGGGGCTTTTCCTGGGCGAAACTTGTCCCGGCAAAGACCGCGAACAGGAGCGCCGTGGCCGCAGTCATCCATAGGATTCTTTTCATGAGATCCTCCTTCATTTTTCCGTTCATTCAAGATCTGAGGATTATATAGCATAAGATCGTCCCTCTTGTCTATCCGGCGACGGCTCGGGACGTGCTATAATCATTCCTGATGCGTGAGTTCGAGCTCCACTCCGAATTCGAGCCCAAAGGCGACCAGGTCGGGGCCATCAAAAGCCTGTCCGAGGGCCTGGAACAAGGGCTGAAGCACCAGGTCCTGATGGGCGTCACGGGGTCCGGAAAGACCTTCACTATAGCCAACGTCATCGCGAGGGCCCGGCGGCCCGTTCTGGTCATTTCCCACAATAAGACGCTGGCCGCCCAGCTCTACCAGGAGTTCCGGCGCTTCTTCCCCCGGAACGCCGTCGAATACTTCGTCAGCTACTACGACTACTACCAGCCCGAGGCCTACCTGCCGTCCTCCAACACCTACATCGCCAAGGAGGCGACGATCAACGACGAGATCGACCGGATGCGCCTTTGCGCCACGAACGCCCTGTTCGACCGCCGGGACGTGATCATCGTGGCCTCCGTCTCCTGCATCTACGGCATCGGCGCCCCGGAAACCTATTATTCCATGAGCTTCGGCCTGGAGAAGGGCCAGATCCTGAGCCGCAAAAAGATCCTCGAGAGCCTCGTCGACATCCAGTACGAGCGGCAAGAGGCCGACTTCAAGAGGGGTTCGTTCCGCGTCCGCGGCGACATCGTCGAGGTCCTCCCTTCTTACGAGGACTTCGCCTATAGGATCGAGCTCGAGGACGGCCGGATCAAGGCCCTGTCCGCCGTCGATCCGCTCCTGGGAAAGACGCTGGATACCTATGATAAGATCATGGTCCATCCGCGGACGTTCTTCTCGACGCCGCGGGACGTCCTCAAGGCCGCGGCCGACGGCATCGAACAGGAACTCGTCCAGAGGACCGAGCTGTTCAGGTCCGAGGGCAAGTTCATAGAAGCCGAGAGGATCGAAGAACGGACGCTCTACGACCTGGACATGTTCCGGGAACTCGGATATTGTCCGGGCATCGAGAATTACTCCCGCTACCTGAGCGGCAGGAATCCCGGCGAGCCCCCCTTCACGCTTTTGGACTACTTCCCGAAGGACTTCCTGACCATCATCGACGAATCGCACGTCACCGTCCCCCAAATCGGTGGGATGTACCACGGGGACAGGTCCCGGAAGATGACCCTCGTCGACCATGGCTTTCGTCTACCCTCGGCGCTGGACAACCGGCCGCTGAACTTCGAGGAGTTCGGGGAGAGGACGAACCAGGTCCTTTACGTCTCGGCCACGCCGGCTCCCTACGAGGTCCGGACGTCGGAAAACAGGGTCATAGAGCAGGTCATCCGGCCCACCGGCCTGACCGACCCGGAGATCGAGGTTCGGCCGGTCAAGGGCCAGGTGGACGACCTGATGGCCGAGATCGGGAAGAGAACGAAACAAAACGAGCGGACGCTCGTCACGACGCTGACCAAGAAGATGGCCGAGGACCTGACGCGCCACTACCACGAGCTGGGGCTCCGAGTGCGCTACCTTCACTCGGACATCGAGACCCTGGACCGGGTCAAGATCCTGAGGGACCTCCGGAAAGGCGAGTTCGACGCCCTCGTCGGGATCAACCTGCTCCGGGAAGGCCTGGACCTGCCTGAGGTCTCGTTGGTAGCCATCCTGGACGCCGACAAAGAGGGGTTTCTGCGGTCGTCGACCGCGCTCATCCAGACGTTCGGACGGGCGGCCCGCCACGTTGCGGGAAAGGCGATCCTCTATGCCGATGCGTTCACGGACTCTATGAAGGCGGCCATCGAAGAGACGGGCCGCCGCCGGAAGATCCAGCAGGAATTCAACCTCCGGCACGGGATCACGCCCCAATCCATCATCAAGGGCATCGACGAGGTCCTGAGCAGCGTCTACGAGCGTGACTACTTCGACCTCACCAGGATCTCGGAGGACGAGGAGATCTTCATCTCTCCGGAGAAACGGAAAAAGAGGATGGAGGAGCTCGAGAGACTGATGAGGGAGGCGTCCAAGGACCTCGCGTTCGAGAAGGCTGCAAAGTTCAGGGACGAGCTCAGCCGGCTGAAGAAGCGCGAGCTGGAGCTCGCCCTGTGAAGGCGGCGGCCGAAACGGGCGATCGGGAGAACACATGTCGGGCGGACTGAAAGGCAAGGTCGCGGGATTCCCGGAAAAGCCGGGCATCTATTTCTTCCGGGACGCCTCGGGCAAAGTCCTCTACATCGGCAAGGCCAGGTCCCTGCGGGACCGGGTCCGGTCCTACTTCCTTCCCGATCCCGACGTCAAGGTCCGGAGCATCTTGAGGGAGACAACGGACATCGACAACCTGCTCACGGGCTCCGAAAAAGAGGCCGCCTTCCTCGAGAGTAACTACGTCCAGCATGTCCAGCCGAAGTATAACCTCAGGCTCAAGGACGACAAGAGCTTCCCTTACCTGAAGCTGACCGTGCGGGACAAGTTTCCCGGCATCTCCTTCAGTCGCAAGGTCGAAAGGGACGGGTCGAAGTACTTCGGCCCGTTCAGTCCGGCCTCCCGGGCGCGGAAGACCATTCACCTCGTAAACAGAAATTTCGGGGTCCGCGGCTGCGAGTCATCGGTCTTCAGGGGGCGTAAGAGGCCGTGTCTGGAACACGACCTGGGCCTCTGCTCGGCCCCGTGCGTCGGCCTTATCTCGGAAACCGATTACGCGAAGGACGCTGAGGACGCGAGGCTCTTCCTCGAAGGCCGGACGGCCGAGTTGACGGAAAGCCTGAAGCTCAGGATGCGAGCCGCAGCGGTTACCCATAAGTTCGAGGAAGCCGCCCGCTGCCGCGACCTCATCCGGACCCTCGAAGACATCAAGCAAAAGCCCCGAACGATCTCCGTGGCCCTCGAGGACCTCGACGCGGCGGGTTTCTCCCGGCTTGGGGACGCGGCCGCGCTCCACGTCTTTTTCATGAGGCGGGGAAAGATCCGGGATTCGCGCGAGGCCTTCGTCGAAGGGGCGGCGGGAAGCCCGGACGGCGAGGTCCTGGCAAACCTCCTTTCGGGGTTCTACGCGGCCGCGGAAAAACCGAAAAAGGTCCTTTTGCCATTCGAGCCGGTTGATAGACGCCGATTGCAGGAAGAGGTCTTCTCGGGTCCGGAGACGAGGACGCGGACGATCGTTCCCAAGGCCGGAAAATACGCCAGGCTCGTCGAACTTGCCAACAGGAACGCCGAGCTGGCGCTCCGTAAAAAAGAGAGAGAGTCCTCCTCCGTCCTCCATCTAGCGCGGGTCCTGGGAATGCCGGAGCCGCCGGAGAGGATCGAAGGTTTCGACATCTCCAATACGGGCGGCGACGAATCGGTGGGCTCGCTCGTCGTCTTCGACGGCGGCGTTCCGAACAAGGACGAGTACAGGAAGTTCAGGATCCGGACTGTCGTGGGGCCGAACGATGTGGCCAGCCTGGAGGAGGTTGTCCGTAGGCGGTTCTCCCGTCTCAAGGAAGAGGGAAAAACATTGCCCGGGCTTATCCTAGTGGACGGCGGAAAGGGCCAGCTCGCGGCCGCGGTCAAGGCGCTCGGCGAGGCGGGAGTGGGGGACATCCCCGTGATCTCCCTGGCCAAGCGGGAAGAGATCATTTTCACGCCCAAGCACCCCGAAGGCATCCGGCTGGACGGAACGGCGCCCGCCCTTAAGCTCCTCCAGCACGTCCGAGACGAGGCCCACCGCTTCGCCATCACTTTCCACCGGAAGCGCCGGGAAAAAAAGAGCTTCGGGTCCGAACTCGACGGCATCCCGGGCCTGGGTCCCAAAAGGAAAGCCGCACTTCTCGAAAGATTTAGGAGCCTCGACATCATTCTGTCCACGTCCTTCGAGGACCTCGCGGCCGTCGTCGGGAAAAAAGCCGCCCTGACCCTGATCTCCGCCTTGAGGAAATAGAACAGGGAGATTCAGGCCACGATCCGGATGATCCAAGCAAGGAGGACGGCGACTGAGACGCTCAGGGCGGCGGACAGAAAGGCGATCTTTTTCCCCATTTCCTTCCAGAGCATGGCGAACGTGGACAAGCAGGGAATGAAGAAGCTGACGAAAACCGTGAAGACAAGGAGCTGCTCCTTGGTGATCACGGTGAGGAGGTCCCGGTAGCTGGTCCCCAGGGCCTGAAGCATCATGATCAATGACAACTCTTTTCGCAGGAACCCGAACACGAGCGTCACTCCCAGTTCTCTGGGCAATCCCAGCGCCCCGGCGACAAGGGGCGAGAGGACCGCGTTGATGGTCCGGTCGACGTGGAAGGCTTGAAGCAGGCTCAGGAAGACGCTCCCAGCGATGAGGAGCGGCCAGGCGAATGCCAGGAACGAGCGGAGCTGGAAATAGGTCTTCTTCAGGATGTTCCTGAACGAGGGCCGCTTCAGGGTCGGGATCTCGAGGATGAGCCCCGGGGACGGCGCTTTGGTGAACAAGGTGATCATGCGTCCGAGGACGGCCACGAGCAGGATGTTCAGGACGTAAAAGCCAAGGGCGGCCCAGGGACCCAAATAGAACGCGACCAGCGCCAGGATGACGGTCGTCCGGGCCGAACATGGAATGAACGGGATGAGGAGAGACGTGATGATCCGGTCGCGCCTGGATTCCAGGATCCGGGTCGAAACGATCGCCGGCACGTTGCAGCCGAAACCGAGGATGAACGGGCCGACCGATTTCCCGTGAAGGCCGATGTGGTGCATGAAGACGTCCAGCAGGAACCCCGCCCGGGCCAGGTATCCGAGGTCCTCCAGGAAGGCCATGAAGACGAGCAAAGGGACGAAATAAGGCAGGACGATGGCGATCCCCCCCCCGATGCCCTGGACGAGCCCGTCCGCCAGGTGGAAGAAGACGTTCGAACCGAGGTGCCTGCCCAAGTCCTGATCGAGGGACATGAACGGCTTGAGGAGCAGGGTTTCGAGTGGGTTCCCGATCTTGAAGATCAGGAAGAAAAACGCCATGAACACCGCGGCCAGGATGACGTAGCCGTAAAAGGGATGCATGATGATGCCGTCGACCTTCCTGTCCCAAGGCACCTTTCTCCCATGCTCGACCCGGCTGCTCTCCTCGGCGATCTTCAAGGCTTGGTGGTGGCGCTCGGCGGAGATGATCTCGTAGGCCGGAGCACTCCGGCCGGATTCGATGCCGAGGCGGACGCGGTCGACCTCGGCCTTGAGGTCCGGTTCCAGCTCGCCCAGCATCACGTCGCAGAAGAGCCGGTCGGCCTCGATCATCTTGACCGCCGTGAACCGGCGGTTGGCCACGATCGGAAATTCCGGGGGAATCAACCCCGCCAACTCCTCGATGCGGCTCTCGACGTCCCCGGACCAGGTCCGCGCCCCGGGCCTCCCGGCATGTTCGAGGGTCTTGAAAGCCTCGTCCAGCAGTTCTTTAACGCCCCTCCCCCGGGATGCGATAACGGGAATGATCGGCACCCCCAGATGCGAGGCCAGCTTCTCCGGATCGATCCTGACCCCTTTTTTTTCGGCTAGGTCCATCATATTCAAGGCAACGACCATGGGCCAGCCGAGCTCGATGAGCTCGAGGGTAAACTCTAGGCTCCGTCCCAAAACGGAGGCGTCCACGACGTTGATGATCAGGTCGGGTTTTTCCGAGAACAGGTGGGAGAGCGCCGTCTTCTCCGCCGGGTCGGACGGGCAGAGCGAATAGGTCCCCGGCAGGTCGATGATATCCAGAAGGCGGCCTTCGATCGAGACCCGGCTATGGGTGTGTTTGACGGTCGTCCCGGGGAAATTCGAGGTCTCAGCCTTCAGGCCGGCGATCGAATTGAAGAGGGTGCTCTTGCCGCAATTGGGCTGGCCGATGAAGATGACCGTCGGGGCATCAGGAGCGGCCATCCAGGACCTCGACCGTGATCTTCCTGGCGATCCCCCGTCCAAGGGCGACCCGTGTTCCGCAAGCGGCGCTCCGGATGAGGATGGGACCTTTCAGGATGGCCACGGAATCCAGCTCCACGACGTCCCCTTTGTGGAAGCCGATGGCCAGGAGCCTCCTCCGGACCGATTCGCCGCCGGCGATGTCGACAATTCTCAGCGGCTTGTCGATCGGGGCTTCGACCAGGCTCATCCCTTTCGTTCTCATGTTTGGCGCCACCGGCATGATATCTGAATTCCGCGCAGAAAGGAACATTTTCTTATCCTAAAAAATCTCTCATTCGGCCGGGAGATGACCCCCTATGCCGGTAAAACGCATTATACTCGATAATTCTTGACTCATGGTCGGTCTCTGTTATGATGTCTTTTGTACGCTGATATGAAAATAGTTGCGTCCTGCCTGATCATCGCCATCCTTCTTGGCGCGGTCTTGGCCTGTCATGACCGCTCGGCCGGGACCGAACTCCCCGCCACGTTCATCTGGGGAAAAGACCAACATCTGATCGATCCCGCCTCGGGCCGGATGAACATCTGGGGAGGGTTCGAACTCAAGGATGGTTATTTTCTCGCCGATAAGAATATCGCCCGTTTCATTCTGTGGCGGAAGAAAAGTTCTTCCGTCCGCATCAACATCCGATACGCCCTTCAGGGCGGCCCCTGCGCCTTCTCAGTCAATGGGCAAACGGAGGGGGCTCTCCACCCCTCCTTGAGGAATACTGACTCCAGGTTCAACGCTAAGCTGAATGAGGGTTTCAATTTCCTGGAATTCGAGAAGACGGTCAACGATGTCCTGAAGATCGCGTCTATTCAAACGCAACCGAGCGGGAACTCCCCGACCGCCCGTCGGCTTCGACAAGGGGAAACCTTGGCTTTCTTCGTCGACAAGGGGACCGGCCGTATTGAATTCAGGGGCTCCGGTCGTATGAAGATCACCGAAATGCATTTTCGGGACGGCAATCCATCCCCCCGCGTATCGGAGCGGAAGGCGGGCTTCTTGTCCGGCAGGACCCTGCACACGTTCTCTTTCGACCAACCCGGATACCTGGCTTCGGCCGTGGAATCCGGAGGCTTCGATGTCTGCGGATATTCGTTCTCTCCCAAAGTCGTCGAGCGGCCTCCGGCGGCAAAAGCCGCCCTTCCCAAAGACCCCGACATCTTCATCTTTCTGATAGACGCCTGCCAGGCAAAGCACTTGGGAACGTATGGATATTCGCGCCCCACATCGCCCAACATCGACAGCTTCGCCCGGGAGGCGGTTGTTTTCGAGAACGCCTACGCCAACGCTTCTTTCACCCGTTCCAGTGTCGCCACCTTGTTCACCGGCCTATATCCTGAAACGCATAAGGTGCGCATCCTGAAGAACAAGCTCCCTGAAGAACTGCTCACCCTGCCCGTGTACTTGAAGGGCAAGGGATACCGGACCTCCCTTTTCACCTCGACCGGGAATGTTTCCGTTTCCATGGGCTTCGCCCGCGGGATCGACGATTATCTCCCTTTCATCGGGGAATGGCGCCGCGGCCATGAAAGGGCCATCCCTCCCAAGTTCCGATCCTGGCTCTCCCATACCGGGCCGCTCTTCAGTTATGTCCACTACATGGAACCCCACCTTCCCGTCATCCCCCCTCCCCCCTATCTGGACATGTTCACGAACCCGGAAAGGGTCGCCACCGCCAGGCGAGGGATCGGGGATTTCCAGAAACTCATCGATGCGGGGCATCCGTTCGCACTCGAGGAGGTCAAAACGGTCGTCGACAACTACGACTCGGCCATAGCTTATGTCGACAGCGAGATAGGCAAGCTCCTCCAATCCCTCCGGGAAAAGGGCCTGTATGAAAACAGCCTGATTATCATCCTCTCGGACCACGGCGAATCGCTTTACGAACACGGACAATGGGGACATGGACATTTCGTCTACGAAGAGACCGCGCGCGTTCCTCTCGTGGTCAAGTTCCCGGCGGCCATGAACCTGAAGGGGCGGGTAAGAACGGTGGTCGAACTGGCTGACGTGTTCCCCACCGTTCTGGATATCTTCGGACAGAGGGTCTCGCTGGATGGAGAGAGCCTGCTGGACGCGGCGGCCCCAGGGCAAGAGAACGATGACATCGCCGTTTGCTGTTCGTTCAACGCTGTGGCGGATTTCGGCCTTCGTTGGCGGCAGTGGTATGATATCATCAACATGGGAACCGGCCGGGAAACCCTCTATCGCGCGGCGGACCCGTTTTTTCAGGAAACCCGCGAACCTCAAGAAAGTGTCCGGACCCTTTTCAAGGCCCGCTTTCTGGATTGGTTGAAACGATTCAGTGAGATCGACCAGAGGCCCGTCCGGGTCGATCTTAACGGTCTGCCTAAGAACGAGATCGAGAACCTGAAGTCTCTGGGCTATCTGAAATAGGTCATCAGACCCTCTGGAAAGAAAAGAAAGGAGACAAGAAACATGAAAAGGACGAGATTCATTTCCGCATGGGCCGTCCCGGCCCTGCTCATCGGACTCATCCTCCCGATCCGCGCGGACGAAGGCATGTGGCTGTTCAACATGCCTCCCAAGGAGCTCATCCAGAAAAAATACGGCTTCGCCTTGACGCCTGAGTGGATCTCCCATATCCAACTCTCGTCGGTCCGGTTCGGCGGCGCGTCCGGTTCGTTCGTCTCCCCCGACGGCCTCGTCCTCACCAACCACCACGTCGGCCAGGGGGCCATCCAGAACCTGTCCACCAAGGAGCGCGACCTGATGAAGTCCGGATTCTACGCCGGGACGCGGGGCGAAGAATTGAAGTGCCCGGGCATGGAGCTCCGGGTCCTCCAGGACATCGAAGATGTGACGGCGAAGGTGACCGGCATGGAAAAACCCGGGATGAGCGCTTCCGAAACAGCCGAGGCCAGGGACAAGTCCATCGCGGCCATTGAAAAGGAGGGCGCGGAAAAGACGGGTCTCAAGTGCCAGGTCGTCACCCTCTACTCCGGCAGCATGTACCACCTTTACCGGTACAAGGCTTATAACGATGTCCGGCTCGTCTTCGCTCCTGAATACCTGATGGCCTTCTTCGGCGGCGACCCCGACAACTTCACCTATCCCCGCTTCGACCTCGACGTCTCCATCTTCCGGATATACGAGAACGGACAACCCCTGAAAACCCCCCATTACCTTAAGTGGGCGGCCAGGGGCGTCAAGGAAGGGGACCTTATCTTTTGCTCTGGGAACCCCGGTTCGACGGGCCGCCTCCTGACCTCCGCCCAGCTCGAGTTCCTGAGGGACGTGAGCTACCCGTTCGCGATCGCAAACTTCAAGCGGCGCCAGGCCCTCATGCACGAATACAGTAGGAAAGGACCGGAAGAGGCCCGCGTCGCCCTCCGCAACCTCTTCGGCATCGAGAACAGCCTCAAGGCCGTCTCCGGCTACCAATCCGGCCTGCTCGATAAGAAGCTCATGGACAAGAAGGCCCGGGAAGAGCAAGCGCTTCGCGAGGCCGTCCGGAAGAACGCCGACCTCGAGAAGGAATACGGCAAGGCCTGGGACGAGATCGCCGCGGCCCAGAAGACGTACGCCTCCTTCTTCAAGGAATACACCTTCTTCGAGAGGGCCAACGGCTTCACCACGACCTACTTCAATACCGCCCGGACGATCGTCCGTCTGGCCATGGAAAAGCCTAAGCCGAACGACCAGCGATTGCGCGAGTTCCGCGATTCCAATTTAGCTTCCGTGGAACGAAGCCTGCTCTCCCCCTCCCCCATCTATGACGAGTTCGAGACCTTGAAGCTCGCCGATTCGTTGGCCCAGCTCAAGGAAGAGCTCGGGATGACCCAGGAGATCCGCTGGCTCCTTGGCGACCGGAACCCCGCTGAGGTAGCGAAGGAACTCGTCTCCGGCACCAGGCTCAAGGACCTCGACCTCCGGAAGAAGCTCATGGACGGAGGCCTCGACGCCGTCTACCGTTGCCTGGATCCCATGATCAAGCTGGCCCTGCTCGTCGACCCCAAGTCCCGCGGCCTGCGGGCCCGATACGAGAAGGAGGTCGAGGCCTTCGAGACGACGAACGGCGCCCTCATCGCGAGGGCGATGTTCAAACTCGAAGGGGCATCCATCCCGCCCGACGCCACGTCGACGCTCCGGCTAAGCTTCGGCGTCGTCAAGGGTTATATCGAGAATGGGAAGAAGGTCCCCTACCAAACAACCTTGGCTTGGCTTTTTGAGAGGTCGCAGAAGGCCGGGAATAATCCGCCTTACAAACTGCCGCCGAGCTTTGTCGGGAAGAAGAGCGCCCTCAACCTTGGCACTCCCATTAACTATGTGGCCACCTGCGATTCGATCGGCGGGAACTCTGGCTCCCCGGTCGTCAACCGCAAAGGCGAGTTCACGGGCGTCCTCTTCGACGGCAACATTCAGTCCCTTCCGACCCGGTTCGTCTATGAGGAGAAGATCTCGCGGTCGGTCATGGTCCACGCCTCGGGCATCATCGAGGCCATGATCAAGGTCTACGGAGCCAAGGCGCTCGCCGACGAGATCCTCGGGAAGAAATAAAGTCAGGGAGGTCCGGGAAAGTCCCTACCCAGTGAGCACCGTTTCCATCGCCGGCCCTGGTCCCAAGCGCGTTCATGATGGAGGCGATCTTCCAGACTGATGGGAACACCCGGCCCGCGTTCGGGGAATCAAAATGGCTAATGGCTGGGGCCCTCCCGCCGCGTTCATAGGCTTCAAATTGACAATCCGGGGGCTTTCTGGTAAAAAATAGGAAATGCTTAAGTGGTTCATTCAAAAATTCATCGGGACGAAGAATGACCGCGACCTGAAAAAGGTCCGGCCGCTCGTTTCCGCCGTCAACGACATCGAACCCCGCATCCAGGCCCTCACGGACGATCAGCTGAGGGCCAAGACCGCCGAATTCAAGGGCAAACTCTCCCAAGGCGCCGGGCTCGACGACATCCTCGTCGAGGCCTTCGCCTGCGTCCGGGAAGCCTCCCGCCGAACCCTCAAGATGCGCCATTTCGACGTCCAGATCCTGGGCGGGGTCATCCTCCACCAGGGCCGGATCGCCGAGATGAAGACGGGTGAAGGAAAGACCCTGGTCGCCACTCTCGCCGCCTACCTCAACGCCCTGACGGGCCTCGGGGTCCATATCGTCACCGTCAACGATTACCTGGCCAAGCGCGACACGGAATGGATGGGGACGATCTACCGGTTCCTCGGGCTCAGCGTGGGGACCATCCTTCACGACATCCCCGACCAGGACCGTTACGACGCCTACCGCCGCGATATCACCTACGGCACGAACAACGAGTTCGGTTTCGACTACCTGCGCGACAACATGAAGTTCCAGCTCTCCCAACTCGTCCAGCGCGAATTCCATTACGGCATCGTGGACGAGGTGGACAGCATCCTGATCGACGAGGCCCGGACGCCGCTCATCATCTCCGGGCCGACCGACGAATCCACCGCCCTCTACTACAAGGTGGACAGCCTCGTCCGCCACTTTCATAAAGACAAACACTTCCAGGTCGACGAGAAGACCCGGACCGTGTCCATCACCGAGACCGGAGTATCCGAGTCGGAAAAATACCTCGGCGTCTCCAACCTTTATGACCTTTCCCAGATGGAGCTCGTCCACGGCATCAACCAGTCCCTCAAGGCCCACTACCTCTTCAAGCGGGATGTGGACTATATGGTCAAAGACGGCCAGGTCATCATCGTCGACGAGTTCACGGGGCGGCTCATGCCCGGAAGGCGCTACAGCGACGGCCTTCACCAGGCCCTGGAAGCCAAGGAGAAGGTCAAGGTCGAACAGGAATACCAGACCCTGGCCTCGATCACCTTCCAGAACTATTTCCGCATGTATAAGAAACTGGCGGGCATGACCGGAACGGCCTTGACGGAAGCGCCGGAATTCCGGCACATCTACGGCCTGGACGTCGTCGAGATCCCGACGAACATGCCCCTCTTCCGCCTGGAAAACCCGGACGTCATCTTCCGGACCGTGGCCGAGAAATGGAACGCCGTCGTTGAGGAGATCGTCGAAGCGAATGCAAAGGGCCGGCCGCTCCTCGTCGGCACGGTCTCCATCGAGAAATCGGAGCACCTCAGCACCCTCCTCCGGAGAAAAAACGTCAAGCACGTCGTCCTCAACGCCAAGTACCACGAGCAGGAAGCCCAGATCATCGCCCAGGCCGGACGTATCGGCGCCGTAACGATCGCCACCAACATGGCCGGCCGCGGCGTGGACATCCTCCTCGGCGGGAACCCGGAGTTCCTGGCCAGGGAGAACCTCAAACGGTCCGGGATCGACCCGCTCAAGGCCACGTCGGAGCAGGTGGAGAAAGCCCTCAAGGACGTCTCCCCCGTCATCCAGGAAGAGCATGAGAAGGTCGTCGGGCTCAAGGGTCTCCACGTCATCGGGACCGAGCGCCACGAGGCCCGCCGCATCGACAACCAGCTCCGCGGAAGGGCCGGCCGCCAGGGCGACCCGGGATCGTCCCGGTTCTACTTGTCCCTCGAGGATGATCTGATGCGGATCTTCGGAAGTGAGCGCATCTCGGGCCTGATGGCCCGGATCGGGATGAGCGAAGGCGTG
>Ga0105152_10000312_pt1 | contig 13671 bp, 12 predicted proteins | sample LakBais05cmmetaG_FD_81534 | JGI IMG/M metagenome (GOLD analysis project Ga0105152, IMG submission 81534) | Lake sediment microbial communities from Lake Baikal, Russia to study Microbial Dark Matter (Phase II) - Lake Baikal sediment 0-5 cm | ecosystem: Environmental > Aquatic > Freshwater >...
CCTTTGACCTTGCTGGGACTGGCTGGAATCGGGCTTGCTGCTTTGCATGCCATCAATCCCTCCTTGTTGCAGTCCATGCTCAGCAAATTTAGCATCTTCACCCCGGCTGGCGCTGCTATGCTGACTGTCATGGAGGTGCATCCCCTGGCCGTAGATATAGCCTGGGCTAACTTTAACACCTCCTTCTTCATCTCATTTATTTCCTTTGCCATGCTTATTTATGTCGCTATTAAGGAAAAGAGTGCCGACAAAACCTTGTTCCTGGTGTGGAGCATAATAATGCTGGCAGCAGTCTTTGGGCAGCGCCGCTTCGGTTACTACTATGTCATAAATGCTGCCTTGTTCACAGGGTATTTCTCTTGGAAAATGCTGGACATTGCTGGCTTAAGCAAATTGCTGGCTAAGTCTAAAGAAGTAGTGGGAGCGGTTAAAAAATTCAAGAAGAAGGGAAAGAAAATCAGGGAGAAAGCAAGGAAAAAAACATTTATGCAACCCAGAGGCGCCTGGGTAAACGTAATTGTTGTCGGAATAATCATCTTTTTCCTCGTCTTTTTCCCCAGTCTTGGGCTGTGGAGGGAGCAGCCTACCAAAATTGCCGCAGCTGGTCCAGATTGGTTTTGCATTGGATACACACGGTATATTAGCGAGCTGCCAAATTATATTATGAATGAGGGGTGGTATAACTCGCTTCTGTGGTTAAAGGATAACAGCCCCGAACCTTTTGGTGACCCCGATTTCTATTATGAGCTATACCCGCCGCTGGATGAGTTTGAATATCCCGAGACCGCCTACGGCGTGATGTCCTGGTGGGACTACGGCTACTTTATAATGCAAATTGCCCATCGCATACCCAATGCCAATCCTGGTCAAGCTGGGGCTGCCCAAGCTGGCCATTTCTTTACCGCCCAGAATGAAAGCGCAGCCAACGAACTCGCGGACGAGTTAGGTACGAAATATGTGATGATTGACTATGCAATGGCAACGCCAGGGAAGTTCTATGCCATGGCGGAGTGGGCTGACAAGAGCGCGGATGAGTTTTACGAAATTTATTACCTGCAGACGTCAGATGGCTGGCAAGTGACGTATTTATACTACCCCGCTTACTACAACTCCACTGTGGTCAGGCTCTACAACTTTGATGGCAAAGCCGTGATTTCCACGCAACCGATAGTCATATCTTACGCAGAGAAAGTAATGAGTGGAGGAGAGAAGTACAAAGAAATCACTAGTGGGCAACCTTTCTCCAGCTATGAAGATGCTCAAGCTTATGTTGCAGCCCAGACGTCTGGGAATTATAGAATAGTGGGTGTGGATCCCTTTAGTAGCATCGTGCCTCTTGAAAAATTGAACAGCTATGAGTTCGTCTATCCACTCGAGGCCACTACAAACACAACAACAAACACATCAACTGTGAAAATTTTTAAGTATCTTGGTTCAGGTCAGTCCTGAGTAAAAAAACAGCCATCATTACCGGTGGGGCGGGATTTGTGGCTCTCATCTAGTTGAGGAACTGCTGAAATGTCGGTACAAGGTAATAATCCTTGATGACCTCTCCACGGGAAGCTGGAAAACATAAGACCGCTTATCGAGCCCTCTTGTCATTCGGAGCCTTCCTTCTTTGTGTCATTGCGAACCCCGATGCAATCGGGGCGTGGCAACCCCCGAGATTGCTTCGGCTGACTCCATCAGCCTCGCAACGACAGGGGGCTTCAGTTTGAGCCCTTTTTGTCATTCTGAGTGTGTAAGCCGAAGCCCTGAACGAAGTGAAGGGGAAGAATCTTACCTACGCTCAAGCCTGTCCTGAGCGAAGTCGAAGGAGTAAACTCCGCGTGGCAAGCTCATACCCCTCCCCCAGATTGCTTCGTCGCCCCGATTCAACGGGGCTCCTCGCAATGACAGAGAAGGGCATGCCTCGCAATGACAGAAGGGGTGTGTGCCTCGCAAAGACGGTTTGCGTTGCCAAACACTCTTCTGATAAAGTGCTTAAAAGTAAGTGAGTAGTAGGTTAGCACTCTTGAGTAATGGAGTTAAGCAAGGTGATATAATATTTGCTACTCCATAGGGAACGGCATTTGAAATGAAAGCATTAATATTGGCTGGTGGTAAGGGAACTAGACTTAAGCCACTGACCAACACTCTGTCTAAACAACTTATTCCGGTGGCTAATAAACCAATACTTTACTACGTTTTGGAGCAGGTCGCTGAGGCTGAAATAAGGGATATTGGTATTATTATTTCACCGGAAACAGGACAGGCGATTAAGGAAGCGGTGGGAGATGGTTCGAGGTGGAATGCTCAAATTACTTACATTTTGCAATCCGAACCCTTGGGTCTTGCCCATGCCGTGAAGACAGCCCAAGGCTTCCTTGGCGATTCTTCTTTTCTGATGTTTCTTGGCGATAATCTTATTCAGGGCGGCGTCAAGAGCTTTGTTAAAGAGTTTACTACGAACAAGGTTGATGCACTTGTTCTGCTTAAAGAAGTCCCCGACCCACGCCTGTTCGGCGTTGCCGAACTAAACGAAAAAGGCGAGATAACCAGGATTGTGGAAAAACCACGCGAACCGAAAACCAATCTGGCAGTGCCCGGTGTTTACCTCTTCACCAGAGACGTACACCAGGCAATAGACAGGATAAAACCCTCATGGCGAGGAGAACTTGAAATAACCGATACCATTCAACAGCTCATTGATTCCGGCAAAAAGGTGCGCAGTCACATCCTCACCGGCTGGTGGCTGGATACCGGAAAAAAAGATGACCTCTTGGAAGCTAACCGTATTGTCCTTGATGAATTTATAAAACGAGATTTAAGAGGTGAGATTGATGCTGCCAGCCAGGTGGCAGGCAGAGTCGAGGTCGTAAAAGGAACAAGCATAGAACACAGCGTCATCAGGGGGCCGGTATCTATTGGTGATAACTGCCATATCAAGGACTCTCATATTGGTCCTTTCACCAGTATTGCTGCGGGAACTACTATTGAACGGTCCGGTGTGGAGCACTCAGTTGTCCTGGAAAACTGCTCTATTCGCAATATTGAGCGTTTGAGTGACTGTGTCATCGGTCGGTGCGCAGTGGTGACCAGGCGGGAAGACGGCTTCAAGGCAACTACGCTCTTTGTCGGAGACGATGCCAGAGTAGAACTATAGAAACGAAGGAACGACATGCCATTTGCTTTCAAGAGGTTAGGGATTCCGGCGGTAGTCTTGATAGAACCAAAGGTTTTTGAGGATGGGAGGGGTTTCTTTATGGAAACATACAAGATGCCGGATTTTGTTGCTGCTGGCATAAAGGGAAATTTCGTCCAGGAGAATCACTCGTGTTCTACTAAAGGAGTCCTGAGGGGATTGCATTATCAAAACCCACCCTTTGCACAAGGAAAGTTGGTGAGGGTGGTAAGGGGTGAGATATTTGATGTCGCCGTTGACATAAGAAAGGGCTCGCCTACCTGGGGCAAATGGGTAGGGGTAATCTTATCGGAAGAAAATAAAAATATTCTCTATGTTCCGGCGGGCCTTGCTCATGGTTTCTGTGTCCTTTCAAAAATTGCTGAAGTCATATATAAAACCACCAATGTCTACTCCGCTGAATCAGAAGCGGGTATTATCTGGAATGATGAAGACTTGGATATCGATTGGCCTGTTAAGGAGCCGATTCTATCTGAAAAAGACGGAAAATGGCCCACTCTAAAGAATGCGGATATCAGGTTTTACTACGCAGGGGAGGCAAAATGAAGCTACTTGTCACTGGCGGTGTCGGCTTCATCGGCAGCAATTTCATTCGCCATATCCGGCAAGAACACCCTGATTGGGAGATAACTAATCTGGACAAGCTCACCTATGCCGGCAACCTGGAAAACTTAAAAGATATACAAGACCAGACTGGCTACCATTTTGTCAAAGGAGATATAGCTGATAGGAAGCTGGTAGACAAGCTACTGGGCCAGGGATTCGATGTAATTGTGAACTTTGCTGCTGAGAGCCACGTTGACCGCAGCATCATGGACGCCTCGCCATTCATCGAAACTAATGTTAAAGGGACTCAGGTGCTCCTCGAAGGGGCAAAGAACCACGGGATTCAAAGATTTATCCAGGTGTCCACTGATGAAGTATACGGCTCCATTGATAGCGGTCGCTTTACTGAAGAATCAACTTTGTCTCCCAACAGCCCTTATTCAGCCAGCAAAGCTGCTGCTGACCTTTTATGTCGCGCTTACTTCAAGACCCATCATCTGCCGGCAATCATCACCCGCTGTACCAACAACTTCGGACCATATCAGTTTCCTGAGAAGTTAATTCCCCTGGCTATCACCAACGCCCTGGAGGATAAACCAATCCCCGTCTATGGTGACGGCCTCAACATCAGGGACTGGATCTTTGTAGCTGATCATTGCCGGGCTCTGGATGTCGTCATTCAGAAAGGCCAGCCCGGAGAGATATACAATGTCGGCGGCGGCAATGAGAAGACCAACCTGGAGCTTATCCGCAAGCTGCTGGAGTTGCTGGACAAACCACAGAGCCTGATACAATTCGTTACCGACCGTCCGGCCCACGACCGCCGCTACGCTCTGGATTGTGCCAGGATAGCCACAGAACTGGGCTGGAAGCCGGCTTACTCCTTCGAAAAAGCCTTGAGCGCTACTGTCGACTGGTATCTAAAGAACGAGTCCTGGTGGCAGTCAATCAAAAGCGGCGAGTATTCCAGATACTATAAGAAAATGTACCTCAAAAGGTGAAAGTAGTAATCACAGGTGCTAATGGGCAACTGGGCACGGATTTGTGCCGGGCCCTGCATAACTTCGATGTCATTCCCTTTACGCATGCTGATATCGAAATTGCTGATGTAGTTTCTGTCAAGGAAGCCATGCTCAAACACCAGCCGGCTGTCATTATCAATACCGCCGCCTATGTTCGAGTTGACGACTGCGAAGATGAAAAAGATAAAGCTTTCTCAGTGAATGCCCTGGGAGCTCGCAATGTTGCTGTGGTTGCTCAAGAACTCGGAGCCAGGCTGGTCCACATCAGCACCGACTATGTCTTCGGCGGCGAAGCTGAGCCGCGAACTACCCCCTATACCGAATTCGATACACCTGTTCCCCTTAGCATTTATGGGAAATCCAAGCTGGCTGGGGAAAACCTTGTTCGCCATTTTTGTCTCAGGCACTTCATCGTCAGGGCTTCGGGCCTTTTCGGCGTTGCCGGCTCCAGCGGCAAAGGCGGTAACTTCATCGAGACTATGCTCAGGCTGGCCAAAGAGCGTGATGAACTCAGGGTGGTTAATGACCAGGTCTTTTCCCCCACCTATACCATGGACTTAGCCCGGAAAATAGCTCAGTTGATGACCATTGACTATTACGGCATATTCCACATCACCAACAGAGGCGCCTGCTCCTGGTACGAGTTCACCACGGAGATACTTAAGCTGGCTGGCATAAAGACTCCGGTCATCCCCCTAACTTCAGACCAGTACCCTCAGAAAGCCCGAAGGCCCCGCTACTCGGTGCTGGATAATTCCCACCTGCGGCTCCTGGGCATGGACGACATGAGACCCTGGCAGGAAGCGTTAAAAGATTATCTGGTAGCCAGAGGGCATATTGTCTGAAAGCAACCAGCCCTTTTCCCTCACGTCATTGCGAGCGAAGTGTGGCAATCTCGTTGCCTCTCAGCCACATGAGATTCTTCGGTCGCCTGCTCCCTCAGAATGACACAGAATGTCCTAAACGTCAGTGTGCCATTAGGAGTTCTCATGGTCGTATCTAATCTTGTCCCCGACCAACCCAAAATATAGATTCTGGTTCTAAAATGCCATTGTCCACATACCACTGGTCCAGTTCCAATAAAAAGTTTAATACCTTAACGTCCAAATTACTGTTGAGGTCGAAGTTCGGACCGAATTCTTGATCTGTGAAACGTCTAAGAAATGCGAATCCCTTCACGAGATGGATAGTGGTAAAATATTTTTGGAGCAGAGGCAATACGTCTTGGCTTCTTATGCACTCGAAGCTCGCATCACTGCTGTCAATCTCCACGAAAGTATCCGTGTTCCTTTTCAAAAAATGGCTATAGCTAAACTTTGGAGGCAATGCTTTAAGGAGCCCGTCGATGATTTTTCTCTGTTCGGGCCACAGAAGAAGCCCATTTCTACTGGTGACGTCGTACACAACGAATTGCCCCTCCTTTGTCAAGTGGGATTTGATTTGATTAAATATATGTTCCAACTCAATCAGATGATGAAGTACTGCGTGAGCGAAAATTAAGTCATATGTCTGATCGAGTTTAAGAGAGTTTATATCTTGTGCAAAATACGTCATGGTTATTCCTTTTGTAGTGGCCATTTTTGCACCACGTTCAAGCAACTCTTTATTAAAGTCGAGGCAAACCAATTCATAAGGCTTTCTAAACTGTTCTGCAAGGGTTATCTCTAAACCACAAGTTCCCGTACCTAAACTTAGAATTCTAGTGAAGTTTCTGGCATTAACGTAGTTGATGATGTAATTCCAAACGTTATGTCCAACCGCATTTTCTACTCTCCGATGCATGGCATCTAATGTGAAAGCTAAGGCGTTACATGCCTTCTCGCACCCGGCTTCAGTTCTTTCCAACTGGCTGTAATTTCTCTTTTCGTTTTCGGTTCTTTCTCTGTAACTGCACCTTGTCCTTTTGAGGTCGCCTATTGATTTAATCTCAAGCAGGGCGGTGGTAACAGTGTTCGTCGTAGTTTGTCCTCTTGCCGTCGCTCTTTTAAGTCGTAGCCACAGTCTTAGCTTCCTGAAAAAGTTCCGCCAGCCCTCATTAATAATCGTTCTGACCCCGGTCAAACCCAGTTCATAAACACCTCTCCTCCAGGTCCCCTGAGGTAATAGCTTGTTAAGTATCCTCTTGTACTTGGCTAGCATTTTCCAGTTCCCTGCATTGGTATTTGTCAAAGATTTAGGCATCCTATTTATCAGGTTTGTTATTCCCGAAAAGGGCTTTCTCTACGAGATAACAGACGATGTGATAAATGGTGGTGTGTGCTTCTTGAACACGGGGTGTGTCCTTGGAAGGAACAGCTATTAGATAATCAACTATTTCAGCTGTTTTACCTCCGCCACTTCCGGTAAACCCTATTGTTACCAGTCCTCGCTTCTTTGCTTCCACTAGCGCCAGCACTACATTTGTAGAATTACCACTAACACCGATACCTATTGCCACATCGCCTTTCTTGGCCATAGCACTGAGCTGCCTTATGAATATATTTTCGTATCCATAATCATTAGCAATTGCCGTGAGTACTGATGTATTCGTAGTTAACGCTATAGCGGGAAGCGGGTTGCGGTCCATGTAAAATCTACCGGCTAATTCGGCAGCAAAGTGTTGGGCATCGGCAGCACTGCCCCCGTTCCCAAAGATATAAGCATAATTCCCTCTTTCAAAGGCTTTGACTATTTCGTTGGCTATGGTAACTAATTGCTGAACATTTTGTTGAAGATAAGCTTTAAGCCGGATACCATCTTCGAGTTGTCTCTTGACTTCATCTTCTTCTCGCATGTTAGCATCTCCTGTCAAATATTTATCACACGCTTCTTCCTGACGCTTTCGTATATAGCATAGGCAATTTTTATTGCCTCTAAGCCATCGATACCCGCGCCTAGTGGCTCCCGGTTTTCCTTAATAGCTGCAATAAGCTCTTTCCATTCTTCATGCCATGACCTATCCTCGCCGCGGAACTCAATGATTTTTTCTGTGAAAGGTTCTAAAACCGTCCTTTTGGCCAGGATTGCTTGTTCTGTGCCGTAACTTCCTCCGAGTCCTTCTACGATAACATAGCCGTCACGTCCGAATACTTCGAATGAAAAAAGATTTTTCCACTGGGTCCAGCTTGCATGCATAGAGGCTATCTGCCCCTTTTCGTTACGGAGCAGGGCAAAGACATTATCTTCTAATGGTGCGATATCCCAGCAACTTGTGGAAGTGAAACCAGTCACTTCACTAAAGTCGCCTAAAAACCAGCGAAATAAGTCTATCACATGAACTCCCTGGTCCAATAATTCCCCTCCGCCAGAGATGCTAGCGTTTGCTCTCCAGTCCTTGTCATAGTCTGGGCTACCGCAAATACCATATCGGCATCGAGCAAAAACTGGGGTGCCGATTAGCCCTTCATCTAACCATTTTTTGGCCTGCTTTATGCCGGGATGAAATCTAAGGTTGAAACCACATTGCAGCCTGACTTTTTGACGTTCAGCTACTTGAACTATTTTGTTAGCCTCGATAGTGTCAGGAGCTAATGGCTTTTCGCACAATACATGTTTTCCATTTTCCATGGCAGCGATACATATTGGTGCGTGTAAGTTTGGGGGTGTGCAAATCACGATAATGTCAGTATCTGCCGCGGAAGTTAGTTCTCTCCAGTCCTTGCCGACATCGGCTTTGATCTCCTTTGCCAGGCGGACGGCGGCATGCTGGTCAATATCTACCACGGTAATTTTATACTCACCGGAATCACGTATAGCTTTGCCCAGACGGCGGCCTTGTCTTCCAGCGCCTATTAACCCTACTCTATTTATTTCCATAGGTGCTTTTCAGTAATTCGGCGCAATGTGTATAGCTCGGAGGACTTGATATCCGGAATTTTTTCGGTCATATTGTGCCAGTCGTCCCATACGGCAGAAATCAACCGTCCGGTCAAGCCATCTGATTCGTCCGAGGCGAGGTATAAAGCAAGGGCGGCAGGTAGTTCAGCAGGCGTACCACCGGACTCTAGCTGCTGCTTACAATGCTCTAATTCATCTTCGCCGGCTGCTGTCCCTGCCTCCAGAACTTGGTACAGCATTCGAGTGTTTACTGTGCCCGGAGCTATTGCATTAACCTGTATATTGAATGGTTCTACTTCCTTGGCTAAGGTTTCAGTTAGACGTACTACTGCAGCTTTAGAAACACCGTAAGCAGAAAAATATGGTCTGGGTGAGGTAGCACCACCACCTGAAAGATTGATTATTTTGCCCTGTCTATTTTTAATCATGTGTGGTAAGACAGCCCGACAACATAGAAATACACCGATCAGGTTAATATGGATAGTTTCTATCCATTTCTTAACATCGTTATCTACAAGAGGCCCTATTGTACCCTGAATAGCAGCATCGTTAACCAGAATATCTATCGTACCAAATTCACGGACAGCTAAATCTATTGATTTCTCTACCTGTTCTTTATTGGAGACGTCTGCTTTCAATATCAAAGCGCGCCTATTTAAATTATGTATTTCTTCAGCTGTTTTTTTCAATTCTGGCAGGGTTCTGGATAATAGAACCAGGTTTGCTCCCTCTTTGGCAAAGGTAATGGAGATTGCTTTGCCGATTCCTCTCCCGGCTCCTGTAATGACAGCAATTTTATCTTCTAATTTCATTTAAAACCATGCTTGCGTCGTGCAAAATTAGCAGACTCGATGCCACCTGCGAGGGGGATTACCTGGCCTCAGCTTTTTTAAATTCCTCCCAGGCCCTGTCAAATTCAGCTATCGTTTCTTCCGTCTTAGGGTGAAATGGCATCTGGCTCAATATTTTATATGGGACAGTAACAATATGGGCGCCAGCAAGGGCTGCCTGCATGACATCCTCTGGTTTCCTTATACTACCGACGATAATTTTGGTCTTAAAATTGCCCCTATCGATTAATGACCTTGATTCTGCTATTACTTTTTCAGGGTCATCACCATAGTCTTTTACCCGGTTAAAGAAGATGCTGGCGAAGGTAGCGCCAGCCTGCGCTGCCAGCAAAACCTGTTGGGTGCTCATTAAGGCAGTCATATTTGTCTTAATTCCTTCTTTCGCCAGGATACTGGCAGCATGTAATCCCCTGCCATCGCCGAACATGGGGACTTTGATAACAATTTTGTTATTGTCCCAACTGGCGAATTCCCTGGCTTCACGTATCAATTCATCAAGGCTGCTTGAAGTGACTTCTATGCTAACAGGCCCTTCAATAAAAGATAGGATGCCTTGTACTCTTTGCCTAAAATTACATCCTTTTTCCGCAAGGAAGATTTTCTGGTTGGTAGTCAGACCAGTAATGATTCCCCACGGTAAGATGGCTTTAATTTCTTCCAGGCTCGCAGTATCGAGAAAAATCTCCATTTTTGGTTCACCTCCCTTGGTTAGTACGACTCCATTTGTTAGCATGATTTGAGCTGCTTCATAGAGATTCGTTGCAATATGGTCAGGTCTAGCATTTTCTGACTCCATAAGATGGCACAGTTCACACTTTAGCTTACCTAAGAGAATCGTTTTGCAACCGGCCGCCTTTCCAGCCTTGATATCACTTAGATTGTCTCCCACAACGTATGAATGCTTAGGGTCCACAGAAAGCTCTTTTGCGGCTTTAAGAATGAGGCCTGGTTTGGGCTTGCGACAGTCACATATTTCAAGGTATTTCAAATTCGTTGCTTCCGGATGGTGAAGGCAATAATAAATGCCATCAAGACGAGCTCCGAGGTCAGCCAGTTCTTCTTTCAGTTTGTTAGTCGTTTTCTCGAGTATAGCCTCTGTGAAATGATTTTTGGCTATCCCGGGCTGATTAGATACAACAATGACCTTTATATTGTTTTGGTTTAATAACTTGATTGCTGCGCCTACACGGGGTAGCAATTTAAGTTGGTCGGCAGTGAATGGCGAGTCTATTACACCAGCCTCTTCGTGATAAATTAGTTCATTTATTACGCCGTCTCTATCCAGAAATACGGCATCTACTCTATTTGGTCGCAAACTGGTCTCCTGAAAATGAATTGGCTATTATTGTAGACCCTGTGGAATTTATTTTAAACTTGAATTCTTGTAACCCTTCGGCTTGCAAGGCCCGGCATACACGGTCTGTGGCCTCTTCTTCGCAGCGAAACATGAAGAAACCTCCTCCACCGGCACCCATAATTTTGCCCCCAAGCGCGCCATTTTCCATTGCCATTTTATATATTTTGTCAATATAGTTGGTAGTTATTTCGCCAGATAGCTGTTTTTTTACTTGCCAGTGCTGATTTAGAAGTCTGCCAAATCTATGAATATCACCTTTCTCCAACGCCAGTTTACTTTCTTTACCTATTTCCTTAATCCGATGCAGTGCCTCTATAACCTGCACTTCGTCTCGCTTTGTAGCGTTGTCTTGACCCTTTTGCACCTCTGGTGCATCTCGTTTGACTCCACTATAAAAATAGAGAATGTGTGATTCGAAATCCGCAATAGTATCTTTAGATATTGGAGGGTGGGTTACCTCTACATTACCATTTTTATCTATATTAAGACATATAATTCCCCCGAACGCAGCAACATATTGGTCCTGTTTTCCCCCCGCTCGTTTGAGTATTTCTATTTCAATTTTGCAGGCCTCCTCAGCAAGCTCCTTAGGTGAAACGTGAGCATTTTTGTAGGCACGCAGAGCCGTTAATAATCCCACTGTGAAGCTTCCTGAGGACCCTAGTCCGGTGTTAGGCGGAATATCGGCTATTGAAACAATTTCAATACCATCATTAACGTTAAGCAATTTTAATGATTCTCTTATTACAGGATGTTCGATTTCATTCACCTGGTCCTTAATTTCTATAGCCTTGTAATGACTGACACGGATGTTATTCTCAAAGCGTTTGCCGATCATGACATATATATATTTATTTATAGCAGCCGTTATGAGGAAACCGCCATATTTTGAGTAGTAAGACGGTAAATCTGTTCCACCTCCTCCGAGTGGGATGCGGTAAGGAGTCCTGACCACTAGCATTCTAGAATTTGCCTCCTTTCAACTATTTTTGTGAAATCTTCTAAGCCCTGCACCGAACCTATCTCGTAGAACCGTACCTGAGTCTCAAATGCCATCATCTCTCTTCTCTTGATAAGCTCACGATATACCTCGTCAAGCTGGAAAAATTTATCCTGTGGCACAAATTCCAGTGCTTTTTTATTAAGGATGGATAGACCGTAATCTATATACATCATGTTTTCTGTCCGGCCTGAGCGGTCATAGTTCGTAACAAATTCATTAGCAATCATTACATTACTCTTATCATACTTGTTATTATTTTTATATACCACCATAAGGCCAAGCTTGTTACCCAATTTATATCTTTCCATGACCTCTCTATAATTAATGGCTAGATAGGAATCTCCGTTTAGAACCAAAAACTCATCTCCCAGTATATTTTCGGCATTTCTTAGAGCACCAGCCGTACCTAATGGTTTTTCCTCCTCGCTATATTCCATTCTCACCCCGAAGCGAGAACCATTACCAAAGTAGCTTTCGATTTTGTCTTTTAAGTATCCAACACACAGTACTATTTCTTTTAGATTACTCTTTTTAAGAAGCTCTAGCTGGTATTCTAGAAATGGTTTCCCGCAGATTCTAACCATTGATTTAGGAGTATCTTTAGTTAATAATCCAAGCCTTGTCCCCAAGCCGCCGGCTAGAATAGCAACTTTCATAATCCGAATCCAATATAGAATGTCGTAACAGGCCGGAATCGTCTACACAGCGAATATACTATCAAAGAGTCGGTCAGAAAAGAAATAAGTTTTCAGCTCTCGTTTCGCCAATAATTGAGGGTGTCACGCAGAGTTTGCTCCAAGGGTATTTCCGGCTTCCATCCTAAGTTGCATAGCTTAGAGTTGTCACCAATATAAACCGATTCGTCCAGAGGACGCAGCTTGGTGTCACTGCGACATACATCTATTTTAACTTTTGACAGCGATATCAATTGCTCAAGAACTTGGGCGATTCGATAGCCTTTGCCGGAACAGATATTATATACCTCCCCGGGAATCCCCCGCTCTGCTAGCAACCACATCGCCCTGACGGCATCCCTGATATCTAATATATCCCTTACCGACTCCAGGTTCCCAACCTGCAGACTCTGTTTGTATCCCCTTTCTATTTCCGTTATACCTCTGGCAAAATCTGAGGTAGCATCAAATAGCTTCCGGGGACCAGTCACATTGAAGGGGCGTATGCGTATAATATGCATATTATGTACCTTCCAATAAAGATAAGACAGATAGTCCGTTCCAATCTTACTGACCCCGTAAGGGCTAACCGGACGAAACTCCTTGGACTCTTTAATAGGTATTTCATCCTTAGATGTCAGGCCATATTCAGCGCTGGAGCAGGCAATCACTATTACGGGGTTTATGCCCTGGTTTTTGATCGCCTCCAGCAAATATAATGTTCCGAATATATTAGCTTTGAAAGTGTTTTCCGCGTCCTCCCATGACGGGAGGACTAAGCTCTGCGCAGCCAGGTGAAAAACATAGTCTGGGTTTGCCTGCCTGACCACCTCTGTAACATTGTCCTTATCCCTGAAGTCACAATTGACAAAAGTAGCTTTTTCTCTGATATGTTCGGTAGCTCCTGAATCTGGGGATGTAGTTCCAACAACAATTAATCCTTTGTCAATCAAGAAATCAGCCAGATGTGAGCCGATAAAGCCGGAACATCCTGTTACCAGGCATTTTTTCACTTAAGCCTCCTTAGAAGTATGGATTTTGACCACCTGCACCAACCAGATGTGTCCATTACTTGGCTCCACATAGTTTTTCTAAAATCTCTTTCAGTCTAACCCTGTAAGCTTCATGTGTGTAATTCTTTTCTACGTAATGTAACGGACTTTCCGAAAGGACGTTCCACAATTTTTCATCGGTATACAAGGATACAACTTTTTCAAC
>Ga0105152_10000313_pt1 | contig 13662 bp, 10 predicted proteins | sample LakBais05cmmetaG_FD_81534 | JGI IMG/M metagenome (GOLD analysis project Ga0105152, IMG submission 81534) | Lake sediment microbial communities from Lake Baikal, Russia to study Microbial Dark Matter (Phase II) - Lake Baikal sediment 0-5 cm | ecosystem: Environmental > Aquatic > Freshwater >...
AAGAAAAAAAATAAAGTATAAAGTTTAAAGGAAAAAGGAAAAAGTAAGAAGAAGAAATTACCGCATAAGAAAATAGATAGTTCACTAAAACCTTCTTTTCTAACTTTATACTTTGCACTTTTTACTTTGAACTTTGTCTTTCTCTTCCCTTGTCACGCGTCACTTGTCACTCGTCACTCGTCACTTAGACAATTTCTTTTTCCAATAGAAATAGACCGGCAGTCCGGTCAGGATAAGGAACATTCCCTTGCCCGAATTGACCGGGTCGCCGATGATGATGTAAACGATGAAGAACAGGGCGATGGCCACGTAGAGCAGGGGCACCAGCGGGTAGCCGCTCACCCGGTAGGGACGCTCCAGGTCCGGTTGCTGCACGCGCAGCTTGATCAGACCGATGACGGTCATGGCGTTGAACAGCAGCGAGGCGAAGGCCGTGTAGGTCAGCAGGTCATTGTAAGTGCCGGTCAAGACCAGGATGCAGCTCCAAACGCCCTGGTAGATCAGCGATATGTGCGGCGTCTTGTATTTTTCGTGGATGCGGCAGTTTTTTTTGAAGAAAATGCCGTCCCGGGCCATGGCGTAGTAAAGGCGCGGACCAGAAAGGATCAGGCCGTTGACGCAGCCGAAAGTGGAAACCAGTATGGCCAGGGTGATGAAGATCAGCCCGGCCTGGCCCATGATGGCCTGGGCCACGGCCGCGCCGATGCGGTTTTCGCTGACCAGTGCCATTTGCTGGATCGGGATCACATAGATGAAGGCCATGGTGGTCAGGGTGTAGATCAGGGCCACGGCGCCGCTGCCCAGGAACATGGCCCGGGGGATGTTTTTCTGCGGGTCGCGCACTTCCTCGGCCACGAAGGCCACCGAGTTCCAGGAGTCATAGGCGAACAGGGCTTTGCTCATGGCCACGGCCAGGGCGGCGAACAGGGGCAGAGAGGCGGCGGCGGGCAGGACCGGCTTGAGCAGGGGCGAAAAATTTTTAAAGTTGCCCTTGAAAAAAAGGAAAGCCGCCCCGATCAAGAGCAGCATGGCCGCTACCTTGGCAATGGTGAAAATATTCTGCAAAACAGCGCCGGAGCGAACACCGCGGATGTTGATCGCGGTCAGCAGCGCGATGCACAGGATGGATGCAACTTGGGCTGTCGACAGGCTGAAGGTTTTGCCGAACAGGTTCAGGGAAAACAGTTTGCTGGTTTCGCCCAGGAAGGGAAAAAAAACGCCCAGGTACTTGGCGAAGGCGATGGCCACGGCGGCGATGAAGCCGCTCTGCACCACCAGGAAAAAAGTCCAGCCGAACAGGAAACCCCACAGCGGCGAATAGGCTTCTTTTAAAAACACGTACTGCCCGCCGGCCCGGGGGAAGGCCGCGGCCAATTCTCCCATGCTTAGGGCGGCGAAAACGGTCAGAATGCCGCCGATCAGCCAGAGCAAGACCAGCAGTCCCGGTGTCTGGATGAAGCCGGCCATCAGCGAGGGAGCGATAAAAATGCCCGAGCCGATCATGGAGCCGATGACGATGCTGCTGGAGTCGAGCACACCCAGGCGGCGCGCCAGTCCGTTATTGGGTTCAGCGTTTTTCATGCTTTTCTCCAAGTAAGAGTCATGAATAACCGTTTGGCGAGCAAAAGTCAAATTTGTGACGAGTAACGAGTGACGCGTGACGAGGGAAGAAGTTGAAGAGTTGAAGTGAGAGCCGTCAGCCGTGCGCCGTATGCCCATTTGACATCGCAAAAGGCATTGTGTTAATAAATCAATTTAAGGAGAACCATCATGTCATCCAGAGGCAATTGGGGTTCGCGGGTCGGTTTCATCCTGGCCGCCGCCGGTTCGGCCATCGGCCTGGGCAACATCTGGCGCTTCCCCTACATCACCGGCAAGAACGGCGGGGCGCTTTTCGTGCTGATCTACATCGGCGCCGTGCTCATTTTGGGTTTGCCGGTCATGCTGGCCGAATTTTCGCTTGGCCGGGCCACGGCCAAGAACCCGGTCGGGGCGTTCGCTGCCATCCGGCCAAACAGTATATGGCACTGGACCGGATACCTGGGCGTAATTACCGGGGTGATGATCCTCTCTTTTTATTCAGTCATTGCCGGCTGGACTCTGGGCTACTGTTTCAAGTCGTTGCGCGGCCAGTTCAGCAGGATCGACAAAGGAGAGGCGTCAGCCATTTTCAGCCGCTTCATCGCTTCCCCCTGGCTGCAGATCCTATTGCTGGCCATTTTCATGTTTTTGACCGTAACCATCGTCGTCAAAGGGGTAGCGGCCGGTCTGGAGAAATATTCCAAGATCCTGATGCCGGCGCTGTTTTTGATCATGATCCTGCTCATGGTTCGCTCGCTGACCCTGCCCGGCGCCGAAAAGGGGCTGCTTTTTTATCTTAAACCCGACTTCGCCAAGATCAACGGCCGGGTGTTCCTGGAGGCTGTGGGGCAGGCCTTTTTCAGCCTCAGCCTGGGCATGGGCACCATGCTGACCTATGGCTCCTACCTGGGCAAAAAGGAGAACCTGGTCTCATCGGCCGCCTGGGTGGCGACTTTGGACACCACGGTGGCCATCCTGGCCGGATTCATCATTTTCCCGGCCCTGTTTTCGCAAAACATGGCGCCCGACCAGGGGCCGGGGCTGGTGTTCAACATCCTGCCGGTGATCTTTGCCCACATGCCGGGCGGTATGTGGTTCGGGGCCTTGTTTTTTGTTTTACTGGCCGTGGCCGCTCTGACCTCGACCATCTCCATCCTGGAGGTGCCGGTCGCTTTCCTGATCGACGAAAAGAAGTGGCCGCGCCGCAAGGCCTCCTGGCTGATGGGGGCGTTCGCTTTTGCTTTCGGGGTGCCTTCGGCCCTGGCCGGTGGCGGTTCGAGTTTTTTCAGCCGCCTGCCGATTTTGCATGTCGATTTTCTTTCATTGTGGGACAAGATCTGGGGCAATGTGGCGTTGAGCGTCGGTGCTTTTTTCATCGCTGTTTTCGTGGCACATGTTTGGAAAACGGCCAACGCCTTGAACGAAATCACCGCGGGAGGCGCCAGGTTCCGCCTGGCCAAATTCTGGGTGCTGGCCATTAAATACGTCTGCCCGCTGTTGATTCTGGTGGTACTGGTCAGCCAGTTCTTTTAGATTTCATCCCCCTTGGGGAGACGCGTAACGAGGAAAGACAAAGTAAAAAGGCAAAAGTGAAAAGTAAAAAGTAAAATAAGAAAATACCAAATCCCAAGCACCAAATCCCAAATAAGCACCAAGTACCAATGACCCAATGACCAAAACGAAGAGAAGAAACCTGATAGGGCCTTTGTTTATGACATTGGAATTTGGAAATTGGGATTTATTTGGTATTTGGAATTTGTGATTTGGAATTTAAGTCTTCCCACTCGAATCCCCCAACGGTGATTGTCTCACTAAATAATTTCAATATGCCACTCCCTTATTTTTGCGTCGTTTCCAAAGTAGGTAGCCGGGAATACCCGCGGCCACCAGCAGCAGGCCCATCAGCGAGTTGATCAGCGGGGCGCGGCCGCTGGCGTAGTTGGCGATATCGGAATAAAGGGTGAATACGACATAGATCATGGCAAAAATGATGAACAGCACCGGCACCAGCGGATACCCCCAGACCTTGTAGGGCCGTTCGTGGTCGGGCATCTTCTGGCGCAGGACGATCACGCTCAAGGCAGCGGCGGCGTAAAAGATCCAGGAGACGAAAATCAGCATGTCGGTCAGTTGGTCGAAGGTGCCGCTCAAAATCAGGACCGACGTCCAGATCCCCTGCACGATCAGCGAGGGGCCGGGGGTGCGGAAGCGCGGATGGACATTTTGCAGCTTTTTGAAAAACAGCTTCTCTTTGGCCATTGCATAATAGACCCGGGCCGACATCATCAGCGTGCCGTTGACCGTGCCGAAAGTGGAGATCATGATGGCCACTGCGATCAGGCTGCCGCCCCAGCCCCCCAAAAACGAAGAAGCCACATCGGTGGCCACCAGGTAGGACTGGCCTGTGCTTTCGGCGGCCAGATACTTGCTGCCCATCTCATGGACGGGAATGATGTAAAAATAAGCCAGGTTGATCAGGAGGTAGACCGAAATGAAGACGATGGTGGCGATGATCATGGCCCGGGGCAGGTTTTTCTGCGGGTTCTTGATTTCCCCGGCCAGGTAGGTGAGGTTGATCCAGCCGTCGTACGCCCAGAAGGCGCCGGACATGGCGATGATGAAGGCCAGGAAAACCGGGGCGTAGCCGCCGCTGAAAGTGACGGCGGACCGGGTGAAGTTGGCCAGGCTGCCGTGGCCAATGGTGAAGGCCAAGGCCACGATGGCCAGGATGACAGCGATTTTCAGGCTGGTGAAAATGACCTGGATGGCGCTGCCGAGACGCACGCCCAGGTAGTTGATGGCGGTCAGGAAAAGGATCAGCAGGATGGTGCAGCCTTTCAGGCCGATGAACTTGAACGGCGTGATGGCCCCGACCCAGGGGATATGCAGGGCAAACGATTCCCAGGCCGGGCCCAGGCGCGGGAAGGTGAAAAAATAACCCAGCGAATCGGAAAATACATAAGCGATGGAGGCGATGGAGCCGGTCTGAATGACGATGAAAACAGCCCAACCGTAGAGATAGCCGGAGAAGTCGCCGTAACTTTTGTTGAAATAAATGTACTGGCCTCCGGCCTGGGGAAACATGCCCGAGATCTCGGCGATGCTCAGCGTGCCGAACAGGGTCATCAGGCCGGCGACGACCCAGACCAGGAGCAGCAGCAGCGGCGACTCAAGCTGGCTGGCCATCAAACCGGGTTTCTTGAAGATCCCCGAGCCGATGACCGAGCCGATGGCAAAGGCGATGGCCGCGATCAGGCCGACTTCGCGCAGCAGTTCGATTGGTTGTTTTTTTTCCACACTGTTCATTTTTACCTCGTTTCACAGCCTCAGTGCTGACGGATTTGAATAAAAAAAAAGATTATAGGCAGTAAACAAATTAAAATCAATATAAGTGACGCGTAACGAGGGCAGAAAAAGACAAAGTAAAAAGGCAAAAGTAAAAAGTAAGAAAGAAAATACCAAATCACAAGCACCAAATCACAAACAAGCACCAAGCACCAATGACCCAATAACCAAAACAAAGATAAGAAACCTTAAAGGGCTTTCGTTTAAGAAATTGGAATTTGGAACTTGGAATTTATTTGGAATTTGGGATTTGTGATTTGGAATTTTTCTTTATCTTCACTTTTGCCCTTTGCCTTATTTCCCTTCGTCCACTTTGATAACCAATTCATCTCGTTTCACTTCGATCCTGGCCTTGCCGCCGCTTTTCAAGCGGCCGAAAAGCACCTCGTCGACAAAGGGGTTTTTGATCTTCTCCTGGACCAGGCGTGCGACCTCGCGGGCGCCAAAGATCTGGGAAAAGCCGCGTTTGGCCAGCCAGGCGGTTGCGGCCGGGCTGACGTGCAGGGCCACGTTCTTTTCCTTCAGCAGGAGGCTGAATTCAGCGATCATTTTTTTGACGATGCGGGTGACCACCGCTTTGTCCAAATGGTTGAAGGTGACGATGGCGTCCAGGCGGTTGCGGAACTCAGGCGAAAAGAGCTTTTCCACGGCCACGGTCACGGCGGCGGAAACCGTTTCGCCCTGAAAACCGACAACGGCCTTGCCGAGTTCCTTGGCCCCGGCGTTGGAGGTCATGATCAGCACCAGGTTGCGGAAATCGGCCTTGCGCCCGCTGTTGTCGGTCAGGGTGGCATAGTCCATCACCTGCAGCAGCGTGTTGAAGATGTCGGCATGGGCTTTTTCGATCTCGTCGAGCAGCAGGACGGCGTAGGGCGACTTGCGCACGGCCTCGGTCAGCAGCCCGCCCTCCTCGTAGCCGACATAGCCGGGTGGAGAGCCGACCAAACGCGACACGGTGTGCTTTTCCTGGTATTCGCTCATGTCGAAGCGCAGCAGCGGCACGCTCAGGACTTCGGCCAGTTGGCGGGCCAGTTCGGTCTTGCCCACTCCGGTGGGGCCGACGAAAAGGAACTTGGCCACCGGCTTGTCGGCATCGTGGAAGCCGGCCCGGGAACGCTTGATGGCCCAGGCCACCTTTTCCACGGCTTCGTCCTGGCCGAATATGCGGGTTTTCAGTTCCGCCTCCAGGACGCGCAGGTTCTTGTTCTCGGAAACCGAGACGCTGCGGCGCGGGATCTTGGCGATCCTGGACACCACCTGTTCGACGGCATCAATGCTGATGGCGACCGGCCCGGCTTTTTCTGAAGCGTTCATGCGCGCCAGGGCCCCGGCCTCATCGATGACATCAATAGCCTTGTCGGGCAGGAAGCGGTCATTGATGAATTTGCCGGAAAGCTCGGCCGCGGCCTTGAGCACCTTGTCGGCGTAGGTCACCTTGTGGTACTCTTCGTAGCGGTGGCGCAGGCCCAGCAGAATCTCGTAGGTCTCGGCGATCGTGGGCTCGGGAATTTCGATCTTCTGAAAACGGCGGGACAAAGCCCTGTCCTTTTCGAAATATTTCTTGTACTCTTCGTGGGTGGTGGTGCCGATGCAGCGCAGTTTCCCCTGGGCCAGCACCGGCTTCAGGATGTTGGCGGCGTCCAGGGACCCTCCCGAGACCGCGCCGGCGCCGATGATGGTGTGAATCTCGTCTATGAAGAGCACGGCGTTCTTCTCGTCTTGCAGGGCAGCCAGAACCTTTTTCAGCCTTTCTTCGAAATCGCCGCGATAGCGCGTCCCGGCCAGCAGCCCCCCCAGGTCCAGGGAGTAAATGCGTATGTTTTTCAGAGCCGGAGGCACGCGGCCTTGCACGACACGCTGGGCCAACCCCTCGGTGATGGCCGTTTTGCCCACGCCGGGATCACCGACGTGCACCGGGTTGTTCTTGAAGCGCCGGCAAAGCACCTGCAGGGTGCGCTCCAGGACGTCGTCGCGGCCGATCAGCGGCTCGCTCTCGCCGGCACGCGCTTTGTCGGTCAGTTCGCGGGTGTACAATTGCAGAAATTCTCCGCCCTTTCCGGCAGATGCCTGTTTTTTGCGCTCGCGGCCGCCCTGGATTTTTTCAGCTTCCGCTTCCGGGCCGGCCGGCGCTGAGGCTGTCCATGTACCAATCGCGCTGCCGTGGGAAATGACGCTGAGCAGGTTGAAGCGGCTTACCCCCTCACGCTGCAGCAGGTACGAGCAGAACGATTCCTTTTCTTCCAGCAAAGCGGCATACAGGTCGCCGATCTCCAGGAGTTTTTTTTCGGCGGCCACGGTATGGACCACGGCCCGCTCCATCAGATCCTGGAAGCCGAGCGAGGGAGCGGGATCGGTTTTGGCCGCTTTGGGCACCTGCTCGTTCAGATAGGTTTCCAGTTCCTTTTTCATGAGTTCGACATTGGCCCCGCACTGGCGGATGATCCCGGCCCCGGCGGAGAAAAACAGCGATGCATAGAGGATGTGCTCCGGGGTCAGGTATTCGTGCTTGCGGCTGCGGGCGTCGGCGAAGGCCACGGCCAGGATGCGGTTCAATTCTTCATCGATTTCCATTTTGTCCATGGGCGGCGCTTCAAGCCTCCTCAAAAGTGCACTTGAGCGGAAACTCTTGGGCGCGGGCCAGGGTGTGCACCTGAAAGACCTTGGTGCGGGCGATGTCGTAGCTGTAAACGCCGCAGACGCCGCAGCCGCTGCGGTGGACATCAAGCATGATGCGGGTGGCTTCGCGCGCGGTTTTGTGAAATATTTTCACCAGAACGTCGATCACGAATTCCATGGTGGTGTAATGGTCGTTGTGCAGGATGACGCGGTACATTTGCGGCGGATGCAGTTCGCTCTGGTCCTTGACCTGTGAATCGTGATCAAGTCCGAAAGTGAATTCCTGGTCGCTGCCCATGGGTTACCTCTGTAGTTGAATGAATTTTATCCAATAAATGGGAGGCTGTCAATTAGCATCAAGCCGATTTCGTGACCCGTGACGCGTAACGCGGTATGAGAAAGACAAAAGTAAAAAGGCAAAAGGCAAAAGGCAAAAGTAAAAAGTAAGAAAAGAAAATTCAATTTCCAATCTCTAAGCACCAAACAAGCACTAAAATCCAATGACCCAATAACCAAAACCAAGAATGAAACAAAGAGTTTTTATCGGAAGAAATATGCTTTGGGTAGGGAACGCAGATCTGCGTTCCCTACAGAGGAAAATCTAGAATGCCTTTGTTTGGGACATTGGAAATTGGAACTTGGAATTTATTTGGAATTTGGGATTTGGTGCTTGGAATTTAGCTTTTATATTTTTCTTAAACATCGAACTTCGAACTTCTTTCTAACAATGCTTGCTTTTTTTTTCTCTGCTGCTTATAATCTCTTTCCGGGGAGGTGGAAAATGAAAAAAACCTTGATTTTGCTGCTCTGTGGGTTGTTGATAGGGGCCGCCGCGGCTTGGGCGCTGATCAATTTCGTTGTTCCGCGCTGGCACCGTTCGGCTGTGGACAATACCTTCTGGCAGGTGACGTCCAAACTGGACCAGGGCGGCGAGGCCTTCGCCTATCTTCACACCGAAAAGGTCGCTGCTGCTTTTCAAAGTGTCATGGCCAGCTTGCAGAAGAATGTAACCGCACTGCCCGAGGCCCGGCAGGCCCAGGCCAAGCAGGGCCTGAACATGTTGGACCTGATGTTCAAAGGGTACGGGCTGGAAGAAATAAGCGGGCTGGGCTTCAGCTCCTTCGCCGTCAAGCCCGGCCTGCACCGCGTTCGTATCGTGCTCCACCACCGTCCGGGCCACAACAAGGGGTTGGTCTGGAACATCGCCGGCCCGGCCCCGCGCCGCCTGGACGAACTTGAATTGCTGCCGGCCGACACGGCCCTGGCCTTCGTTTCCGATTACAACATCGTCAAGCTGTTTGAATGGCTGGGCCAGATGGGCCAAAAAATGAGCGGCCAGGATATGAAGGGCCAGAACATGGGCCAGGGGCTGGACATGATGAAAGCGGGCCTGCAGTCGGCCGGCATCGACTTCGACCGCCTGATCAAGTCCTATGGCAAGCGCCTGGGCTTCCTGCTCACCCTGGACCCGGAAAAAAGGGTGACCCTGCCGCTGGGCAAAACACCGCTTTCGATCCCGGAACCCGCATTTGCCCTGCTTTTCCGTGTCAACGACTTCTATTTGTTCGATATGCTCAAGGGCAAGCTGACCGCTTCAGGCCAGGCCAAGGTCAGCGACGCCGGGGGTGTGAAGAAAATCGCCTTCCCGCGCCTGCCCTTGCCCTTCCCGTTTGAACCGGTCATCGCCCAGAAAGGCGAATGGCTGCTGGCTGCTTCCCGGGGTTCCTTGGTAGACGATGTTTTCGACACCCGCGTTCCCCACTTGGCCGACAGCGAAGATTTCAAGGTCTTGGCCTACAAACTGCCCCGCCGCGGCAACGGTTTCGGCTTCGCCAGCCCGCGTTTGCCGCGTCTCGTGGCCCAACTGTTGCGCGAAAACAAGCCCATTTTCCCCGCCCCGGCCGCTGTGGAAAAAATCACCGCTTTTTTGGAACAAGGCAAAGGCTTCTGCCAAGTCTGGGAAAATTCCGACCAGGGCCTGGTTTATACCATTAACCACGGTTTTGAAATCTCTTCTTTGCCGGGATTGCTCGATGCCTTCATGGAAATTGCCAGGGAAAAGGCCCTGATGCAGCCGGAAGCTGTTCCGGCGCCTCCGCCAGTTGGAGGAGAAATTAAGAAATAGGCGTACGGCAAACGGCAAGAGCAGAAAAGGCAAAAGGAAGAATAGTTCGAAGTTCGAGGTTGAAGAAAAGAGAAAGAAAAGTAATTATTGGCGCAAGGGCGAGCCGGCGGGTCGCCCTGCTTATTTGCGGCCCGGGGTGCCGCCGGTTATGAAAAAAAAATACGTTTTGTCAGTTTTGCTGCTGCTGGTGCTGGCCGCTTGGGCTCAGGAACCACCGGTTGCCGTGCCGCCCGCGGCCGCGAGCGGAACGTTTTTCTTCGAGGTGACCACGCAGTACCTTTCTTTCAGCCACCGCGATCTTGACGGCAACATGGTCCTGGGCAACGCGGAGCAGGTTTTTTATATCCCCCGCGTCAAGCCCAGCCTCGGTTTCGGCGTCGGCTTCGGCCGCCGTTTCCGATCTGGATTGTGGTCGGTCTACTACCTGGTCTCCGGCCACGATGTGACCTTCCAGGGCCGGGAGGGCACGGCCGTGTCGCGTTTGCTCCAGCTCAACTCGCGCACTTTCCTGCTGAAAACCTCTCCGCTGCGGATTTTTGCGCACTTCGGCCTCAATTTCCCCTGGCTGAAGGTGCGCGACAACGCCGTCGGCAGGGAGGGGACCGTCTACGACGCCACTTACCTGGGGGTGGGCGCGAACGCCGGGGCCGGTCTGCTGGTGCCGGTATCTTCCAGGATGTTTTTCAGCGGCAGCTTGATCTATCGCTTCATCGGTTATCTATACGCCACTGGCCCGGGGCGGGGCATCGATGTGACCGATCTTTTTGACGACCGTACTGGTCCGCGCCACCGCCGCTATCTGCGGGCTCCTGTACTGGCGCTGGAACTGAGCCTGGGCTACGAGTTGTAGAAGATCAAATGAAAAATGGCCAACTGTAAGAATTGCGGAGCGGTCCTGACCGGGACGCTGCTGGTCTGTTCATACTGCAAGACCCGCCAGGACGTCGACCTGTCGGTAGTCCACCGTTTTACGGTCGAAAAGCCCCAATCCGAGCGACTCTGTCCCCGCTGCCACTTATTCCTGCAGACAATCGACCTGCAGCTGAGGGAAAAGTTCCTGATCGAGCGCTGCGAGCGCTGCCTGGGGTTATTTTTCGATCCGGGCGAACTGGAGACTTTCCTGGAAAAGACCGTCACCAATGTCCACGCCATCGATCCCCAGCGCCTGGACGAGGTGCAGAACGTCAAGCGCAGCAGCGAATACCCGGTTTCCTATATCGATTGCCCGGTTTGCCGCAAACTGATGAACCGCATCAACTTTGGTCCCCGCAGCGGCGTCATCGCCGACCAGTGCCGCGACCACGGCCTTTGGCTCGATGGCGGCGAGCTGCGCCAGATCCTCGAATGGGTGAAGGCCGGCGGCAACCTCCTGAAAAAGGAGAAGGAATTGGAAATGGCCCAGCTCGCCCTCGAGCAGGAGAAAAAAAACCTGCATTTCAAAACGATTGATCAAGCCTTCAACCATTCCCGTCCGGAGCCTTATCGTGAACCCGAAGATTTCGAACTGCATCTTTTGCCCATGCTCGGCAAGTTGCTGAAAAGATTATTTCGTTGAAGCGTTGAAAGGATGCGTTTGACTCGATTGACGAAATCATTATTATGGAAAAGCAATAAGGAGGATCGATGAAAAAAACAGTTGCCGTTCTGGTTTTCCTGACCGTGATGATGGTGTTGTCTTCCTGCGGCGGAGACAAGGCCAAGGCCGGCGAACCGGCCGGTTCGGCCGCAGCGGTTGCCAAAAATGAGATCGCGGTTCCCGCCAGCAAGGCCTATGACTGCAAGTATTTCACCATTACCCTGGCCGAAGGCTGGGACGCTGGGCCGCTGACCTTCGGCATGGTCAACGTCCTGCCCAAGGGCAAGGTCAGCCCGGGCCTCTACTTCAAGTTCGAGGGCGACGGCAACGCGGCGGGAACGGCCGAAGGTTCCATCAACTCGATGATCCAAAACTACGGCGGTTCGCCCATGGAAGATATCACCATCGCCGGCGCCGGGTTCAAGACCACGACCTACACCTACAGCGGCATGACCCAGACCATGCACATGGCCTACCGCAACGGCACCAAGATCACGATCACCATCGAAGGCGTGAACGCCAAGGACAATACCGACATCAAGGCCATGCTCGGGACCGTGGCGCTGAAGTAGATCCGGAGTTCGATGTTCGAAGTTCGAGGTTGAAGATCGGAAAATCAAGTATAAAGTCTAAAGGAAAAAGGAAAAAGTAAGAGTAAAGAAATTACCAACTAAGAAAAAGGAATCGCTCAATAAAAATTCTTTTTCTTACTTTAAACTTTATACTTTATACTTTTTCCTTTTCATTCTCTTCCACCGTTTGCCGTCTACCGTACACCGTACGCCCATTGCTTATTGCCCATCACCCGTTATCTATTGCCTTTTTGTCCTTTACAAATTTTTCCCCCTGGGTTATGCTGAAAGCAACCGTTCAGGTGAGGAGGGGAGATGAAAAAAATCATCGGCTTAGGCCTTATATGTTGCGTTTTTTGCTGGGGGGTGGCGCTTGCTGGCCAGGACCAGAAGGAAATGGTCAACCTGCTGTCGCTGCACGAGGGAGCTTTGCCGGTCGTGGAGCCGGCGTACTACGGCGGCTGGCCGGTCGAAGCCCTGCTGGACGAGAGCCCGAAGTCAGGCTGGGCAAGCGAAACGGGCCGCGTCAAGGGCAATGTCTTTGTTTTTGAGCTGATCGCTCTCGCCGTCATCGAGCGCTTTGAGTTCGATAACGCCGCGGTCGACGATGATGGCGCCAGCGCCAAAGAGGTGGCGGTGGAAGTTTCGGCTGTTTCCAAGGAGGCCGGCTTCGAAACCGTCCTGCAAGCCGTTTTGGCCGACAAGACCGACCGCCAAAGCTTCAAGGCCGCCAAGGTGGTGAACGGCCGCTGGGTGCGCCTGAAGGTCAATTCCAATTACGGTAGCGAATCCTGGACCGAGCTTTTGTCCTTCCGCGGCTACGGCATAAAACCCAAGGTGCCGGCCCCCCTGGAAAATATTTCCGGAACCTACGATACCAGTTATTCCAAGTTCCATGTCCGCCAGCAGGGGACGGCGCTGGTCGGCTGCTACGAATTCAGCGAGGGGCTGTTGAACGGCGCCATCGAGGGCCGGCTGATGAAGATCACCTGGCAGGAAGCCGGCGAGAACAACTGCGGGCCGGCGGTGATGGTCTTCGCCCCCGACGGCAAGAGCTTCCGCGGCTTCTGGTGGCGCGTCGGCCAGGAAAGCAACGTGCCAAGCGGCTCCTGGGACGGCACGAAACTCAGCCCCCAGGTGGGCGGCTGCCCCCATTGGTCTGGGTCGCTGGGTGGGGAGATAAAAAAGAAACTGCTGAGCGATGGCCGCGTGCGCGTCTACGGTATCCTCTTCGACCTGGATTTGGCGGTCATCCGCAGCGAGTCCAAACCGGTCCTCGAAGAGGTCCTCACCGTGCTGAAGGGCGAACCGGGCTGGAAGCTGACCATCGAGGGTCATACCGATTCGACTGGCAGCGACAGCCACAACCAGACGCTATCGCAGCAGCGCACCGAAGCGGTCAAGGCCTACCTGGTTGCCGGCGGCATCGGCGCCGACCGCCTGCAGACCAAAGGTTTCGGCGAGAGCAAACCGGTGGCCGACAACGCCACCGAACTGGGCCGCGCCCAGAACCGGCGCGTGGAGCTGGTCAGGCAATAAGACCGTGATCTGTGACGCGGAAAAAAAGACAAAGTTCAAAGTAAAAAGGAAGTGTAGGGGCGGGTTTGAAACCCGCCCCTACATAAAATTCAACTAAATTCCAAGCACCAAGCACCAAACAAGTACCAAAATCCAATAACCAAATTACCCAAACAAAGAAAAGAAAGAATGTCAAAACCTTTGTTTAGGACATTGGAATTTGGGATTTGGATTTTGGAATTTTTTTTCTTTTTTTACTTTTTCCTTTTTCCTTTTAATTTCAAACTTTATCTTCTTTTCTTTAACCTCGAACTTCGAACATCTAACGT
>Ga0105152_10000314_pt1 | contig 13655 bp, 8 predicted proteins | sample LakBais05cmmetaG_FD_81534 | JGI IMG/M metagenome (GOLD analysis project Ga0105152, IMG submission 81534) | Lake sediment microbial communities from Lake Baikal, Russia to study Microbial Dark Matter (Phase II) - Lake Baikal sediment 0-5 cm | ecosystem: Environmental > Aquatic > Freshwater > Lake...
CCGCTTCTCCGTCTCGTACTCCGCATGATGCACGTTGATCGTGACCCCGCGCGCCTTCTCCTCCGGCGCGTTGTCGATCTCATCGTAGGCCATGGCCTTCGCCAGTCCCCGCTGCGCCAACATCTTCGTGATCGCCGACGTCAATGTCGTCTTCCCGTGGTCCACGTGCCCGATTGTCCCCACGTTCACGTGCGGCTTCGTTCGCTCAAACTTAGCCTTCCCCATCGATCAATTACCTCCTGCGTTGAACCGTCTCATGCCGTACAGATAAGGCCTCTGCTTATCGACCCCGGGTTTTTTCTAAAATTTCACCGGCGATTTGCTGCGGGACCGGCTCGTAGCGTGCAAACTGCATTGTATGGATCGCCCGCCCTTGACTCAGGGAACGCAGTGTAGTCGTATAGCCGAACATGGTCGCCAACGGCACCAGGGCCGCGATCACCTGGGCGTCCTTGCGCTTGGTCATCCCCAGTATCCGCCCTCGCCGAGCAGAGAGGTCGCCCATGACGTCCCCCAGGTACAGTTCGGGGACTACGACTTCGATCTCCATCAGGGGCTCTAAGAGGATGGGTTCGGCGTTCTTGATGGCTTCACGAAAGGCCATTGCCGCGGCGATCTTGAAGGAAATCTCCGACGAATCTACCTCGTGGTAGGAGCCATCCAACAGGGTCGCTTTTACGTTCATCATGGGGTAGCCCGCCAGAGAACCGCTATCCATGGACTCCTTCAAGCCCTTCTCAACGGCCGGGATAAATTCCCTGGGGATGGAGCCGCCCACGATCTTGTTCACGAATTCGAAGGGTTTACCACCTTCGTGGGGCGCCAGATCAATTACCACATGGCCGTACTGCCCCCTTCCCCCCGTCTGACGGATGAATCGGCCTTCTCCCCGAGCCGGCTTTCGAATCGTTTCTCGGTAGGCCACCTGGGGCTTACCCACGTTGGCCTCTACTGAGAACTCCCGCATCATACGATCGACGGTGATCTCCAAGTGCAACTCCCCCATCCCGGAGATGATCGTCTGCCCTGTTTCCTCGTCCGTCTTGACCTTGAAAGTCGGATCTTCTTCTGATAGCTTGGCCAGCGCGCTGCCCAGTTTGTCCTGGTCCGCCTTGGTCCTCGGCTCTACCGCAACGGAGATGACCGGATCGGGAAATTTCATGGCCTCCAGGATTATCGGGTGCTCCTCGGAACACAGGGTGTGACCGGTCTTGCCTTCCCTCAGGCCCACCACCGCCACGATATCCCCAGCGCAAGCATCCTTAATGTCTTCCCGTTTATTTCCATGCATCAACAGAAGCCGTGCAATCCTCTCGCGTTTACCGCTGGACGCATCCAAAACATAGGAACCCGCATCGACGGTACCTGAATAGACCCGCACAAAGGACAACTTCCCTACGAAGGAATCGGTCATGATTTTAAAAATCAATGCCGAAAACGGCTCTCGGACATCATCCTTCCGTTCCTCCTCTTCTCCGGTCTCCGGGTTCTGTCCCCGGACCGGGGGAAGGTCCACCGGGGCGGGAAGGAAATCTACTACAGCATCCAGGAGGGGCTGTACGCCACGGTTACGAATCGACGCTCCGCAGAGCACGGGGATGAACTTACCCTGGATCACCCCTTTGCGGATGGCCGCGAGGACATCCTCCTCGGGGATAGGCTTTCCCTCCACATACCTTTCGAAAACCCGGTCATCGAATTCGGAGGCTGCTTCCAAGAGCTTCTGGCGCTGTTGCTGAGCTAAGGAGAGAAGGTCTTTGGGAATGGGGATCCCGAAAACCTTTGCCCCCAGGCTTTCCTCATCGTACATAACCGCCCGCATAGCCACCAGATCGATCTGGCCGGAGAACGTCTCCTCGGATCCGATGGGCCATTGAATAGGGATCGCATTGGCACCCAACCGCTCTCTCATCATCGCCACCGTCTGCGGGAAGTCCGCGCCGATCCGATCCATCTTATTGACGTAGGCGATTCGCGGCACTCGATACTTGTCGGCCTGGCGCCACACCGTTTCCGACTGCGGCTCCACACCCCCAACGGCGCAGAAGATGGCCACAGCTCCGTCCAGAACCCTCAGGGATCGTTCAACTTCCGCCGTAAAATCCACGTGCCCCGGAGTGTCAATGAGGTTGATGCGAAACTCTCGCCAAAAGCAAGACGTGGCCGCCGAAGTGATCGTGATCCCGCGTTCCCGCTCTTGTTCCATCCAGTCCATGATGGCCGCCCCATCGTCCACCTCCCCGATCCGGTGCGATTTCCCTGTGTAGTAAAGGATGCGCTCCGTCGTGGTAGTCTTCCCAGCGTCGATGTGCGCCATGATTCCGATGTTCCGGATTTTTTCTAAAGGGAAATCCCTTGGCATACCTCTTGTCCGTGACGGCTTCGCCCAATGGGCGAAGCCGTCACCATGTCAAAGAGCGGCTTCGCCTGGATTGAAGGCGAAAAGAATTCTCAAAAAACCGAACCGAACGGTAAGGTTCAACAACCTTTCGGTCAACATTACCACCGGAAGTGGGCGAATGCTTTATTCGCTTCCGCCATCTTGTGGGTATCCTCTTTTTTCTTGATGGCGTTGCCCTCATTTCGGCTGGCCGCGATGAATTCGGCGGCGAGCTTCTCTTGCATGGTATGTTCGATGCGAGCTTGAGAGAATCCGATCAGCCATCGAATGGAGAGGGCGATCCGTCGTTCGGACCGAATCTCGACAGGGACTTGATACGTGGCGCCGCCCACGCGACGCGGTTTGACTTCGAGGAGAGGCTTCACATTGTTCATCGCCTGCTTGAAGACGACCAGACCGTCCTCTTTCGTTTTCTCCTGGACGAGGGCAATGGCGTTGTAAAAGACTCCCTCGGCCAGACTCTTCTTTCCCCGTCGGAGGATGTTGTTGATGAACTGCGCCACCAGCAGGTCATTGTATTTTGGATCGGGAAGGAGATCCCGTCTTTGTGGTCTCTTTCTCCTGGGCATCTTAGGATTGTCCCTTGACGTCTTTAGGTCGTTTGGCGCCGTAGCGACTACGACTTTGGCGGCGGGAATCTACCCCGCTTGCATCCAGAGTTCCGCGTATCACGTGGTAGCGAACTCCCGGAAGGTCCTTGACCCTGCCTCCCCGAACGAGGACGATGGAGTGCTCCTGGAGATTATGGCCCTCTCCGGGAATATAGGTTGTCACCTCGATGCCGTTGGTCAGCCGAACGCGGGCAACTTTGCGCAAAGCAGAGTTAGGCTTTTTAGGTGTGGTGGTATAAACACGAGTGCAAACGCCCCGTCGCTGGGGACAACGGTTGAGGGCAGGGGCCTTGGTCTTCCCGACAGCCTGCCTTCGACTGCTACGGATGAGCTGATTGATCGTCGGCAAATGAAGCCCTTTCGCTTAAAAACTTAAAAAGTAAATGGTAACATAATTTAAGTCTTTCTGTCAAGCACTAACTGGTTTTTGGTCCTCGACCACCTGGATCTTCTGATATTGCTTCATCCCGGTTCCCGCCGGGATCAGGCGACCCACGATGACATTCTCTTTGAGCCCGAGCAGACGGTCGCGTTTCCCCCAAACCGCGGCTTCGGTGAGTACTCGCGTGGTTTCCTGGAAGGATGCCGCCGAGATAAAGCTCGTCGTGGAGAGCGAGGCTTTCGTAATCCCAAGAAGCAAGGGCTGGAAGGTCGCCGGTTGCCCCCCTTCGTTGATAACCCTCTCGTTCTCCTCCCTCAGATCAATCCGATCCACCTGCTCCCCTTCGATGAACTTAGTATCTCCCGGATGCTCTACCCGGACCTTCTGGAGCATTTGTCTCACGATGACCTCGATGTGCTTGTCGTTGATCCGCACTCCCTGCAGCCGATAGACCTCCTGGATTTGGTTGACGAGGTATTCCTGGACGGCTGCCGCGCCCTTGATCCGAAGGATGTCGTGGGGATTGACGGGACCTTCGCAAAGTCGATCCGCGGCCTTCATGCGGTCCCCGTCGTGAACGAGCAAATGCTTCCCATATGGGATTTGATAGTGCCTCTCCTCATTCTCACCTTGAACGACGATCTCGCGAACGCCCTTGGCGAAGTCGCCCATTCGCACCGCGCCATCGATCTCCGTCACCGCAGCCATATCCCGGGGCTTACGACCTTCGAAAAGTTCAGCGACCCTGGGAAGACCCCCCGTGATGTCCCGCGTTTTGGATATCTCCTTGGGGATTTTGGCTAGCAGCTCTCCGGGAGAAACTGGCGCTTCATTCTGAACCAGTATCCGCGATCCCGTGGGGATGGGGTAGCTAGCGATCCCTTTCCCTTTCTTGTCCAGAATATTGATGTGCGGATAGAGACTTCGATCCCGGGGTTCGATGACCACCCGCTGCCTCAGGCCGGTCGCTTCGTCGGGAACGTCTCGGATCGTCACCTCCTCCACCAGGTCGGCGAATTCTACTTGGCCTTCGTGTTCTGTCAGAATGGAGATCCCATAAGGATCCCACTCAAAGATCACATCGCCGACCTCGACTTCCATCCCGTCGTCCACTTTGAGCGCGGCGCTATGCGGAACCTGATACCGAAGGGGCAGCTTTTCCTTGCCGGTCAGATGTACCTCCCCGTCTCGCGAGATCGCTATCTTCTCCCCGTCTTTACGGCGAACCCAGCGCAGGTTTTTGAACTTGACCACACCTGTGCGCTTGGCTACGGCTTTCGACTGGGCTGTAATCCGCGCTGCCGTCCCGCCGATGTGAAAGGTTCGCAGGGTGAGCTGGGTGCCGGGTTCCCCGATGGACTGGGCTGCGATGACTCCGACCGCCTCCCCCAGGACCACCAGCTGCCCTGACGCCAGGTCCCTCCCGTAGCAACGCCGGCACAGGCCCCGAGGGGCCTCGCAGGTCAGCACCGTACGAATCTTCACCCGTTCGATCCCGCTCTCTTCGATGGCTTGGGCTTGATCCTCCTGAATCTCTTCTCCTGCCTTGGCCAAGACTTCCCCTGTGATAGGATTGATCACATCCTCCAGGGCGACGCGGCCGAGGATGCGGTCAGCCAGGGACTCGATCACATCCTCCCCCTCCTTGATCGCGAACATCTCTTGCCCCAGGATCGTCCCGCAATCCTCGATGGTGATGATCACATCCTGGGCTACATCCACCAAGCGGCGGGTCAGATAGCCGGCCTCGGCTGTTTTGAGGGCTGTGTCCGCCAAGCCTTTTCGAGCGCCGTGGGTGGAAATGAAGTACTCCACCACGGAGTGCCCTTCGCGGAGGTTGGAGATGATCGGGGTCTCAATGATCTCCCCAACCTGGCCGGTGATACGCTTCTGTGGCTTGGCCATCAACCCTCTCATCCCGGCTAGCTGCTTGACCTGGTCCCGCGATCCCCGCGCCCCGGATTCCACCATCATCAAAATGGGATTGAACCCGTCCTTTATCTGGCGAAGGTGGTTAAGGAGAGCGTTGGAGACGTTGTTGGTGGTGTCGGTCCAGGTGTCGATCACAGCGTTGTAACGCTCCCGATCCGTGATGACCCCCTTGCGATACTGGGCGGTGATCCGCTCCACGGTCTCGAAGCCCCGCCGGATCAGCTCGCCCTTCTCCGGCGGGATGGCCAAGTCGTCTACGCCGATCGTGATCCCTCCGACCGTCGCCCATTCGAATCCCACCGCTTTCAATTGGTCCAGAAATTCCGAGGTCTTGATCGTCCCCAGTTTTCGCACTGCCTCCGCGACCAAGTTCTCCAGTTCCTTGGAGTCCATCGCGCGGTTCACAAAGCCAAGTTCCGAAGGAACCACCTCGTTGAACAGGACCCGGCCCACCGTGGTCTCGATGATCTGGGATCTGCTGTTTTCGGTTTGCCGGAGCCGGATTTTAGCGTGCAGGTCCACCTCACGGTTGTGGTAGGCGATCAACACCTCGCGTCGGTCCGCGAACAGCCGACCTTCGCCTTTGCGGTTCGTGCCCTCTTTGGTCAGGTAGTAGCAGCCCAGGACAATGTCCTGTCGGGGCTTTGCCACAGGTCGTCCGTTCGCCGGGGAAAGGATATTATTGATCGAAAGCAGAAGCGTTCCGGCCTCAATCTGGGCTTCGAGCGACAGCGGCACGTGCACCGCCATCTGGTCGCCGTCGAAATCCGCGTTGAACGCCTCACAGACCAAGGGGTGTATCTTAATCGCTTTGCCCTCGATCAGGACCGGCTCAAAGGCCTGGATGCCCAGCCGATGCAAAGTGGGGGCCCGGTTTAGGAGCACTGGGTGCTCCTTGATGATATCCTCTAATATCTCCCAGACCCCTGGCTGTTCTTTTTCCAGGATCCGCTTCGCGCTCTTAACAGTCTGCACGAACCCCTTGTCCCCGAGCTGCTTGATGATGAACGGTTTGAACAGCTCCAAGGCCATGGTCTTGGGCAGTCCGCATTGCCAGGGTTTCAATTCTGGCCCGACCACAATCACCGAGCGGCCAGAATAATCCACCCGCTTGCCAAGCAGGTTCTGACGAAACCTTCCTTGTTTTCCTCGCAGCACATCAGAGAGCGATTTCAGAGGACGGTTCCCCCTCCCGCGGATCGCCCGGAAACGCCTGCCATTGTCGATTAGGGCGTCCACGGCTTCCTGAAGCATCCGTTTCTCATTGCGCAGAATCACCTCCGGCGCCATGAGATCGATCAGCTTCTTCAAGCGGTTGTTCCGGGTGATGACCCGCCGGTAAAGATCATTCAGGTCCGAGGTTGCAAACCGCCCCCCCTCCAGGGGCAATAAGGGCCTGAGCTCCGGGGGAATTACTGGAATCACCTTAAGAATCATCCATTCAGGTTTGTTTCCGGACACCCGGAAAGCCTCGGCGACCCTCAGCCGCTTCAGGATTTCTTTTTTAGCCTCGGCCGCGGTCTCAACTCGCAGGCGAGTCCTGAGGTCTGTACACAGCTCCTCGATGTTGATCTTCGCCAAGAGATCGTGAACAGCCTCGGCCCCCATTTTGGCCACGAACCCCCGCGTTCCCTTTTTCTCTTCCCATTCCGCCTCGGAGATCAGCATCTTCTCTTTGAAGTCCGTCTCCCCGGGTTCGATCACCACGGGGGACTCGTAATAGATGATGCGCTCCAGATCCCGGGCCGACATATCCAGAATGTACGCCATCCGACACGGAACCGAGCGAAAGTACCAGGGATGGCTCACCGGAACCGCCAGGCCGATGTGGCCCATCCGCTCCCGCCTGACGTCCGAGCGCGTCACCTCCACCCCGCAGCGGTCGCAGATCACCCCCCGGTAGCGAATCTTCTTGTACTTTCCGCAGTTGCACTCCCAGTCCTTCACCGGACCGAATATCTTCTCGCAGAACAGGCCGTCCCGCTCCGGCTTAAAGCTCCGATAGTTGATCGTCTCGGGGGTCAGGACCTCCCCGTGCGACCACTTCAGCACCGTCTCCGGGCTGGCCATCCGGATGCGGATGGAATCGAAATCAGCTCTCTTGCGGTCATCATGCGGGGCGAATTCTAACATCGCTTCTCTTTTTGGGGATTATCCGGGACTAATTCCATGGCTTTTACTAAAGGAAGTTGGAAGGTACCGGAAGGAGATTGTGAAATCCCTGAAAGAAATCGGGAAGAGGATTGTTTTAATATATAAATCATTTAAAAACAATGCGTTACCTAAATAGTATCCCAACGGGTTTACTCAGTCCTTTTCCAGCTGCACGTCCAGGCACAGGCCCTGCAATTCCTTGATCAGAACATCGAAGGAGGCCGGAATCCCTGGTTCCGGAGGGTTCTCTCCCTTCACGATGGCCTCGTAGAGTCGGGTGCGGCCCATCACGTCATCAGATTTAACGGTCAGAAGCTCTTGCAGGATGTGGGCCGCCCCGTAAGCCTCCAGAGCCCAAACCTCCATCTCCCCGAACCGCTGGCCTCCGAAATGCGACTTTCCACCCAAGGGCTGCTGGGTCACTAGGGAGTAGGGACCTGTAGACCGGGCGTGGATTTTATCGTCTACCAAGTGTGAGAGCTTGAACATGTACATCTGGCCGACGCAGATGTCGTCCAGAAAGAATTCTCCGGTGCGCCCGTCCCGCAGATTGACCTTGCCCGAGGATGGGAGCTTGGCGTGCACGAGCTCATCTTGGATCTCTCGTAAGGTAGCTCCTTCGAAGACCGGCGTGGCCACCTTGTAGCCTAAGAGTTTGGCCGCCCAGCCGAGATGCGTCTCCAGGATCTGCCCCACGTTCATGCGCGAGGGGACGCCCAATGGGTTCAGAATGATATCCACCGGTGTTCCGTCCTCCAGAAAGGGCATCTCTTCTTCTGGCAGGATCCGAGCAAGGACTCCCTTGTTTCCGTGGCGACCGGCTAGCTTGTCCCCGACCTGCAGTTTGCGCCTGCGGGAGATGAACACCTTGACCATCTTGAGGACATCAGTGGGTAGTTCGTCCCCGCGCTTGATCTTGTCGATTTCGTTGTCGCGATATCGCTTGAGGGCTTCCTCGATTTTGTGCGCCATCTCCTTGATGTGAAGAACCTCCTCGGTCTTGGCCTTGGACTCCACTGCAATGTCCACCTGGGTCAGCGGGACGTCCTCCAAGTTCTTGGGCGAGAGTCGCTCACCTTTTCTAAGAACCACCTCATCGCTTGAACGGACTGTTTCCGCGACCACCTCGCCTTCTAGAACCTCGCTCAGCTTCACTCCGAGGATTTCGCGGAGCTTGCGCAATTTTCGCCGGCTTTCCTTTTCGACCTCCTCGATCCTCCGCGCTTCTTCCTTGAGCGAACGTCGGTCCGTGGCCCGTCGGGCAAACACCTTCACGTCCACCACGATGCCATCCATCCCCGGCGAGGCCCTAAGGGAAGTATCTTTGACGTCTCCGGCCTTCTCTCCGAAGATCGCTCTCAGGAGTCTCTCTTCACTGGAGAGCTCGGTCTCCCCTTTGGGTGAAACTTTACCCACAATGATATCTCCGGTCTTGACCTGGGCTCCAATCCGTACGATCCCGTCTTCATCAAGGTTTTTGAGGGCATCCTCGCCGACGTTAGGTATCTCCCGGGTGATCTCCTCGGGTCCCCGTTTGGTCTGCCGGACCGCGGTCGCGAATTCCTCGATGTGGATCGATGTGAACTTGTCTTGGCTGATCAATCGCTCCGAAATCACGATAGCATCTTCGAAGTTATACCCTCCCCAGGGCATGAAGGCCGCCAAGCAATTGATTCCCAGAGATAGCTCCCCGTTTTGGGTTGCCGGCCCATCGGCCAAGATGTCCCCCTTCTTCACGGATTCGCCTTCGCGGACGATCGGCACATAATTGATGCTGGTATCCTGGTTCGACCGTCGGAACTTAATCAGTTTGTACACGTCATAGGCATCCTCTTCGGTCAGGATGATCTGGCTGGGGTCGCGTTTCGTGGGAACGACGAGGACCTGTTCAGCGGTCACCTTTTCCACAACGCCATCGCGTTTGGCTACGATCACCCCGCCGGCGTCCACAGCCACCTTTCCCTCGATCCCCGTGCCCATAATGGGAGGCTCAGCCTTGATCAAGGGCACAGCTTGGCACTGCATGTTGGAGCCCATCAGGGCCCGGTTGGCGTCGTCGTGCTCCAGGAATGGGATGAGTGCAGCGGAAACCGATACAAGCTGTTTGGGAGAGATGTCCATGAAATCCACGCCCTTGGGCGAAACCTTGGGAAAGTCCCCTTTTCGGCGACAGAGGACTTCGTTTTCCAGAAATCGGCCGTCCGGTCCCAAGGGCGAGTTCGCCTGGGCGACCGTGAAGCGGTCCTCCACATCCGCGGTGAGGTACTCGATCTCCTCCGTAGCCTTCCCGTTCTTGACCTTGCGATAGGGTGTCTCGATGAAGCCATACTCGTTCACTCTGGCGTATGTCGAGAGGGAGGAGATGAGGCCGATATTCGGCCCCTCGGGGGTTTCAATCGGACAGATCCGCCCATAGTGGGTATAGTGGACATCGCGAACCTCGAATCCCGCCCGCTCTCGGGTCAGGCCTCCGGGGCCCAAGGCCGAGAGCCTTCTTTTGTGGCGCAGCTCGGCAAGGGGATTCGGCTGGTCCAGGAACTGGGAAAGCTGGGATGATCCGAAGAAGGTGTTGATGACGCTCGAGACGATTCGGGAGTTCACGAGGTCCTGGGGGGTGAGGGGCTCATCCGCATCGGCCATTGCCATCTTCTCCTTGACCATCCGTGCCATCCGGGAGAAGGCGATGGAAAACTGGTTGGCGACAAGTTCCCCCACACACAGAACACGCCGGTTCCCCAAGTGGTCGATGTCGTCCAGAAAGCCCTTTCCCTTGGAAAGCCCTAAGAGGTAGCTGATGGCGACCAGGAAATCTTCCGGGCAGAGCGTAATCCGCTCTTCGGGAAGCCGGATCCCCATTCGTTTTCCAACCTCGGAAAGCCTTTCGTTCAAGCGGAACCGGCCCACTTTCTTGAGGTCGTAGCGCCGTTTGTCGAAGAACATCCGCTCTAGAATGTTCTTGATCACCTCGGCTGGAGCCGCTTCCCCGGGATGGAGCACATTGTATATCTTGAGCAGGGCGTCCTCGCTCGTCCGGAGCGTGTCACCGCGAAGGGTGTTTCGCAGGACGGTCACATCGTCTCCTTCAGCATCCAGAACTTCGATCGCCTTGATGTTCACGGCCTCCAAGCCGGTCAGGAGCCCACTCGTAAGCTCTGTGCCCGCTTCGGCCAAGACCTCACCGGTATTAGGATCCACCACATCCACCGCCAAGGTTTTAGTCATGAGGTCTTCCGCCTTACGTCCCCCCAGGCGTTCCGTGGCCGTCTTGAAAAACAGCTTCAGGATAGAGCTGTTGTCGGAATATCCCAGGGCTTTGAGCAACACGGTTCCAAAGAACCGCCGTCGCTTGTCGATCGAGCAGTATAGGATATCATTGATATCTACGGAGAATTCGATCCAGGATCCTCGATAGGGAATCATCTGAGCGGTGTAGAGCTTTTTCCCCGTGGGATGAACCAAGGAATCGAAGAAGGCTCCCGGGGACCGATGGAGCTGGGAGACGATCACCCGCTCAGCACCGTTGATGACGAACGTCCCTTTCTCCGTCATCAAGGGGACTTCTCCCAGATAGACGTTTTGCTCCACTACGTTCTTAACCCGTTTCCCTCTCTCATCTTCCTCCCGGATGATAAGGCGGAGGTCCGCTCGCAGGGACGCCGAGAAGGTCATATCCCGATCCTGACACTCCTCTATAGTGTACCTCGGATCTCCCAATTGGTAGTTGAGATACTCAAGCGAATACTTGCCTTTGGGAGCATCAACGGGAAAGATCTCTCGGAAGACCTCTTCCAGTCCTTCCACCCTTCGCTTCTTGGATCCCCCCTTGGACTGGAGGAAGGCCTCATACGAATCAGTCTGGACTTCCAGGAGGTTGGGCAGAGAAACGAGGGATGGTATTTTGGAGAAGTCCCTTCGCTTAATACTCTTCACCGCAGGGATTCCTTCCTGGCAAAGGAGGGTTCTTCTGCCCTTCCGGGATCGAGGTTGAAACAGACGAACAGGAGGTAAGGGGAAAACAAGGGTCGGGACCTAACTACTTAACCTCGACGACCGCTCCGGCTTCCACCAGCTTGCCCCGGATGCTCTCGGCTTCCTCTTTGCCAAGACCCTCCTTGACCGGTTTGGGGGCTCCATCCACCAGATCTTTGGCCTCTTTCAGGCCCAGGCCGGTAATCGCCCTAACCTCTTTGATCACCTGGATTTTCTTTTCTCCCGAGGAAATCAGGACCACATCAAAGCTCGTTTGCTCCTCGGCTTGAGCCGCAGCCGGTCCTGTGGCCGGCATGGCTGCGATGGCAACCGGCGCCGCAGCCTTGACCCCCCATTTCTCCTCGAGGGTCTTGGTCAACTCTACCAGTTCCAAGACCGTCATCTTACCCAGAGCTTCAACCAGGGCATCTTTGGTCATTGTCTCTGCCATCTTTAATCTTCCTTTCTGTTGTGGATGATAGAGGCCCGAGCCTTAACGCCTAGGCCGTTTGGTTTAATTTCTTCTCGGAAAAGGCTGTGAGGGTTGATAAGAACTGCTGTGGGGCAGCGACCAGCAGGGAGGAAAGGTTGGTCATCGGTCCCAGCATGGTGGCGAGGAGCTGAGCCAAGAGGACCTCTTTCCGGGGGAGAGAGGCGATAGCGGTTACCTCCGCCGCCTCCAGGAGCTTCCCCTCCCAGATTCCCCCTTTGATCTTCGGCAGCTGCCTCTCCTTAGCAAATTCAACCAGGATCTTAGCTGGCGTGGAAAGGTCGTTCGGCCCGAAGGCGATCGCCGTCGGTCCGGACAAGTACTTTTTCAGAGCATCCAAGCCTATGGCCTTGGCCGCCCGCTGGGCCAAGGTGTTCTTGACGACCCGGTAGTCGATTCCGGCACTGCGCATCTTGCGCCGGAGGTCCGTCACTGCCTCCACATCCAGACCGGTGAAGTCCGCCAGGATTACGCTCTGGGCTGAACGCAGCTTGCCGGAAAGTTCTGTGACTTTCGCTTCTTTCTCTGATTTTGCCACGTCTCTACTTATCCCTCCTTCGGGGCTAAAGCCTCGGCCAGATCCACCCGGATTCCCGGGCCCATCGTGGTGGACAGAACGATGCCTTTGATATACTGCCCTTTCACCGAGGAGGGTCTGGCTCTCACGACCTCGCCCAGGAACGTCTGTACGTTCTCCAACAGCTTTCCCTCTTCGAAGGAGGCCTTCCCCATCGGAGCGTGGATGTTTCCACCCTTGTCTACCCGGTATTCGATCCTCCCGGCCTTGATTTCTTTGACGACCTTGCCTACATCGAAGGTGACGGTTCCCAACTTGGGGTTGGGCATCAAGCCTTTTATCCCCAGGATCTTCCCCAGCTTTCCGACATCCTTCATCATGTCCGGGGTGGCCACCGTAGCGTCGAAGTCGGTCCATCCCTTCTGGATTTTCTCGATCAGGTCGGTACTGCCCACGAAGTCCGCTCCCGCTTGGGTGGCCTCCCTCTCCTTTTCCCCCTTGGCGAAAACCAGCACCCGGATTTTCTTCCCGATACCGTGGGGGAGGGAGACAGCGCCCCGGATGTTTTGGTCGGATTGCTTCGGGTCTACGCCCAGTCTCATCGCCACTTCCACGGTTTCATCGAACTTGGCCGTAGCAACTCCTTTGACCAGTCGGACAGCTTCGCTCAGAGGGTATTTTTTGTTCTTCTCCACTTTTTCGCTTAAACCGCGAAAACGTTTGCCGCGTTCCATGGTTTACCCTTCCACCGTGATGCCCATGCTTCGGGCCGTCCCGGAGACCATGCGCTCCGCTGCCTCGATACTGCCGGCATTCAGGTCCGGCATTTTCAGCGTTGCGATCTCGCGGATTTGGGCGGGGGTCACCTTGGCGATCTTCGTCCGGTTGGGCTCGGCGGAAGCCTTGGCGATTCCCGCCGCCCTTTTGAGGAGCACCGACGCCGGCGGGGTCTTGGTGATGAACGTAAAGCTGTGATCCCGAAAGATGGTGATGACCGCCGGAATCACCAACCCGGTCTGGGCCTGGGTCCTGGAATTAAAATCCTTGCAGAATTGCATGATGTTCACGCCGTGCTGGCCCAAGGCCGGACCCACGGGAGGAGCCGGGGTCGCCTGCCCGGCCGGGATTTGAAGTTTAACAACGGCGACCACTTTCTTGGGAGGCATGCTCTTAGTCCTGAATCAATGGAGGGTTAATAA
>Ga0105152_10000315_pt1 | contig 13638 bp, 9 predicted proteins | sample LakBais05cmmetaG_FD_81534 | JGI IMG/M metagenome (GOLD analysis project Ga0105152, IMG submission 81534) | Lake sediment microbial communities from Lake Baikal, Russia to study Microbial Dark Matter (Phase II) - Lake Baikal sediment 0-5 cm | ecosystem: Environmental > Aquatic > Freshwater > Lake...
CAGCACCGCTCGGACCCGGGCAAGTAATTCCATCACCGAGAATGGTTTGACCAGATAATCATCGGCGCCCACATCCAGGCCTCGGACCCGATCTTGCTCTTCGCCTTTTGCAGTCAGCATAATAATGGGCACGTTGGAGAATTGGCGGATGCGCTGGCAAACCGCAAAGCCATCCATGCGGGGTAGCATTACATCCAGCAGGATCAAGTCCACCGGGTTAGCCGAAAAAGATTCGAGCGCTTCCTCGCCATCCGTGGCGGTAAACACCTCGTACTCTTTGGTTAGCAGATTGGCTTCGAGCAAACGGAGATAGCGCGGTTCGTCGTCAACAACGAGAATGCGTGTGGACATGGCTTATGCCTCCTTTACAGCTTTCTCCGGACGAACGGGAAGTTCGATACGAAACGCAGTCCCTTTGCCGGGTGTAGTCTTGACCGAAATTCGGCCATGATGAGCTTGAACAATCTGTTTGCAGATGAATAATCCCAGCCCCGTCCCGCTCTTGCTGAATTGACCAGGCACACGGTAGAACCGTTCGAAGAGGAATGGGATGTGCTCAGGTGGAATACCCGGTCCCGGGTCTGCAAAGGTAACTATCTGCCAGTTTTCTTTCACCTGGAGCGAGATGGTTATTTTCGTGCCGGGGGCATACTTGATAGCATTATCAAACAGGTTGTCAAAAACCTGGGCCAGACGGACGGTATCTGCCTGGATGGGCGGGACAGGCTTCAGGTCCAGGATAACTTCCAGATCTTCGTGCCGCCCATGGACGCGCAGGGCCACGTCCCGCAGAAGCGAGTCCAAGCGAACAGGCTGGAAGTCCATGCTCATATTTCCACTCTGCAGACGGGCAGAGTCAAGCATATGGTCAATCAAGGTGAGCAGGTGGTCGGATTCTTCGTCTATGATGGCCAGAAATTCCTGCTGTGTAGCGGAGTCCCAGGTGGTGTCAGAACGCAGGAGAGATGTGGTGTATCCTTTAATGAAGCCAAGCGGGGAATGCAACTCATGGGAAATCGTGGCAATAAAATCGTCCTGGAGTTGGGCACGGTGACGGGCATGTCCCAACTGGGTCAGGCTTTCCTGAAGAATATTCTGTTCGAGCGCCCGCGCCGTCTGGACGGCAGCCAGGGTAGCCAGCGGCATTTCCTCAGCGGTAAATTCTGGCCCTCCGAAGCGGACAAAGACCAGCACTCCGCGCCGTTCCGGAAGGACCAACGGCAGGCCAAGGAAGTGAGGCATGGCAAACCGGTCAGCAGAGGGTTGGTCCGCAGGAATAGATTCGGTGGCTTTGCCCGTGCTGATGACTTTGGTGGCAATCTCCTCACCCCAGGAGGATTCGGCCTCCTTCTTGCGTTCCCGCCCGGCTGCACGCGCATAGACTACTTCCGGTGTGCTGCCGCTTCCTTCAACGAGGTAGATTGCCAGATTGTCAAAAACGAATTTCCTGCGGAGTAAGACAAACATTGCATCCAGGGATTTTTTCCAATCATCCCTGACGAAGGAACTGCTCAAGCGAGTGAAGGTTTCAAGCGTTTCGCTGTCCATTGTCCTCCAGCCAAATCAAGAACCTTTGCTGACCGCAAGCAGCGGGAAACGGAACCTGGTACCTTTTCCATCTTCTGACTGTACTTCGATCACCGAACCATGTGCACTGATAATCTCGCGCACCAGAGCCAGTCCCAGGCCGGTACCACTGTAACGCCTGGTGGAGGAAGAATCCAATTGGTGGAAAGCTTCAAAAATCTCGTTCAGCCGGCTGGCTGGAATGCCAATGCCAGTATCAGAGACCGAAACCATGATCAGCGTATCCGATTCCGGCTGGATGGACAGGGTTACTTCACCGCCAGAGGGCGTGAATTTGATGGCGTTATCAATCAACTGGAGAATTACCCAAGAGATTTTCTCTTCATCCGCTTTGACGTAAGGAATATCAGGTTGTACGATAAAGTGCAGAGCCACATTTCGATCATCCGCTTTGGTGCGTGAATAACTAAAGATTTCCCCCGCCACTTTATTCAGATTGACGGGCGCCAGGCGCAGGGTCAACTCGCCACGTGCCGCCAGCGAGAAGAGGATGAGATTGTCAATCAGGCTTTCCAACCGTCCGGCCGCGCGCTGGCTGATCTGCAAAGCGTTTTTCTGTTCAGCATTCAGCGAACCAAGCGATTCGGTCGTCAGTAACTCCAGGTATCCCTTGACGTGCGTCAGTGGTGTGCGTAACTCATGCGAAACATTGGCAACAAAATTGGCCTTCATCTGGCTCAACTCGGAGAGCTTGCGCAGCGCCTCCTGCAATTCCGCGGTCCGTTCTGCAACGCGGTGCTCCAGGAACCGATTGGCATCCTCGAGCGCATTCCGCAGTTGGATGATCTGCTCGGTAACGGCATGGTCAATTTGCTGGCGTGTAAGGAGGTTGAGGTCCACCAGTGCCTGTCCCAGCAGGCAGGGTTCCCCGGCCCGTTTTTTCTCATTCTGGTAAGCCAGGGCTTTCTGCAAATCCGCCTCGGTAATGAAACCTCTCTGGACAAGGTATTCGCCTAGGCGGGGGACAAGGACTTCGGGGGTCAGAGGGGATGTCATCCGATGCTCCTCACGACTGCCAGACCCATTCACCGCCGACCATCGTTGCTGTCGGTTGGATACTATACAAATCAGCAGGGTCGCAGGTGAACGGGTCCGTCTCAACGACGGTCAAATCAGCAAGAAAGCCAGCAGACAACCGTCCGAGGCGGTTTTCCATTCCGGCCGCGAAAGCCGGTCCAAGCGTAAATCCTTCGAGCGCTTCGCGGACCGTCAACCGCTGCTCCGGGAACCAGCCCTCCGGCCCCGGGGAGCCGTCCGCGCGGCGTCTGGTAACGGCGGCGTGCAAACCCCGGAACGGGTTCGGGCTTTCAACCGGCGCATCCGACCCAAAAGCCAGCCGCGCCCCGTGCTGCGCCTGAGTCCGCCAGGCATAAGAGAACGCCGCCCGCCCACCCAGGAGACGGTCCGCCACCAGCATATCAGACGGGGCATGGATCGGCTGCATCGAGGCAATAACATCCAACTCCGCCAGGCGTCCGGCATCACCAGGGCGAATCGTCTGCACGTGTTCGATGCGATGACGCAAGGCCGGTAGTCCGCGCTCACGCTCGTAAGCGCGCAACCGGGCGAACCCTTCCAGTACTTCATGGACAGCCCGGTCGCCGATGGCATGGACGGCCAGGCTGAGGCCGCTTTTGGCTGCCAGACAGCCATGCTCGAAAAGTTGTTCATTGTCCAATATTAGAATACCACGATTTTGCGGCTCGTCAACATATGATTCGAACATTGCCCCGGTATGCGGGCCAAGAGCACCATCAGCAAAGAATTTGACCGAACCAATGCGCAGGAAATCGTCCCCGAACCCGCTGCGCAAGCCGAGAGCCACCGCTTGCGGGAGCAGCTCAAGCGGGATGGACTTGACTACGCGGAATTGCAGATCGCCACGCTCACGGAGGAGCTGTAAAGCCTGGAAACAGGTGCGCTTATCGAAATCGTGGACCCCGGTCAACCCCATGCGCCACAGGCCAGCAATAATCTGCCGGAAGTTTTTTACCAGCGCTTCGGGAGTCGGTTCCGGGATGACCGCCTCAACCAGTTTCACCGCCTCTTCGAACAGGATACCGGTCGGGACTCCGCGTGCATCCCGCTGGATACGGCCATTGAACGGGTCCGGGGTGGAGGGATTGATCCCCGCCAGCTTCAGCGCAGTGCTGTTGGCCCACGCGACGTGCAGGGATTTGGCTGTCAGGTAGGCCGGGTTCTCCGGTGCTACCGCCTCCAGGTCCGCCGCAGTAGGCCACTCACCACCCCAGATATTCTGGTCCCAGCCATGTCCGCGCACCCATTCCCCGCGCAGCGTCTGGCGGAAGCGCTCTGCCACCCGGCGCAGGATTTCCTCTTTGGTCTCCACCTCGCAATCCACAATCCGCAGGCTGAGGGCATACTCCTGGAGGTGGATGTGTGCATCGGTCAAGCCGGGCAGAATGACCCGCCCACCCATATCTTCGCACTCGGCACGTTCGCATTCAACCAAGAGTTCATCGCCACCCACGGCAAGAATATATCCGGCGTCAATGGCAATGGCCGAGGCGATGGGATGAGCCGCGTCGAGAGTATGGATGCGAGCGTTGTGAAGAAGTCTCATATCAATCTCGCAGAGACACGTTAAGTGTATCCCTACCAATCATCCATCCAACAACCGCCCCGTCAGGGCGTCCAGTTCCTCGTTTGAATAATAATAAATGGTCAGCGTCCCGCCCTTCCGTCCGGAACGCAGCGTGACCTTCGTCCCCAGGCTGGAGCGCAGACGGTCCTCCAGTTCGGCAACATCCGGCGAAACGGCCGGTTTTGGCTTGCGGACCGGTTTTTCTCCAGAGAGTTTGCGCACCAATTCTTCGGTCTGGCGGACATTGAGTTCCTGCGCCAGAACAGTTCGCAGGGCCGCGGTCTGGGCATCCGGCGTGGAAAGGGCCAACAGGGCGCGCGCATGTCCCTCTGAAATGCGCTTCTCGATCAGGGCATTCTTGACCGAGTCAGGCAGCCGGAGCAGGCGCAGGGTATTCGTCACCGCCACGCGGCTCTTGCCGACGCGGGCGGCGATACCTTCGTGGGAAAGATCAAAATCCTCGGCCAACTGGCGGTACGCCTCGGCCTCTTCGAGTGCAGAGAGGTCAGAGCGTTGGACGTTTTCGATGATTGCCAGTTCCAGCCGCTGTTGGTCGGTGGCCTGGCGGACAAGCACCGGTACCGAGGCCAGACCTGCCAACCGGGCCGCCTGGAGGCGGCGTTCCCCGGCGATCAGGATGTATTGCCCCGTCGACTCGCCCAGCGTTACGATCAGTGGCTGGAGCACGCCGTGTTCACGCACCGAAGCGGTCAGTTCTTCCAACTCTTCGGGATGCATCATGTTGCGCGGCTGGCGCGGATTCGGTGAAACCATCTCCACCGGAACCAGCATAACGCCGTTTTCCATCTGAACATTATCCCCACCGGGGATCAACGCTCCCAATCCACGACCGAGTCCAGATTTTTGTGGCATAGGCTCCTCCTACTCCGCACTTTCTATAACGGCAACACCATCGCCTGAGAGCAGTTCGCGCGCCAGGGATTCATAAGACTTGGCCGCATTCGATTCCGGGGCATAGGCCGAGATTGGCAGTCCGTACGAGGGGGCTTCTGCCAGCCGGATGCTGCGCGGGATGATGGTTTCGAAGACCTGCTCGCTGAAATATTTTTGTACTTCAGCCACCACGTCGCTGGAAAGGTTGGTGCGGCCATCGAACATCGTCAGGATGACACCCCGCACCTTGAGTCCAGGGTATAGCACCGAACGGACGCGCTGGATGGTACGGGTCAATTCGCCCAACCCTTCCAGCGCCAGGTACTCGCACTGCACCGGGATAAGTACTCCATCCTGTGCGGCCACCAATCCATTGACAGTCAACATGCCGAGTGAGGGCGGGCAGTCAATCAGTATGTAATCATAACGGTCCACCAGCGGGGCAATCACCTGGCGCAGTTTGACTTCCCGCCCTAGTTCGTTGACCAGTTCCACCTCCGCCCCGGCCAGAGACGGCGAGGACGGCAAAATAGCCAGTTTCAGGCGCGGGTTCTGCAACACCAGCGCCGGAGCGGGTGCCCCGCCCATCAACGCCTCATAAGTCCCACCTTTGACGGTGTGCTTGTCCACGCCGAGCGAGGAGGTGGCGTTGGCCTGCGGGTCAATATCCACGATCAAGACGCGTTGACCGAATTGCACAAGGTAGGCACCGAGATTGATGGCAGTGGTGGTCTTCCCCACCCCGCCTTTTTGATTCGCCAGCGTGTAAACGCGTCCCACTACAAAACCTCCACCAGGCAGGTCTGGATTTCTTCCTGCGTTGGGATGCCATCCAGGCCAAACCGCCTCACTGAGAAGGATGCCAAGTGGGTGGCAAACCGGGCCGCTGCCCACGGGTCACGGGTCACATACAGCCGCCAAAAAAAGGCAGCTGCAAAAATATCACCCGCGCCGGTGGCATCCACTTCATCCAGGGACGGTGCACGGAAACGGCGCAGATCGCCGTTCCAGTAAAGCCGCGCCCCCGCCGGACCCTCAGTCACGGCCAGCACCTTGCAGGCGGTTGCCATCGCCTCGATGCAATCCTCATCTCCGCCGACATCCTCGATACTGAGCACCGCTGCACCAGCCCTGGCTAACATCTCGTGGGCTTCAGGCCAGTCACCGGGTCTCACACGTCCGGCACTGTCCCACATCCGCAGCCAGCCCTGGGGAGTCAGCCCCATCAAGGAAGACGAAAAATTCCCATCCACCAGCGATTTGGCTTCTCCGGCTATCGGCCCTACGTGGACAATCGGAGCTCGCCGCCAGGCTTCGGGAACATTATCGAACGACAGGTCCGGCGCGGTGTGATGGATATGCTGGATGCGTCCCGATGGCGTGTACTTGTTCTCAAAGGTTGTACTGCGCTGGGCCGGAACACTCTGGACCTTGATCCCGTCCAGCACGTCGAGGGGCACTTCCCCGCCCCAGACGGTAACCACACCCACGCGCAGACCCAGGGCACGGCCCGTCAATGCAGCATAAGCCGCCGTCCCGCCCAGGCGCGGGCCATCGGGTGTAATGTCACAAGAGAGATGACCGATGACGAGATAATCCACCGGCTCAAGTGGGACGAGTGAAGGCATAAACACATTATACCTGAGGAGGAATAAAGGGAAGCCCCTCTCCCCTAGGGCAATCGCATCTAATTGTTCGAGGCGAGTACTTTGAGTTGGCAGTCTATCTTCCAAGCGGCTTGATGTTGTTTCGCACGGATGCCGCCTTGAGCAGTTTTCTACTGTTTGAGCAGATTGAGAGCAATGTGGCGAAGGATAGCAAAGTTTTCAGGGGCTTGATCTTTGTGGATGCAACTATGATCTTCTTTCAAAGCAACTTCCAATCTCCATGGAGAACACTCCCCAGAAGGTCTCATGCAATGGAATACCCTTGGGCAGTTCTAAATAGGTTTTCAGCCAGATAATCTTGCTGTTCCCAAAATTCTTAATATCCACCCAACCTTCCGCACCACAGACCACACCGCAGATGGCTATGCCGATAATTTCAATTCTTGTGCTCTTTTGTCCGTTCCTTGCGCGAGTCGCTTACTCTGCAAAAGTGCCCTTCAATCGCTCCTAACGGTTCCTTGTACATGGCTACCTCCTCCGACATAGCCTGTTTTAGCCTAAATTAGATGCAATTGCCTCGGTTTTTAACTCGGATGGATTGACCCCTGAAAGGCGCACATTTATGATCTTTTTTAACATGTCAAACCAGAAGGATGCGCCCGGGCTGGCCGCGGCTCCGGAAATTAGAATCCCGGCAAGTTTTATCAGCCAGCCAGTCAGGTCGGTTACTTGGGGGGAGTTAATGATTGGATAACATTCACCCGAAATCAAAATGCCATAGATTTCGTTTTCTTGTAGGGGGAAAAGCGTGCAAGTAACGGGTAAGTTCGTTACTTGGTCACTTGTTGGCGAAATAGGCGATCCAAACCAGCCTACAGGAAGACTAATTTCTGAAAATTGTTGTTGTATAGCGGATAATTGTCCAAACCCTATAGTCGTTGTGTTATCTTGTGTAAGAATGTTTTCAATCTTACTCAGGATCGCGATGCGCAAATCGGGTTCTCTCCACAAACGGTTGATGAGGTTTATTGAGTCAACATTGACAATGCTTGCCAATAGAATCCCCACAAGTAGGGTTGTAATGAGGCTACGGCGTTTGTACCAACCGGTCAAACGATTCATGGCATTATTGAACCATTCTTCGATGTTTTTGCGAACCAATTCTAATTCGTTTTCTTTTTGCCAGATTGATTGCGGCATACTATTCATAATGGCCTGCAAGGTCTGTTTTAACTGGGGGTGGGTGATACTGAGCGCAGTGACGCCGGCTCGGATTCTGGTTATAGTCTCATCTTCGGAAGTATCTGCCTTGAAGGATAATTTGACCAGTGCGTCGTTAATCTGTTGTTTCTGGACTCTAATGGCATCAAACAAGGAATCCACAGACTCTTGAAGCCGGGGAATATCCTGCCCCAATGCTAAAAGATCGTTTTTTACGGTATCCAGGATTTCAGTGCAAGCCTCTTCCCCCGTTTCAGATACCAATGCTTTGCGTATCATACCCAGCATCAGACTTAATCGCCAGCGCGTTTCGATCCGTTTCTTTTTTGGCAGGCTCTGGGTTTCGCTGTATAGTTTGTAGAGTTGCTGTTGGATGAGGGAGGCTTCTGTTCCAGTAGCCGAGAGAATATCAATCATTGCCTGGGAAAATTGGCTGGCCGGTATATACGAAGGTTTGTTATCATTATCCTTACCAGTATATAGACTGCGGATCAATGGGTGGTTATAGAATTGATCTACGAGCGTGAAGTCTGTCAGCAGTTTCCCAAGCGTTTTCTCCAGCATTCGAGAACGCCATTTTAACCTGGCAGCTATCCATTCCTGTATTTGCATGGATGAGAGGCTTAGTAAAGACCAGGTGAGAAAAAGGCCGAGTAAAACATTGAGCAATATAGTAATAGACATCTTGTTCACCTCGCCAAGGAACGGTTCAATATTGGTAGGAGCTGGTTATGCATACCTTCCAACTCAGATGAAAAGTAATTTTCATTGGTATTTTCTGGAGCAGGTTGGTCTTTCTCTGAAATCAATTCCTGATAGCGTTGATCGGTTCGTATTGGATCCAAATCAGGATCAGATTTTATCCACTCAATCGTTGTGTCTTTGTTCTTAAGCGCAAGCCGGAGGAACTCGAAGGCGAGTTCTTTTTCCCCACAAATTGCATAAAAACAGGCGCGATTATATGCGCTCTCATTATTCATTTTGGGCAATGCAGTGGCGATATGATGGTTGGCCTTGTTTTCAAGTCCCATCCTGTGATAGACACCTGCAAGGGCGCTATGTGCCAGAATATAATCCGGGTTTTTACGGAGAACAAGCTGAAAAGCCCGAACTGCGTCATCATGTTGTTGTTCAACTGAGTAGAGTAACCCCAGGTAATAATAATAAACTTCTCTATCAGGAGCCATCTCAATCGCCTTCTGGTATGCGCCAATGGCATCCTTGTACCTGCCCAATGACTTATACAATTTTCCCAATGTATCCCAAGCCCGATCATTGGTGGGATTGACCCGGGTAATTTTTTCATAGATATTAACTTTGGCCAGTATTTCTTCCAAATTATCAATACAGGGATATATATTGGAATGACCCTTTGACTTTCCGCCTCGAATTTCTTCTTGCTTAATAGCCGTTACAGAATTCCTGATTTGTTCGGGTTCGTATTGGGATGATCCTTCATTCGTAAGGTTTTCTGCCATTTCATTAGAGTTGGGGATGACGATAAAAGATTTTTCCTTGGGAAGAGGGGGATTTTCCGCGTCCCTGACGCGGCGAGATGTGTTTTGATGGTTACCGACCGGCGAAGCAGTAATATCCTGATCTGTTATCCTGTTTGGTTCAGGTGAAACAGGGGGCTTTGTTTCTGGCCGATCTGGTGGTGGATAGTTTTCCCCATAACCTTTTCCCACAGTAACAGGTTGAAAACCATCCGCGAGCGCCTGACTCTCTAATGATGGCTCGCTGTGCGTTGCCATTTTTGGAAGCACTGACAGCAAACTATTTGAATCTGGAACGATCTTTTCCGTCTTGATCATCTCACGAAGATTGGCGAGGTTGCCAGGTTGTCTGCCTGCATTTTGCTCTGACGGCGATGCCCCTATATCCAAATCGTCGGCCTTCTTATAAGCCTGGATTGCATTTTCAATATCTTTCAAAGCCCGATATGCATCGCCGATTTTATTCCAGACTAAAGCCTGGTTTTCAGGTGTATCCATAAATTGAATGCTTTTTCGGAATTGGAAAAGGGCGTGGCCAAATTCTCCCGTCAGAAAATATGCATGACCAAGATTGCAATATGGCCATCCGGAATCAGGATTTAATTCAATTGCTTTTGTATAAGCAGCAATTGCATCCTCGGGGGATCCAATTTTTAGATATATGTTACCTATCTCATTCCAGAGCAATGCATCGCTCATCTCGGCCTCAAAACTAACCTGCAACAACATTCTCCAATAAAGTTGCCCTGGCGCGAGCCATTACCGGACTCACCGCGGGTACCATTTCATTGGATTTTTGATATGCATCCAAAGCATTCCCATAGTCTCCTAAACGTCTATAAGCGTCGCCCAACCTGTTCCAGGAAACTGCTTTATCCTCTGGGGTATCCAGGAGATCAAGACTTTTCTTGTAGAGTAGAATTGCATCTTCATACTTCCCTAAACGATAGTAGGTAAAACCCAGGTTGCTATACGGCTGACCATATTTTGGATCCAGCTCGTTAGCTTTTTTATATGCCTCAATTGCATTGAAAAATTTCTGGGAACTGGTATACGAATTCCCCAATTCGTTCCAGTCAATGGAGTTTTGTGGGGTATTTTCAACGAGTTGAGGTGTAATAGGATTTTCAGATGGGGTGTTCACCCCGGTTTCCATTTTTTGTGGAACCTCGATTTTAGGGTTGCTATTCCGTGTCAATGCACTGGACGCTTCCTCCTCCGGCTCCAAAACGGTTTCATCTTTCTGGTTCGAGCAACATTCAACAGGATCAGAAATATTCGAATGCGCTTTTCCAGTATCTGTACTGGCTGGAGGTTGACCTAGTGGATAATTCTTGTTTGGTTTTTCCAGCCTCGGTTCTTCAATAGCATCACTTCGTTCTGGAGTTGGAATGGCATCATAACCAAAGAGGGAAGCCGAATCTGCCTCATCGTCTCCCTCCCAAATATCGGGGTCTTCAATTTTTCCAACAGTAAGTTTGCCTCTCACCTTGCCTTTTTGGTAATGTACGTAAGCCAGATTCTGGATATAGGGCCAACATGCATCGGGAGCCAACTCAATTGCTTTGGTGTATGCAACGATCGCATCGTTGTAAGCTCCCGCTTTTAGGTGAGTATTGCCGTGTTCATTCCATTCTGCCGCGGTTTTCAAGTCAAATACCTGGTTGGCCTCAATCATCTTTTCACCTCTTTCTATTCCGGAATTGTCCTGTTCCAATTTTTGATCGTTGTTGAGATGCGTGTCGTGGATATCATTGATCAATTTGGCGTTTTTATCACTAAATTTTTTGAGTTCTTTTAGCAATTGATCCGATTGCTTGTAGGCTGCAATGGCTTTTTCATAATCTTTCATATGCAAGTAAGAATCTCCCAAACGATTCCAAAGTGCTGAGCGGGTTACATTATCTTCAAATAGCGGAATGCTATCTTCATAGATCGAGGCGGATGTTTCATAGTCGCCTATTTGAAATAGGGCATACGCCAGTCTTAGATATGCTTCGCCGCATTGGGGTTTTAGAGAAATAACTTTTTGAAATGCTGAAATGCTTTCAGCGTAATTTTGCCTTAGCAGGTGAAGCCTTCCCAGCTCAACCCATATATCAGCATTTTGAGGGTTGAATTCTATCGCCCTATGATATACAGCAATAGCATCGAGATCACGCTCTTGTTGAGCAAAACACTTACCCAGATTTATCCAGGCATCAATTAAGTGGGCATTTAATTCAACAGCCTTACGAAGTGAATCCTTAGCATTTTCCAACTGACCAGATTCCAAGTATGCTTTTCCAATCCCTGCCCAGGAAAATTCGTAGTAGGGGGCGATTTCAAGGGCTCTTTCAAATGCAGAGATGGCATTTTGATATACACCAAACTTGTTATAAATATGACCAACACCATCCCAACTAAGAAAGTCTTGAGGAGAGCATGAGAGAGCTTTTTTAAAAGCATTAATTGCTTCTTCATTCCTCTCGTTTTTCGCGAGCAACTGCCCCAGATTATTCCAGAGGAATTCTGATTCTGGCGAGAGAGAGATTGCACGCTGGTAAGCAGATACGGCCTCATCAATGTTTCCCAGCTCTGTTTGAACCAGGGCAAGCGCATTTTGACATTGGGCTTGAAGGGGGTGGTTGCCAAGTAAAATGGACATTTCCGCGGCTGCCTGTAAGTACTTAAGAGAGCGCCGTGAGTTACCCTTCCTCCAAAAAAGTATTCCCAGACTTAGTAATGCATTGGCATGTGATGCATTTCCTTTTTTCCTATCCAGTAAATTCAATATTTTCTCAGGAGAACTATTTGATAGATATTCATCAGCAGGAGAATGGTCCGCGCTTTGCCAAAGCGACTCTAGTGATTGAACTAATCCCTGGTCATGTTGAGGGACATCCACAAACTCGACCACGCGATGCCGAAGAATCCAGCACTCTGTTGCATTCGCCGCAAAATCTGATACTTCATTTTCAAATAACCAAAAAATCGCGCGGATGTTATTGTCAATGAAATATTCCCGATGGTTATTAAACTCTTTGAAGGCGCTCACACCTTCAGCCCCGCACTCCCAATTAAAGCCGTCAATGAGCAATACTGTTTGTGACAGATCCGGCAGTTGAGAGATTTGTGAAAGAAAATCAAATTGATTTGTGTCGCTTGTTTTTATGGAGTGCGTTTTCTGTGCAATTTCCTTTAGTTTTTCTCTTAATAATGTGTTCACTTTATCACGGATGAAATCGGACTTGTATATAGCAAATAAGATGGATGGCCGATCCCATCTAACGGCCAACTCAACCTCCCGGAAAAGAATATCTACCCGGTCTTCGAACGGGAGCCTAATCTCTTGTTCTAAACGAAGAGAATCATTCTTCATTTACAAGTCTCTTAAGAACAGGATGGATATCGCACCAGTTTTCGCTATCGCGATATTCTAGGATGGCAAGTAATTGAAGCAAGGGTCTCAGGCGATCGTTATACTCAAGACGATTATGCTCATTAATTTTCTTTAAGTAGGCCAAATCGTTTTTATCCAAAATGCGCCGATATTCGTTACGAATTTCTGTTGCCGCCCATTCAATGTCATCTACAATAATCCTCGTAGCTTTGCGGCGTCTGGCACAGCCGATGGCGGAACGCATAATTCTTGCCATTTCCCGGAATACTCCTCCGCTATAGGTGATCGCGTCTTCTAATGCTTGTCCATCAATCAGGGATTGATCCATTCTGACATAAACAAATCGACGCATTGCATCATAACCTTCGATAATATGCTTTTCAGGCTCTCTATACGGATGCAAGTTAATGTTTGGCAAAAAAATTGCCTGATCTCGTATGGCGTCAAATTCCTTGCTGTAAAACAAAGCGCTCGAGACCGTATAAATAATGGCACAATTTGGTTGCATCATGATTTCACGCCGATCATGAAATATGGCGGTAGCTTTATCGAGATCGGGTTTGTCCATATCATCGATAAGTAAAAGCGGAATTCGTTTCTCTTTTGTATAAATTGCTGCGGCAATCATATTTATTACATCAATCAAACCAGTTATATCTTTTTCAAAAACCTGCCGTAATTCGATGCGCGTTTTAGGCTCCAGTTTCATTTTCATGCCGGCATTTATGAAAAAAGCGTCAAGAGATGCACCATACTCATAGGAAGACTGACCTGATAATACAGTTTTAACTTCTTGTTCAACTTTTCCTTTCCAACTATTTAATTGTTTCAATAATTGTTCTTGAA
>Ga0105152_10000316_pt1 | contig 13630 bp, 13 predicted proteins | sample LakBais05cmmetaG_FD_81534 | JGI IMG/M metagenome (GOLD analysis project Ga0105152, IMG submission 81534) | Lake sediment microbial communities from Lake Baikal, Russia to study Microbial Dark Matter (Phase II) - Lake Baikal sediment 0-5 cm | ecosystem: Environmental > Aquatic > Freshwater >...
CTGTTGCTAGATTCCGGCTGATCTCTTCCCGTTCGCTGTTTGTTATCCTTTGGTATACTGTTGTGTGCATACGAATGATTCTATCTCCTCATCCGTTGCACTAAATATCTGACGCCTCAATATGAATTATTCGAAGATTTTCTAGGAGTTCCAGTAAACTCATTACCAAAGGTAAAAGGTGGAAAACCCTGGGAATACTCTGCCATTCAAACAATTAGATCTGGTATAGAATTATTTTATATATTATCAAAGTCACTTGAAATAATAGAAATGTTTAATTATGTGGCAAAAGAACCATCTATTAATTGGGATTCAGAGATTAATGATTGTTGGCATGAATACACTAAGATATCAAGATGGTATCAATAGATAGATTATTACCAAAATATTGGTCTCTTCATGATGTATACGGGAAATAATTCGATAGGATTCCTACACGAGCCATCAGTTCCAATTGATCAGGCTCACTTCCCCGACGGATTACGGTAACAACGCTCTTGTGGCAAAACCCGCCCAATTAAGAAGCGGCGCAATCATGATACCCGTCACGATAATCCCAACCACACACACCACCAACCCAACCATCACCAACACAGGCAGCTTCAACTTCTCCACCTCCCCCTCCGGGCTTTTGTTAGGTTGAGCGTATTTATCCGATGGCTTTTATGAGGGATAATTACTTTTGGATATTCGATTATTTTTTATTTGGGAAGCGAAACCCAACAATCCCGGGTAAGGTAATCGTTGGGTTTCGGACCTTGGCAGGTCCTCAACCCCTGGAAAGAACACAGGGCAGGCCAACCTACGGGGATTATGGAATCAACGCCCCAGCCTCAAGACCCGCCCAATTTAGCAGTGGAGCTATGGCTACCCCGGTCACAATAATTCCCACCACACACATCACCAACACGACCATCACCAAAACGGGTAGCTTCAACTTTTCCACCTCCCCCTCCGGGTGGGAGTAAGCCACGCGCAAGTTTTTGTAGGTTGGGATGAGCAATTCTAAAAAATATATTCCAATAATAGTCTTGTCATCTTTCACACAGTCCACAATTCTAACCATCATTGCGAATCCCAACTCATTCGATCAATCAGGTTGTTGGTATTCACTACGTTCATCCCCTCGAAAGAACGGAGGGCAGGCCAACCTATATGTAAATAATCCGCAAAGGAAGAATGGGATGATAGTTTTAATTTTATTGTTGGGATTCGTTTCACTCATCCCCTCGAAAGTGCAGAGGGCAGGCCAACCTACGGCTTCGCTTTTACGTCAGGACTACGCTGGTAATGATGAGCAATTCCATGCGATAATTAATTAGCCAATAAGTTCCTTATATTCAAACGGGATCATTTATGATCACAATCGTTGCGAATCCCAACAACTCCCGGGAGGGTAAACCTCATGCGATACCGCAGGATCTTCGTCCAGGGCGGGACGTATTTTTTCACCGTTGTCACCTACCAACGAGCCAAGCTTTTTAACATTACAACCAATGTCGATTTATTAATTTCTGCCATTGAATATGTCCACAAGAGACACCCATTCAATACCATCGCCCAGGTTATCCTGCCGGATCACCTGCATGTAATCTGGGAGCTTCCCGAAGGTGATTCGAATTACCCTACGAGATGGTACCTGATCAAAAGTCATTTTTCCAGAAATTTCAATAAACAGTCGGGAATATTGACATCGCTACGGATGAGCAAGGGCGAAAGAACCGTTTGGCAACGCCGATATTGGGAACATACGATTCAGGACGATGATGACCTGGATAAACACATTGATTACATCCATTTCAACCCTGTTCATCATGGATTGGTTAAATCCCCAGGTGAATGGGGGTTGTCGACCTTCCAAAGATTCGTTCAGGAAAACCGGTATGCTCCAGATTGGACGATGGATCTTGGTAAGGATAATTGGAAGACGGTAAGGGAATGATTTTTGTTAAACGGGGGTGTTGGGATTCGCTGCGCTCATCCCAACCTACAGTTTATCCCTTCGAAAGTACAGCGGGCAGGCCAACCTACTGGATCAACGCTCCCGCGGCAATTCCCGCCCAGTCCATGAGCGGTCCGATCAAGACGCCGGTCACGATGATCCCAATCACACAGAGCACCAATACAACCATCACCAATACTGGCAGCTTCAACTTCTCCACCTCTCCCTCCGGGTGGGAGTAAGCGACTCTTAATACCGTCAAATAGTAGTACAACCCCACCACGGCATTCGCCACCCCCAACCCTGCCAGCCAGGCCTGCCCGCCCCACACGGCGGCATTGAAGACCAGCAGCTTGGCAACGAAACCGCCGAAGGGCGGGATACCACCCAGCGACAACAGTGATACCAGCAGCATCAGCGCCAGCCCGCGGTTGCGTTTGTGCAAGCCCTGCAGCGCGGCGATCTCCTCCGATCCGACCCCCTGCCCCCTGAAGGGGGAGGAAACGATGCCGGCAACCGCAAAGGCGGCGATGTTGGCGAAGAGATACACCGCCAGGTAATACGCTACTGCGGACGCACCCAGCTGCCCGCCGCCCGCCACACCGACCAGGATGTAACCGGCCTGGGCGATCGAGGAATAGGCCAGCATTCTTTTAAAGTTCTTCTGCACCAGCGCCAGCAGGTTACCAATGGTCATGGAAAGGGCTGCCAGCAGCATCGCGATCGTGGTCCACGTTGCCGTCTGCACCGGCAGGAAAACGCCCACGAAACGCAGCAGCACGACAAACCCGGCCGCTTTCGAGGCGGTCGACAGGAAGCCTGCCACGATGGCCGGCGCACCCTCATACACATCCGGCGACCAGAAATGGAACGGCACGGCCGCGATCTTGAAGCCGAAGCCGGCCACAACCAGGATGATGCCGATCACGAATGGCAGGTTGCCCACCCCGGCCAGCGCCGCCCCCAGGCCGGCGATCTGCGTCTGCCCGCTGAAGCCGTACAGCAGGCTGAAGCCATACAGCATCACAGCCGAGGTGACCGCGCCGAACAGTAAATACTTCAGGCCCGCCTCGACTGCTTTTTTCTCGAGGTTCAAAAAGCCGGCCAGGATGAAGAGCGGCAGCGTGGCGGTTTCCATCGCCAGGTAGAGCAGGATCAGGTCGGCTGCAGTGGCCATCAGCGACAGCCCGAGGGTTGATACCAATAAAAGGATATAGAACTCCGCCTTGGCACCGAAGCGCTCGCTCTCCATCGCCAGCAGGATGGTCAGGAAAGCGCCTGCCAGGAAGATGCAGCGGAACAGGAATGCCGCCTGGTCCAGGCGCAGCATGCCGCCCCACATGAGCTGCGGTTCGTTTGGATAAGAGAAAATGAATCCGACGCTGAAACTGGCAACCACACCCAGCGCCGCGAGCGCGCCCAACAACCGGCGCGGCAGTGTCTTGTGATGGAAGATGAGGTCGACCGCCAGCACCAGCGCGGCGCTGACTGCCAGCGTGATCTCGGGCAGGATCGCTTTCAGCATGACGGTGATATTCGTCTCCATGCTAGCTGCCCCCTGTCAGTGCCAGGATGTGGCTGACCCCGCTGCGCACCAGCTCCGCCAGTACATTCGGGAAGATGCCGAGCAGCACCATCAGCGCACACAGCAGCAGGATGACAAACCCATCCTTGCGGGTGATGCCCGCCACCTTCTCAAGCGCGGGTGGAAGATCACCGAAGAACACCCGTCGCGTGACCAGCAGAATGTAGCCGGCGGTCACGATCACGCCCAGTACGCCGATGATAGCCGACCAGGGCGCCACCTGCCAGGCGCCGACGAAGACCGGGAACTCGGCCGTGAAGCCCGAGAAGCCCGGCATGCCCATCGACACCAGGCCGCCGATGATGAAGCCGAAGGCTGCCAGCGGCATCTTTTTTGCCAGCCCACCCAGCGCCGACAGCTCGCGCGTGTGGGCACGGTCGTAGACCATGCCGACAATGGCAAAGAAGAGAGCCGTCATGATGCCGTGCGAGAACATCTGCATGCCCGCCCCCACCAGGCCGGTCCCGGTCAGGGTTGCCATGCCGATCAGCACCAGCCCCATGTGCGAGACGGAGGAAAAGCCGATAACGTATTTGAAGTCGGTCTGCACCAGCGCGATCAGCGCACCGTAGACCACGTTAACCGTCGCCAGGATCAGGATGGCCGTCTGCCAGTAATGCGCGCCCTCCGGCAGCAGCATGATGCCGGCCCGCAGCGCGGCGAAGGCACCCACCTTCATCTCGACCCCCGCCAGCAGCATCGAGACCGCAGTCGGAGCCGCCACATGACCATCCGGCGCCCAGGAGTGGAACGGGAAGATGCCGCCCAGGATGGCGAAACCCAGGAACATGAACGGGAACAGCCAGCGCTGCAGTTCGGGCGCGAAGCCGGCCTGTTCGAGCATCAGGAGATCGAAGGAATGCATCCCGGCACGGAAGTAGATCACCAGCACGCCGAACAGTGCCATCATCGAGCCGACGAACAGGTAGATGGTCAGCTTCATGCCACCGTAGTTGCGCGTCCTGGGGTAGCCCCACAGCACGATCATCAGGTACTTGGGGAAGACCGCGATCTCAAAGAAGAAAAAGAGCTGGAACAGGTCAAGCGAGGCAAAGACGCCCAGGATGCTCGTCCCCAGGAACATCAAAAAGCTGAAGAACTCGCGCGGGCGGTCGTCCACGTTCCAGGAGACCAGCGCACCACACAGCACCACCAGCGCCCCCAGCAGCACCATCGGCAGGCTGAAACCGTCCACCCCGACGTGGTAGCTGATGCCGAGCTGGGGCACCCACGGGATCCTTTCAATGAACTGGTAGCCGGCGCTTGCACGGTCATAGCCGAAGTACAGTAAAAGCGCCAGCGCCAGGTCGATCGCGCCCGCTGCAGCTGCCAGGGATTTGATCCAGCCCTTCCTCTCGGCCGGCAGCGCCAGGATGATCAACCCGGCCGCCAGCGGCAGGAAGATGATGATGGAAAGCAGAGGGATGCCGGTCAGGTTCATTAGAATAATGCCGCCACGGTCAGATTAAAGAGGTTCATGATGCCCGCCGGCCAGATGCCGATCCACAACGAGAGTGCCATCAGCGGCGAGACAATAATAATTTCACGCACGCTCAGGTCGGAAAGGCTCTGCCAGCGCTCGGCCAGCGGACCGTGCAATGTCAGCTTGAGCGCCTTGAGGATGTAGGCGCCGGTGAAGAACAGCCCCACCAGCGCGATCAGGGTTGCCAGCATAAAGACCGGCCAGACACCCCGCACGATCTGGAACTCGGCCGCAAAGCCCGCCAGACCCGGCAGCCCAAGGGATGCCATGGCAATAAAGGTCAAAACCGATCCATATGCCGGCAACCGAGCATACAACCCGCCCAGCTCGTTCAGGTCGCGGGTATGCGTGCGTTCATAGATCGCACCCACCAGGAAGAACATGCCGGCCGAGGACAGCCCGTGCGCCACCATCTGCAAGACGGCGCCGTTCAGGGCGATGTGCGCATCCGGCGTCCCGACCGCCGCCCCGGCGGCTGCCACCGCCAGCACGACAAATCCCATGTGGTTGATGGAAGAATATGCCACCAGCCGTTTGAAGTCCGACTGGCCCCAGGCTCCCAGGGCACCCAGCACGACCGCCGCCACCGCCAGCGCCGCCAGCCAGGGGGCGAAGGCTTTGGCTTCGACCGGGAAGAGCGGCAACACCAGGCGGATGAAGCCATAGGCGCCCAGCTTGAGCAGGACACCCGCCAGGATCATCGAGCCGGCGGTGGGCGCCTCGGTATGCGCATCCGGCAGCCAGGTATGGAATGGCCAGACCGGCACCTTGACCGCGAAGGCGATCACGAAAGCCCAGAAGGCGATGGCTCTGACCGTCGCCAGCGGCAGCCCGAACAGGCTGGCCTGCGTGAGGGCCAGCCAGCGCGAACCGAGCTCGACCAAATCGAAGCTGCCGGTCAGCATGCCCATCATCTGGGTTGCCAGCAGCAGTCCCAGCGATCCGCCCATGGTGAATAAAATGAATTTCAACGAAGCATAATTGCGGTTCTTGCCGCCCCACTGGGCGATCAGGAAGTACATCGGGACAAGCCCCACCTCCCAGAACACGAAGAACAACAACAGGTCGAGCGCGACGAACACGCCCAGCATGGCGGTCTCGAGGATCATGAACAGCACCATGTAGGTGCGCACGCGTTCGGTGATGGTGAACGAGGTAAGGATGGCGAGCGGCATCAGGGTGACGGTTAAGAGCACCAGGGTGAGCGAGATGCCGTCCACCCCGACGTGATAGGAGGCGTTCAGGCTGATGTACCATGGCACCTGCTCGGTCAATTGCCAGGCAGCGGAAGTGCTGTCGAAGCGCGACCAGGCGAAGAGCGCCAAGCCCAGCGGGACCAGGCTGCCTGCCAGCGCCACCCAGCGCAACGCACCGGCGCGCCGTTCGGGAATGAGCAACAGGATCAGCGCCGCCAGCAGCGGGGTGAACAGGATCAGGGAAACGAGGTGGTTTGTCAGCCAGGTCATCTCAGGGCTTTGCCTCTATCCATTCAGCACCAGCAGCAGGACCAGGCCTGCCAGGACGACCAGCATCAGGCTGGTAACCAGGTATTGCTGCACATGCCCGGACTGGGTCAGGCGCAGTTTCAAACCCGACCAGCGCGCGCCGGCAGCTGCGCCATCCGGAACACCGTTGGCGACCGGGATATCGATCACACGTCGCAACGTCCGGCCGAACCAGTTGCCAAAGTTACCGATGCCGTGCAGGATACCATCCAGCAGCCCGCGGTCGATCCAGACACTGGTGACCGTCTCGGCCAGGAATTTCGCCGGACGGATAAAGACCAGGTCGTAAGCTTCATCCACCCAGAATTTGCGCTCGAGGGCGGTGTAGACAAACCCCAGCCCGCGTTTGAGCGGGTCGATGGAAGGGGAGGACTGTTTGCGGTGGACCAGCCAGCCCAGGAACAGGCCGGTCAGGCTGACCCCGACCGAGACCAGCAGCGGGGTGGCATTAAACGCACCAGCTTCCGCCTCGTGAGTTCCACCCAGGAAATTGCCGATGAAGTTGGGCAGGAAGGCACCCAGTCCCAGGAAACTTCCCGGGACGCCGAACCAGCCGGCTGCTATCGCGAAGACCGCCAGCACAACCAAGGGGACGGTCATAACCACTTTGGACTCGTGCGTATGCTCGGCCGAGGGTGTGCGCGGGCTGCCCAGGAAGGTCAGTGTCACCTGGCGCATGCTGTAGAAAGCCGTCACCAGCGCCGAAAGCGCCAAAACAATGAAAATGATTAAATGATTGCCGTGGAAGGCGCTGCTAAGGATCTCGTCCTTCGACCAGAAGCCGGCGGTTAAGAGCGGGAAGCCCGACAGAGCCAGCGCGCCCGCCAGGAACGTCAGGAAGGTGACCGGCATCTTCTTTCTCAACCCACCCATCGAGAACATATCCTGCGGGTCGGCTGCATCGCCGGTTGCCAGCTGGCCGTGTTCCATGCCGTGGATGACCGAGCCCGAACCGAGGAACAACAGCGCCTTGAAGAAGGCGTGCGTGAACAGGTGGAAGACCGCCGCGCCGTAAGCGCCGATGCCAAGCGCCGCCACCATGTAACCCAGTTGCGAGATGGTCGAATAGGCCAGTACGCGCTTGATGTCGCGCTGCCCGAGCGCGATCAGGGCGGCGAACAAGGCCGTGAAGGAGCCGACCACCGCCATCACCAGCATGGGCGTCGTCAGCGGTTGACCTGCCTCCCAGCCGGCGCTGATGAGCGGGAAGAAGCGCGCCGCGAGGAACACGCCGGCCGACACCATCGTGGCGGCGTGGATCATGGCCGAGACCGGGGTCGGACCTTCCATCGCGTCCGGCAACCAGGTATGCAGCGGGAACTGGGCGGATTTTCCAATCGTGCCGGCGAAGATGAGCAGGCCGATCAGCGCTGCCCAGCTCAAGCCGAAGACCGGTGATAAAGTCGTAGCCAGGGTATCCAGCACGACCGGGTTCGACAGGATCTCACGGAAGTTAAGCGTGCCAGTCAGGCTGTAGAGGGCTGCCATGCCGAGCAGCATGAACATGTCACCCACGCGCGTGGTCAGGAAGGCTTTGACGGCTGCATCACGCGCCGAGGGTCGGGCATACCAGAATCCGATCAGCAGGTAGGAGCACAGACCCATGATCTCCCAGGCGACATACAATACCAGCAGGTTATCAGAAACCACCAGCGCGAACATGGCGAAGGCGAATAAACTGATGAAGGCGAAGAAACGCGCGTATAACGGCTCGACCGAAGGCACCTTGCCGTGGGCACCCTTCAGCTCGGCGCCATGCGGTGGCAGTCCGGGCAAGTCATGCGCACCGACCGGCTGACCGTAGTTATGGTAGCCAACACTGTAAATGAAGATCATCAACACGGTCCAGGCGACAAAGAATAGCGTCAGGGCTGCCAGCGGGTCGAGCAACACCCCCACCCTGAGCCAGCTCCCCCCGGTCGGCAGCCAGTTGGTTGAGGCTGCCAGCGGGTTTTCGAGCAGATCCTGTCGCCCCACCGCCCACGCGAACAATGTCATACTGCCCAGGAACGAAAGCCCGGCAGAAACCAGTGCCACCCAGTGACTCAGCCCGCGCTTCCCGCGCGCGAACAGGCTGATCAGCGCGAAGGCGATCAGCGGCGGGAGCGGGACAAGCCACAGCAGGGTTTGCATCTCGATCGATCAGCCTTTCATCGTATCCAGGTCATTGGCGGTCACGCTGCCGCGCCGCCGGTAAGCCGAAATGATCAGGCCCAGGCCGACCGCGGTTTCGGCCGCGGCGGCTGCAAAAACGATCGCGGCGAACACCAGCCCGTTCATCTGGGCATGATGCAGGTAGGACCAGAATGCCAGCAGGTTGATGTTGACCGCGTTGAGCATCAACTCGAGACCCATCAGGATGGCGATGGTGTTCTTGCGCGCCAGGACGCCGAACAACCCGATGCAAAAGAGCGCCGCCGCCACCAGCAGATACCAGCTGAGCGGGATCATTGCTCACCGCCTTTACGCTCCATGGCAATGTAGATCGTGCCGATCAACGCTGCGACCAATAATATTGAAGCCAGCTCGAACGGGATGGCGAAACCGTTGGGGTCCGCAAGCGCTTTACCCAGCGTCACCACATCCCCGGCACTCGGGTCACCCATGGTCGTGGCAAGCGAGCCGGGGAAATCCCGGAAAACAAAAGCCAGGATGATCATCAGCCCGCCAGCTGCCACCAGGCCTGCCACCCAGCCGCGGTTCAGTTGCGGTATCTTTTCGCTCATCACCTGGCGCGTCAGCATGACGGCGAAGATGATCAGGATCGAGATGGCGCCGATGTAAATGAGAACCTGCACCATCGCAAAGAAGCCAGCCTGCAGCAGCACGAATAGCACCGCCACCCCCAGTAATGACACGATCAGCCACAGCGCGGCATGCATCATGCGCCGCACGCTGACCACCATCACCGCCGAGAACAGCGTGACTGTCGAGACCAGGATGAACAGTACCTGGGCAGCACTCATTTTGTACCCCTGTTCACGCTCACATCCCGCACCGTAAATCCCTTGCTGGCAGCGATCGGAAATTCCTGCAACATATGCTTTCGTTTTTGCAAAGCCATTAATGCGCCGGCGATAACCACCAGCACCAGGTTGGCGCCGAGCATCACGCCCACGCGGACATAATCCCCGTAGGGGAGCAGCTCCCCACCCGGCAGCAGTTTATCGATCACGGCCGTCAGGATGACCGCACCGATCGCCAGTGGCGTCAGCAGCTTCCAGCTGATGCCCATCATCTGGTCGATGCGGAAGCGCGGGAAAGAAGCGCGCATCCAGATATTGATAAAGTAGACCGCCCCGGCTTTAAGCATGAAATACACAAGCCCTAAGAGCGGGTATTGCTCGGCGTAAGGACCGCGCCAGCCGCCCAAAAACAGGACTGCGAATAATAACGAGATGGTAAAGGCATGCAGGAAATCCGCCACGTAGAACATGCCAAATTTCAGGCCGGAGTATTCGATGTTGAAGCCCGCCACCAGCTCCGATTCGGCCTCGGTCAGGTCGAAGGGCGAGCGCCCGACCTCAGCAATGCTGGCGATGAAGAAGATGAAAGCCGCCACCGGCGCCAGGACGATGTACCACACACCCTGTTCGCGCACGATCTGGTTCAGGCTAAGCGAACCCGACAGCATGACCGGTACCAGCAGCGCAATCACCAGCGGCACTTCGTAGGATAGCAATTGAGCAACCGAGCGGAAGGCTGCCAGCAGGGCATACTTGTTGTTGGAGCCCCAGCCCGACAGCACGACCGCGATCTCTCCCAGACCGCCGATCGCCACCACGTACAGAACACTGACATCCAGGTCGGCGCCCACCAGGCTAATGGTGAACGGCAGCACCGCCCAGATCGCCAGCACGGCTGCCACCGCCAGCACCGGGCCCAGGTTGTAGGGCAGCGGGTCGACCCCGGCCGGGGTGATGTGTTCCTTGGTGAAGATCTTGAGCATATCCGCCAGTGGCTGGATGATGCCCCACGGACCGACACGGTTGGGTCCGAAGCGGTCCTGGAAGCGTCCGACCAGCTTGCGCTCGAACCAGATCAAGCCCAGAACAAACAGCATCGCTCCCATGGCGAGCACGAAAGCGCCGGCGAACATCAGGATGAAGGACGCTATGGCGTCCGGCAGCCCCCAGCCCACCAGCAGACCGTGCAGCCAGTTTACGAGGAAGAGATAAGGATCAGTCCAGAAATCCAATCAACTCTCCTTTAGACCCATTCCAGCGCACCCTTGCGCCAGGCATACAACAACCCGCCGACCAGGATTAATATGAAAAGAACAGCCTCCAGCACCATGAACAGCGTCAGCTGGTTGTAGGCGGCTGCCCACGGGTAGAGGAATACGGTTTCGACGTCGAACACCAGGAAGATCAACCCGAAGATGTAGTACTGGGCTTTGAATTGCACCCAGGTCTCGCCCACCGTTTCGATTCCGCATTCGTAGACCGAACGCTTGACCGGATCGGGCTTCTTAGGACCCAGGATGTACGAAATAAAAATAGCCGCTGCCGGTAGTGCCAGCGCGATCACCAGGAACAATCCGATATACAGCCAGGCATTCATCATCGCTCGCTCGCTTCTTCGTTTTTCGCGCCCCGCTCCAGCTCTTCCATGTGGTTGCGCAGCGGGTGGATGGCAGCGTGGTACGAGGCAGGTTTGGATAAAGCCTGCAGGTCATAGCGCAGGTCCGTCCAGCGGTCGCGCGTGGCGATCTCGTAGTTGTGATCCATCTGGATGGCATCGAACGGGCAGAACTCGGCGCACAACCCGCAGTTCATACATACATCCGCCTCGATCACAAACTCGGATGGCCGTGTGAGCGGCTTGTTGGTCGCGGGGTCAACCGCGCGTGTGATCCAGATGCATTGGGGCGGGCAGACACGCGCGCACATGCCACAGGCGGTGCAGCGGATCTTATGCTCACCATTTTCCAGCTCATCGTATACCAGAAAGGGTACGAAGCGGAAATTTTCAGGCGAGGGGATCTTCTCCTCGGGATACTGGACGGTGAAAATGCCGCGTGTATCGTACTTCAACCGGTCCTGGATACCTTCTGCGTTACCGTAGCGCTTACCGCGCCAGCGCAGGTCGACCCGGTAGGTATCGACCAGGTGTTTGAAGGTCTCCCACAGACCTTTCAGCATGCCGGAGCCGGGCAAGAAGGTCATCAGCGGTCGACCTCCCCCAGGGTGATATCCACCGAACCGAGGATGACCACCACGTCGGCGATCTTGTGCCTGCGGCACATGCCGGCCAGGCTGGTCAGGTTTATGAAACATGGGGCGCGCACGTGGTAGCGATAGGGATTGGGTTTGCCGTCCGAGACGATGTAGAAACCCAGCTCGCCCTTCGGGCTTTCGACCCTTGCGTAAGCTTCACCGGCCGGCACCTTCGTGGTCCAGGCTGGCTTGCCCGCCAGGATGGGGCCTGCGGGGATCTTGTCCACCACCTGCTGCAGGATACGCACGCTCTGGCGCATCTCCTCCATCCGGATCAGGTAGCGGTCATACACATCGCCATGCCGCCCGACCACCACGTCAAATTCCAGACGGTCGTAAATGCTGTAGGGGTCTGCGCGGCGGATGTCGAACGGTACGCCCGAAGCGCGCAGCAGCGGGCCGGTGACCGATTGTGCCAGCGCCCGCTCGGGTGGCAAAACACCGACACCCTCACAGCGGGTGCGGATGATCTCGCTCTGGGTCAGGTAGCGGTCCAGGTCGTCGATCGTGCCTGGCAGCCGTTCAAAAACCAGCCCGCGGATCCTTTCCAACTCGCCCGGCGGCAGGTCAGCTGCGACCCCGCCGAAGCGGAAATAATTGCACATCATGCGCGAACCTGCCACGCGCTCGAAGATGTCGAGGATCAGTTCGCGTTCCTTCAACGCGTATAGCGCTGGGGTGTAAAAGGCGCCCAGGTCGTTGAGAAGGAAACCGACGTTGATCATATGCGAGGCGATGCGCGTCAACTCCGCCATCATTACCCGCAGGTACTCGGCACGCTCGGGAACCTGGACGCCGGTCAGCTTTTCAACGGCGGTGACGTAGCCGAAGTTATTGCTCATCGAGGTGATGTAATCCAGCCGGTCGGTATAGGGAATGTTCATGATCCACGAGTTGCGTTCACCGATCTTCTCGTGGTTGCGGTGCAGGTAACCCATGACCGGTTTAAGATTGACGATCTGCTCCCCCTCCAGCAGGGCTGCCATGCGGAACACGCCATGGGTGGAGGGGTGCTGCGGGCCCAGGTTGACGATGATCTGGTCGGTCTTTATCCCCTGGCCTTCCCCGCCGGCTTCACGCTTGAGAGCGGCGTAGATGGCATCGTCATCCTGCTGGATCCAGCCTTCGGGGTTGAATCCGGGTGGGAATTGAAGATTGTCTTTTAACGGAGCGCGATCTTCGGCGCTCTTGTAACTGGCATTCGGCCAGCGGTCCTTGAACGGTTTGAACTCCTCATCGTAATAGGGCTCATGCCAGTCCTTGCGCAGCGGGTGGCCGTGGAAACCCTCCCAGGTCAGGATACGCCGCAGGTCGGGGTGCCCCTCGAAGCGGATGCCGAGCAGGTCCCAGGCTTCGCGCTCCTGAAACTCCACTCCTGGATAGATTGAAATAATCGAAGGAATGAGCGGATTGTCGCGCGCCACCCGGCATTTGACTTCCAGCGGTGCCCCACCCGTAGTTTTCGAAAAGTGATAGACCACATCCTGCACACCTTCGGCGGGGTAATCGGCAGCGGTGATGGAGGACAGCAGGTCGTACCCCAGGTCATCCTTGACCGCCCGGGCAATCTCCGTGATATGCACCGGGTCGACCAGTTCCCCGCGGTAGCCGGGGCGCGTTTCTGCGCTCACCCACCCGGGGAAACGCTGCACCAGTTCCGATACGACCAGCGGGGCAGTTGCTTCAGTCATGCGGCTCCTCAGTCTTATTGGACGCTTCAGCCTCGGGTTTCTCAGCAGCCAGGGCTTTGATCTCCTCCATCCGTCTTGGATCGATCAGGTCAGGTCCCAGCAACGGCACCGGGATGGCTTCACCGGGACCTTTTTGGTACCAACGAGCCCCGCGGATGGTCTCGGTGTCGATCTTCTTCTGCAGCGCGATCAGACCGTTCAGCAA
>Ga0105152_10000317_pt1 | contig 13621 bp, 14 predicted proteins | sample LakBais05cmmetaG_FD_81534 | JGI IMG/M metagenome (GOLD analysis project Ga0105152, IMG submission 81534) | Lake sediment microbial communities from Lake Baikal, Russia to study Microbial Dark Matter (Phase II) - Lake Baikal sediment 0-5 cm | ecosystem: Environmental > Aquatic > Freshwater >...
GGAGAAGGCTCGCAGATGGCTCCCGGGTCTTCTTCTTTGCACTGAGGGTGGTTATCCCCGAAGAGAGCGTATGAGGTTTAGGATTTCCTCGGGCGTGATGTCCTCGCGGTCGGCTTTCGCGTAGATGATGAGCGGGATGAGGTCTGTCCTCCGACGAAGGATCAGGACACGGCAAGCATGCTTCTCCAGTCCTGCGTCGGTGTGTCAGGCGAGTCAGGAATGGTCGAAGCCACCTGCCCCAGACCGTCCATCAACTCCCCGCTTTGAGAGAGTTGGAGCGACTCGGCGAAGTCCTCGATCTCGTCCCAGGCCGATTCCATCTTGCAGGCAATGGCGCGCGCGAACCAATGGCCTTCCTCCCGCAGAAGCTTGACCAATGGCAGGAGAACCTCTCGGGTCGCCTTGTGATTCGCGAGAAACTGTCCGGCCAGCGTCTTGCTGACCAGATCTGGCTCGATGGAACTCACGCCCTTTACCATCTTGACCAACTCACGATGGAGGATGAAGAGGTCGAAATCCACATTGACGAAGTTGACTGCCTCTTCCCACCCCCCTGCTGGATCGGTAGAGGGAGTGAACGCCCCTCCGTAGCAGAGCAGCACGCATTCGAGACTTATGCAGTAAGTCCACTACGTCAACAACCCCAACTTAATAAGCAGCATCGCCACCGTCATCGGGCCGACGCCGCCGGGGACCGGGCTGATGGCGGGCGCGACCCGAGAGGCAGACTCGAAGTCCACGTGCCCCGCCACATCCTAACCCCAATCCGAAATTCTCAAACCGCCAAGGCGCCAAGAACGCCAACAAAATGGCCCATTCAGGGAAAAATCGAGGAAATCTCTGAAGGCCCCTGGAAGGGTCTTCGTGTTCGTTGCTGGGAGGATGGGAACATCGTATCCTTGGCGACCCGGGTACCCGGCGCTAGCGCTGGGTGATCATGGCGGTTCAAGTTTTTCTCGGATTAGGGCTAATTCTGGGGGTGCCAGGACTAATCCGGCAGGACCGTGAAGCCTTCGCGGCGGGCGGCCTCTGCGAGTCGCTCGTCGAGGCAGACGAATGCATCGCCCTGCGGGGACTCGTTACACCAGACCAGCGCCGCCGCCAATTGGAGCGCATCGGCGGCGCGTAGCGGGTGCCCGGCGAGGAGCCGGCCGGCGCGCTCGCGGAGTGGAGGCGCCGGCGCCACCACGTCAACGTCGGCCATCAGCGCCTTCAGTCGCTCGAGTGCCTGAGCCAGCGCGGCGGGCGGCAGGACTCCCTCCCGATGGCGCCGGTAAAGCGCTGATTGGCATTCGACGGGACTCACCCACCAGAGCGCCGGCTCCGCATCGGAGCGCAGAAGGGTCGCGATCTCTGCCGATCGTACATCCGGAAGCAGCAGGGGTACAACTGCAGAGCTGTCCCAGAACATCAGCGCCCTTCCTCCCGCTCGGCCAGGAGGGCCTTGAGGACGCTCCCACCGACCCGAGGTCCCCGCGGCGGTCGCAGGAGGGCTGTCCGAACCCGCCCGGTGCCCAGATGGAGGAGCCCGGCCCGGGCGAGCCGGTGGCGACGCGAGGCCCGCTGCTCCACCGCGTGGAGCGGCACGAGCATGGCTACGGGTAGGCCCCGCTCGGTAATCAGAACCTCCTGCCCACCCTTCACCCGTTCCAGGTATCGGCTCAGGTTAGCTTTCAACTCGGCAACGCCCGTCGTCTTCATATGACTATTATGGATAGGTGTACCTGACCTGTCAAGTCAATGCTCTCACCGATGGCTACCTTGAAGCCAGCTCGAAGGCGCAAACAGTACTCTTAAGCAACATGGCCACGGTCATGGGGAGGAAACCGCCGGAGCGGGGTGAACTGATGCGAATGGCTCTCCGCGGCGATCTTCTTGCCGTCGATGGTCCGCGTGCTTTTGGCACGCCCCCTGATTTCCGACAGGGACAGCGACAGGGATCCGGAACACATCACGTCACGACACTGCAGGCTACTCGTCCTGGATCTGGAGGCGCTGGATGCTCCGGGCCCGGCCGTCATCTCCCACGTCCACGACCACGGCGCACAACTGGGCCGACCCGGGGGCTGGAGTGAATTTCCGCGGCATCTGGGTGAGAAACCTCCGGATGGCATCTTCCGGCCGGATACCGATGACCGAGCGCCACGGTCCCGTCATCCCCACATCGGTGATATAGGCTGTCCCACCGGGGAGGATTTGCTCGTCGGCTGTCTGGACGTGGGTGTGGGTGCCGACCACCACGGACACACGACCATCCACGTACCAGCCAAACGCCTGCTTTTCGGCGGTCGCCTCGGCGTGGCAGTCCACAAGGATGGCGTCGGTTACCTGGCGGAGCTGTACGAGCTCACGATCGGCCGCTTTGAAGGGGCAATCGATGGACGGCAGAAAGGCCCGCCCCTGAATGTTCAGCACGCCCAGGAGCCGCCCGCCCTTGCGCAGGATGTGCGCACCCACGCCCGGCGCCTCTTCCGGGTAGTTGGCGGGGCGAAGCACCCGGTTTTCCTTGGCCAGATACCCCTCAGCCTCTTTCTTGTCCCAGACGTGGTTGCCGGAGGTGAGCAGGTCGATCCCCAGGCGCAACAACTCCTCGCCGACCGAGGGGGTGATGCCGAACCCCCCCGCGGCGTTCTCGGCATTCGCCAGGACGATCTCCGTGCCGTGGGTCGCCACCAGCCTCTTCAGGTGTCGAGACACCATCTGGCGCCCAGGCTGTCCCACGATGTCACCGATGAACAGGATCCGCATCTCACGACCCGGGACGGGAGACGGAAGACGGATGACGATATTTCACGACCGGAGACGGGAGACAGGGGACGGATGACGGCAGAAAAACACCGGGCCCCAGTCGCCTCCTTCTCCGGTCCTCGGTCCCCAGTCCCCAGTCCATGTAACTAGCGCGCGTACTCCACCGCGCGCGTTTCCCGAATCACCATCACCTTGATCTGTCCCGGATACTCCATCTCCTCCTCGATCCGCTTCGCGATGTCCCGGGCCATGACGTAGGCCTGCTGGTCGTTGACCTGCTCGCTCTCGACCACGACCCGGATCTCGCGCCCCGCCTGAATGGCAAAACACTTCCCGACGCCTTTGAACGAGGTGGCGATCTCTTCCAGCTTTGCCAGGCGCTTGACATAGGTCTCCATGATCTCGCGGCGGGCGCCGGGCCGCGCAGCGGAGAGGGTGTCCGCAGCCTGCAAGATCACGGCCTCGGCATACTGGGGCGCTACCTCTTCGTGGTGGGCAGCGATGATATTCACAACTCGGACATCTTCGTTGTACTTCTTGGCCAGCTCCGCCGACAGGAGGGCGTGGGAACTCTCCGTGCCCTGATCCGCGGCCTTGCCGATATCGTGCAAGAGCGCCGCGCGCTTCAGCGCCTTCACGTCCAAGCGCAGCTCTGCCCCGAGCAGTCCGGCCAGCGTCGCCACCTCCTTGGTATGGGCGAGCTGATTCTGCGAATAACTGTACCGGTACTTCAGCCGTCCGACCATCCGGACGAGCTCGGGATGGAGGCCCGTGATCCCCAGCTCGAAGCAGCCCTGTTCCCCCGCCTCCCGGATGTCCTTCTCGACTTCCTTGGTGACCTTCTCCACCATCTCTTCGATGCGGGTTGGGTGGATCCGGCCATCCTGGATCAGGCGCTGAATGGCCACGCGGGCGATCTCTCGGCGCACCGAATCGAACCCGGAGAGGATGATCGTCTCGGGGGTGTCGTCCACGATGATGTCGATCCCGGTCGCCTTTTCCAGGGCGCGGATATTTCTTCCCTCGCGACCGATGATCCGGCCCTTCATGTCATCGCTCGGCAGATCCACGACCGACACCGCGGCCTCGGCGACGTACTCCGAGGCAATCCGGCAAATGGCCCGCCCGATGATCTGCTTCGCCCGCTCTTCGGCATCCTCGTTCGCCTCATCCTCGATCCGCTTGATGCGGGTGGCGGCGTGGAGCTTGGCCTCGTCCTCGAGGGCCTGTGTGAGCAGAGTCTTTGCCTCCTCCGATGTCATACCCGCAACTTCCTCCAGCTTCCGCTTGGCCTCGGCCAGGAGTCTCCCCCAATGGCCCTCCTGCTGAGACACGATCGACTCGCGGGACCGAAGCTCCTGCTCCCGCCCCACGGCATCGCGTTCGCGACGGTCCAACACCTCCAGCTTGCGGTCCAGGATCTCCTCACGTTGGTTCAGCCGCTTCTCCAATCCCTGCAGCTCTTCCCGGCGTACGCGCGTCTCCTGCTCGAATTTGGCCCGCTCCTGGAGCATCCGATCCTTGATCTCGAGACCTGCTTCCTTCCGGTGCGCCTCGATCTCACGCTCGGCCTCACGTACGTATCGTTTGGCTTCTGCTTCCGCCTGTTGCTTCAGACGGTTCTGTCGTTGGCGTTCCAGAGCCCAGCCAGCGAGAAGGCCTCCCAGGCCCATCGCCAACGCCAGCACGATGGTAAGCCACAACGGGATATCCACGAGAATCCCTCCCTCGTTCGTGCGCTCACAGGGTCCCAGCCCGCCTCAGGCGGACCGACCAGTCGCCGCGCCGCTACCCCTCTCGACACCATGGAAAAGCGGAACGCGGTGAGGGGCCAGCGCTCACTTGGAATGTCTAGCCACACACAGCCAGGTCATGCGGAAACGCTGGGAAAGCCACCGGCAGGAGAGAAAGGAACGAATGGCCTCAGGGTAGCCTGGTAGTCGAAGAAACCGTGGAGCTCACCGTGCTGGGGAAAGAACAACCCCTACCATTGTGCCGTGTGCAGGTGCTCGATTGAACCTGGATAACCAGGTGGGGATCCCGCAGACGCTTTAGGCTTCCCGTCCGCAGCGGCGGCCGGGCATGCTCACCACGTTCTTGATGGGATCCCCGTCCTTCGAGTGTTGGCTCAAAAGAATTTACCGCATCACGAACACGGTAGGGGTTCTTCCTATTTCGAATCTCCAGCCGGAACGCTAGCACAGGCTGTTCCCCGCTGCAAGTCCTTTCCGCACCCTGCTCTACCTTCCGAGCATCGCGCGACACCCGCGCGGCCGCGCGCCTATCCCGTCCCACCTCCGCGATGCAGCAATTGAAGAATCCCGTCAATCCTCGCCAGGAGTTCCTGTTCGATCCGCTCCTTCGCCTCGCCCCGCTTGAAGAGATCATCGGCGATGTTGAGCGATGCCAGCACCGCCACCTTCACAGGGGCAAGCGTCGGACCCTCCTTGGCTACCTCGTGGAACTTGTCGTTCACGTACCGGGCTACGCGCGCGAGATACTCGGGACTGTCGGTTGCCCGTAGCGTGTAGCGCTCGCCGAATATCTCGACCTCGGTGACTCGTTCCGCGCCCGTCATCCCCTGACTCCTTGGTCAAGAGCCGGTCAGACCCCAGCCGCCTGCACGGCTGCCTCCAGACGCGCGATTTCTCCCAAAAGCCCTTCCACCCGCCCGCGTACCTCGTCCCGTTCGGCTTGCATGCGCGTGAGTTCTACGGTATCGCGTTCGCGCTGCGCCACGAGGGCGGCAATTTCCTGCTCGCGCGAGCCAACATGTGCCTCGAGGGTTCGGAGCTTCTCCTCCGACATTTCCCTGGCTCGCCGGGTCTCCTCCAGCTCGGCCAGCGCCTCGCGCACCTTCATTTCCAGAGCGACCAGCCGCTCCAGCACCACGTCCATAGCGTCAACTCCGTCATATTCGATCAGACCCTACCAGAGCCCCGCGCCTTTGTAAAGGGGGATTTCTCCGAGAGCGGGAAAGGGCGATGCCCGTCATCCAGGAGGAACCTCAGGCCCGAAGTCGGGCGCCGAGACGCCGTGCTGCCTCCTCGATGATGCGGCGTCTTTCCCCCTCGACCTCTTCGTCGGTCAGTGTCCGATCCGCCGCCTGGAATAGGAGGGAAAAGGCCAGGCTCTTCTGGCCGGAAAGAAGCTGAGGACCCCGGTAAACGTCGAAGAGACGAACATCGGCGAGCAAGGGCCCGCCGGCCGATCGGATGGCTGCGGCCAGCTCGGCCGCAGAGACTCCCTCGTCAACCACCAGAGCGATATCCTGAAGCACCGGAGGGAACCGAGGAACCGCCGCCACACGGTACACGGGCGGCACAGAGGCAAGAAGCACCTCCGCGTCGAGTTCCGCCAGGCACACCGGACCGGCAGGCAGGTCGAAGGCCGCTCGCACCTCGGGATGGATCTCACCCAGGATGCCCACCTCATGCCCATCGACAAGAAGTCGGACCGTGCGTCCCGGCGCAAAGGTTGGATGGAGCACCGGCGCGAAGATGCAAGTCTTCAGATGAAGCCCCGCCAGAAGGGCCTCGACCACCCCCTTGAGGTCGAAGAAGTCCGTGCGAGGAGGGTCCGTGTCCCGCCAGGACGCAGTCGCAATTCGCCCGGCAAGGCCGATGGCCAATCGACGCGGTTCGGTTGGCAACTCTTTCCCCCCCACGGGAAGATAGATCGGACCAATCTCGAAGAAACTCAGTCGCTCGCGCAGCCGCGCGTTCTGGGCCATAACCTCCATCAACCCGGGCAAGAGCGTTCTGCGCATCACCACTCGGTCGGCACTGACGGGATTCGCGATCCGGACATACGGCAGATCTGTCACAGCCGGCTTTCCGGGAACCAGCGCGGCCTCGCGCTCGGGTGTCGTCAGGCGATACGTGATGATCTCCTGCAACCCCACAACCACCAGGAGATCGCGCACCCGTTCTTCGAGATCCAGCGACACCATGTCGCGCTGAGGTGGCAGCGTATCCGCCATCTCGGTCACCGGGATGCGATCATAGCCGTGGATCCGTGCAATCTCCTCGATGAGATCCGCGGCGCCCGTCACACCTGTCCCGATGTCCAGGCGATGGTCAGGCGCAATCACGCGCACCGTAGTGTCGTCCACCCGCACGCACTGGAATTCCAGAGCCGTGAGGATCCGTTCGATCTCACCGCGCGGAAGATCCATGCCGAGGATGCGCCGCACCTCCTCCGTCGTCAGGGTGAGGATTGGGGGGGTCTGGGGTGCCGGATAGCAGTCGGCCACACCACGCGCGATCATCCCCCCGGCAAGCTGCCGCATCAACTCCGTGGCCCGCATGGCGGCCGGAACGGCCGACGAAGGCGGCACACCCCGGCCGAATCGTGCGCTGGCCTCGCTGGGAAGCTTCAGCGCCTGGGCGGTCTTTCGAATGGAGATGAAGTGAAAATTCGCCGACTCCAGCAGGATCGTCGTCGTGGCGCCGGTGACTTCGGCCTCGGCCCCGCCCATGATACCGGCAACGGCGATGGGACCCGCGCTATCCGTGATCAGGAGCCGCTCGGGCGTGAGTGCGCGCGTGATCCCGTCCAGCGTCGTGATCGTCTCGCCGGGGCGGGCTGAACGGACCGTGATACGCGGGATGCCCTTGGCACGACGCACCAGCACGTCGTAGTCAAAGGCGTGCAGGGGTTGCCCGCATTCCAGCATCACGTAATTGGTCACGTCCACGATGTTGTTGATGGGCCGGATCCCCGCCAGGCGCAGCCGACGCCGCATCCATTCGGGCGAGGTACCGATGGCGACACCCGAGATCGAGGTTGCCGTATAGCGCGCGCACAGCGCGGAGTCGGCAACGGCGATTTCCACGCAGCCCGCGATGGGCTCTCCCTCGGCGTGCATCTCGACGCGGGGATAGCGTACTCGCCCGCCGGTCAGGGCCGCCACCTCGCGCGCCACGCCCATCACGGACATGCAGCGCGCCATGTTGGGAGTGATCTCCAGATCCAAGACCACATCGCCCATGTACTCTGCGAGGGACATCCCAACGGGGGCCTCACCCTCCAGAATCAGGACACCCGTGTGATCGTCCGAGAGACCCAGCTCTTTCTCCGACAGGATCATCCCGTCCGAATAGACTCCGCGGACTTTCCGCCCCTTGAGCGTGACAATCTCCAGCCCCGAGCTGGACCCGTCCCAGTGGCGGGCGCCCTCCAATGCGAAGGCGACCTTCTGCCCCCTGTCGCCGACGCGCAGGTTGGGTGCACCCGTCACCACCGTCCTGGGCTGGACGGCACCGTACTCCACCGTGGCGAGTACGAGCCGATCAGCGTTCGGGTGGGGTGTGATCCCGACGATCTCCCCTACCACCATCCGCTCGGGATCCCAGGGCAGCGCGGCCTCGGGCAGGCCGATGGTTTCCACACCCGCCACCTCCAGCCCGGCGAAGGTCAGACGTTCCGCCAGCTCATGGACTGGCAGGGGAATGTCGACATATTCTTTCAGCCAACTGATCGGCACGCGCATCGATTGTGAATCCGCACAGATCCGCCCGCCGTAGGCGGGGGATCCCATCAGAACTGTTCGAGGAAGCGAAGGTCGTTCGCCCAGAAGTAGCGGATGTCTTCGATCCCGTGCTTCAGCATGGTGATGCGTTCGGGCCCCATGCCGAAGGCGAAGCCCGAAAAGACCGCGGGATCATAGCCCCCGTTGCGCAGCACCTCGGGGTGGACCATGCCGCATCCGAGGATCTCCAACCAGCCGCTCTGTTTGCATACGACACAGCCCTGCCCCTCGCAGATGATGCACTCCACGTCCATTTCAGCGCTGGGTTCGGTGAACGGGAAGTGACTTGCTCGGAAGCGCACCTTTCGGTCGGCGCCGAACATGCGATGGGCAAAATCGACCAGCGTCCCTTTGAGGTCGGTCATGGTGACGTGGCGGCCGACAGCCAGTCCCTCCACCTGGTGGAACTGAATCTCCGAGCGGGCAGTGATCTGCTCGTACCGGTAACACATCCCCGGCAGGATGACCCGAATCGGTTCCGGACAGTACTGGCGCATCGCTCGAATCTGGCCCGGGGAGGTATGGGTCCTGAGGAGCATGCCTTCCGTCGTGGTGTAAAAGGTGTCCCACATATCCCGGGCTGGATGGTGGGCCGGGATATTCAGCAACTCGAAATTCATCTCCTCGGTTTCGACGTCCCGGCTGCGGTAGACTTGGAATCCCATGTCGGACCAGATCTGGCAAATGCGGCGGAGGATCCGCGTGCTGGGATGGAGGCGACCCATCGGCACCGGACGGCCGGGCAACGTGACGTCCACCCGCTCCGCAACCACCGCCGCTTGCTGGGCCACAGCCTCGATCGCCTCGCGCTGTGCCGCGAGGGCGGCTTCCAGTCTCTGCTTCACCTCGTTCGCCACCTTGCCGATCGCGGGTCGCTCGGCTGGATCGAGGTCAGCCAGTTCCCGCAGGATCGCGGCCAGCGCTCCCTTGCGCCCGAGGTAACGCACGCGTACCTGCTCCAACGCAGCCTGGTTTGCAGCCCCTTGCAGGGCCCTCTGGGCTTCGGCCCCGAGAGAGGTCAATTGCTGGAGAATGTGCTCCATGCGCAGCTCACCAAAAAAAGCGCCCCGATGACCTCGGGGCGCGGCACGATGACCCGACTCGACGGCTACGCGGTAGCCTGTGCCTTGGCCAGGTCCGCCAGCACGTTGAAGGCGGTCGCGTCCCGCACCGCCAGGTCAGCCAGGATCTTGCGATCCACCGCGATGCCGGCCTTGCGCAGGCCACCCATCAACCGGCTGTAGGACAGCCCGGCCAGGCGCGCTGCCGCGTTGATGCGAATCACCCAGAGGTTTCGCATGTCACGCTTCCGGTTCCGCCGGTCCCGATAACTGTACGCCAGGGCTCGATCCACGGCCTCCTGGGCGCTTCGGAAGCTGCTCTTGCGCTTGCCCCAGTATCCCTCCGCCTGCTTCAGAACGCGATTTCGTCGCCGACGTGTTACGAACCCACCTTTGACCCGTGGCATGACGCGTACTCCTCACCTTCTTCGTTTCGTTCGAACTCTCAGGACTCCATTCTCGAATTCGGAAGCCACTCCGCATTCCGAATTCCGCATTCCGCAATTGCTTCACAGGTACGGCACCAGCACCCTCATCCGTTTGACATCCGCCGGATGGACCTGGGTCCCCTTGCGGAGCGGCCGCATGCGCTTGGCGGATTTCCCGGTCAGCAGGTGACTCTTGGACGCACAACGCCGGCGGAGCTTCCCGCTTGCGGTTCTCTTGAATCGCTTGGCCGCACCACGACTGCTCTTCATCTTCGGCATGGAACCCTGCTCCTATGACTGCTTTGACCGGCCGCGTGCTCCACCAGCCCAGCGGAGCCTCCGGCGGCCAATTGTTCATAATGCACGGGAACGTCCAATGACCAATTCACAACGACCTAGTGAAGGAACATACGCACGCCCCCCATTGGTCATCGGGTCATCGGGTCATTAGTCATTCGGTCGTCAGTGTTTCGGAGCCAGAATCATCGTCATGTTCCGGCCCTCGATCTTTGGCGCCTGCTCCACCACCGCCACTTCCTTGAGGGTTTCCACCAGCCGGTCCAACAATACTTTCCCCCGGTCCATGCGGATCACCTCGCGCCCCCGGAACATCATCGTGACCTTGGCCTTGTTTCCTTCCTTCAGGAACCGCTCGGCATGCCGCGCCTTGAACTGAAAATCATGCTCCTCGGTCTTGGGGCGAAGCTTGATCTCCTTCAGTTCGATGATCGTCTGCTTCTTCCGAGCCTCCCGGGCCTTCTTCGCCTGTTCGTAACGGTACTTGCCATAATCCATGATCCGACAGACGGGCGGCCGGGCCTCGGGGGCAACCTCGACAAGGTCGAGGTGCAACTCGTAGGCAGATTGCAGCGCCTGCTCGATCGGGATAATACCGAGCTGGGTTCCATCCGGGCTAATCACCCGAACTTCCTTGATGCGGATCCGCTCGTTGACACGAAGGCCCTTACTTATGAACATCACCTCCAGCCGCGTCGGCGGGCCACCGGGTCAGACGGCCTGCGGCTTGTTTTCACTGGCGAGCGTGGCCACGAAGTCCGCCAGGGGCATCACGCCGCGATCCTGGCCGCCCCGCAGACGGACCGACACCGTTCCCGCCGCCGTTTCCTTGTCTCCTACAACCAGGATGTACGGAATCTTCTGCACCTCGGCTTCACGGATCTTGAAGCCGATCTTCTCGTTGCGGCCATCCGCTTCTGCGCGCATGTTCGCCGCTCGCAAACGGGCGGCCACGGTTTCAGCGTAGGCATGATGGCGGTCCGCCACCGGCAGCAACCGCGCCTGCACCGGCGCCAGCCACGTCGGGAAGGCCCCGCCATAATGTTCGATCAGGACCCCCAGGAAGCGCTCCATCGATCCCAGCAGCGCCCGGTGAATCATGAAGGGCCGATGCTGGCGGTTGTCCTCACCCACGTAGGTGATCGCAAACCGCTCGGGCAGATTGAAATCGAACTGCACCGTCGTACACTGCCACGGGCGCCCCAGCGCATCCTTCACCTTGATGTCGATCTTGGGACCATAGAAGGCGCCACCCCCCGAATCCACCTCGTACGACTGTCCCGCCCGTTCCATCGCGCGTTTCAGCGCCTCGCTGGCCGTATCCCAGTCCCTGGAGTCGCCCACGAACTTTTCTGGTCGCGTGGCTACGTATACCTCGTAGTCCGTGAACCCGAACGTGCGCAGGAAGAACAGGCTGAACTTGACTGCTCGCGTGATCTCCTCGCCCATCTGCTCGGGCGTGCAGAAGATATGCGCATCATCCTGGGTAAATCCTCGGACACGCAAAAGGCCATGCAGCACGCCGGCCCGCTCAAAGCGATAGACCGTCCCCAGCTCGGCGAACCGAAGAGGCAGGTCGCGGTAGCTCCGCACCCTGGACTGGTAGATCATGATATGGAAGGGGCAGTTCATGGGCTTGATATAGTACTCGCCCCCGTCCCCCTCCATCCGCGGGTACATCAGATCCTGATAGAAGTCCAGGTGGCCGCTCGCCTGCCACAGCGCGGCTCGCCCCACGTGGGGCGTGTACACGATGTCGTAACCGTTCTTGAGGTGCTCGTCCCGCCAGAAGTCCTCGATGAGCTTGCGGACGATCCCACCCTTCGGGTGCCACAGGATGAGACCGCCGCCCACCTCGTCCGCCACGCTGAACAGATCCAGCTCGCGCCCCAGACGGCGATGATCGCGGCGGCGCGCCTCCTCTACCTGGTACAGGTGCCGGTCCAGCGCCTCCTGCGTCGAAAAGGCGGTCCCGTAGAGACGCTGGAGCATCTGGCGGCGTTCGTCCCCGCGCCAGTACGCCCCCGCAATGTGAGTGAGGCGAAACGCCCTGAGGTAAGACGTATCGGGGACGTGCGGGCCGCGGCAGAGGTCCATGAATGCGCCGGTCTGGTAAAAGCTTACCGTGGACGCCCCGGCCTCCACCTCGCCTCCAAGTTCTCCCATCTCGGCTCTCGCCCCGTGGGAGCGCGGCCCCTCCCCCACGGGGCGAGGCTCGCGGCTCTGCACAATCGTCTCCAGGATCTCGACCTTGTAGTCCTGACGGTTCTGGCGCGCCCAGGCCGTCGCGTCGCTCATGGCCATCTCGCGGCGCGCGTATGGCAGCCGCTTCGCGCCCAGTTCACGCATCCTGGCCTCGATGACGGGCAGATCCTCCGGCGTGAGGGTCCGCGGGAGTTCCATGTCGTAATAGAACCCGTCCTCGATGGCTGGACCAATGGCGAACTTCGCCTCGGGAAACAGGGTCTGGACGGCGGCTGCCATCAGGTGGGCCGTGCTATGCCGGAGCACGCGCAGGCCCTCTGCCGACTCCGATGGAATCAGCGTGAGCGACACATCCGGCGGCACCGGCGTCATGAAGTCCAAGATTTGCCCGTCCCATGCGACCGCGACGGCGGAATACGCCGCCGACTCGCCCAGCGACTGGAGCATCGCGAGTATCGGCTGTCCGGCCGGGACGCGCGCGCGCCGGCCATCGGCAAGGAGGATTTCAGCGTCAGCCATTGGAATGCACAGAATAAAAAAGCATCACGACACCACCTGCTTCGTGATGCTCAGGACATCCACCATTATGCCGTTACGAGAGAAGCGTCAGTAGGAACGGGCGGTCTCGAACCGCCGACCTCTTGCGTCTCAACCGCATCACGGGTTTGCACGGTGGTGCAGGATATTCCAGGATGTTCCCGTTTGTCAAGCATTTACGGCCTTTCGTTTTTCAGTGCGTCCCGGCCCATCCTGGCCCGCTTAGGAGACCGCGGGGGCACTTCATTCTGTTTCCCTCTGGCTGGCTCTGTTCCTTCTGTTCTTCTGCATCCGATCAATATGGGCCCTTGCCGCCTCCAGTGCAGCCTCCTTGGATTCATACTCCCCCGGCACACGCCCCTGGCTAGGGGCACGGATAGCATCCGTGTCTCCTGGGGGAACCTCAACCACGGAGATTCCCCAGACCCCACTCCGCAGCTCCTCCCCGTAGATATTGGACCCCCGGTAGCGTTCGACCTTCTTTAGGCTCATTGCTCACCCTCCTGTCCTGGATGCATTTGGGAGGCGATTCTCTCCCCACTCGTCGTTCACGCCGAGGGCGTCCTGCGTTGCTGTTTACCGGATGTTTGCCAAACCTTTTCCCGGAAGCACGAAGCCCCGGAGGGCTGTCCTCCGGGGCCGGTATTTTCAATCAGTTTGGATGGTAGGGACGGGCGGTCTTGAACCGCCGACCTCTTGCGTGTCAAGCAAGCGCTCTCCCCCTGAGCTACGTCCCTCCGTCTCACGCACTGCTTTGACCAACACAGGCATCGAGGGAAATGTATCGCTCAACACATCAACGTGTCAAGGGA
>Ga0105152_10000318_pt1 | contig 13576 bp, 22 predicted proteins | sample LakBais05cmmetaG_FD_81534 | JGI IMG/M metagenome (GOLD analysis project Ga0105152, IMG submission 81534) | Lake sediment microbial communities from Lake Baikal, Russia to study Microbial Dark Matter (Phase II) - Lake Baikal sediment 0-5 cm | ecosystem: Environmental > Aquatic > Freshwater >...
GTGAAATGAAGATTAGAAAAAATGATACGGTTCTTGTTATCGCCGGCAAAGACAGAGGAAAGAAGGGTAAGGTACGAAAGGCTTTGCCTAAGCAAGATGAGGTTATAGTAGAAGGCGTTAATATGATTAAGCGCCATTCCCGAGCTAAAGGTCAAGCCAGGCAGGCTGGCATAATTGAGTTAGAAGCACCGCTAGACGTATCTAATGTCATATTGATTTGTAACAAATGTAATAAGCCAGCTAGGGTGGGCTTCCGTTTTCTCACTGATGGTAGAAAAGCGAGAATTTGTCGGTCCTGTGGCGAAGTAATCGATTGAAAGGTGCATTTTGGCAGTATCGCGCTTGAAGGAAAAGTATAACAAAGAAGTAGTGCCCGAACTAATGGGTAAGTTCGGGTATAAGAATGTGATGCAGGTGCCAAGACTCAGCAAAATCGTGCTAAATATCGGCTTAGGCGAAGCGACACAAAACCCGAAGGCTTTGGAAAGCGCTGAAAAGGATTTGGCGGCTATTTCGGGACAGCATCCGGTAATCACTCGGGCCAAGCAGTCTATTGCTGCCTTTAAACTCAGAGCCGGTATGCCTATAGGCATGATGGTGATACTGCGGGGCCAACGGATGTATGACTTCTTCGATAAACTTGTCAGTGTTGTTTTAGCGCGGATGAGGGATTTTCAAGGAGTATCCCGAGATTCGTTTGATGGCCAAGGCAACTATACCTTAGGAATTAAGGAACAGATAGTTTTTCCTGAGATTGACTATGATAAAGTGGATAAGCTGCGAGGATTTGAAATAATCATCGTCACCACTGCAAACAGCAATGAGGAAGGCAGGAGCCTGCTTGAGTCTATGGGCATGCCTTTTAGAAGGAGTTAGGTTCTCATACGATGGCAAAGTTATCTATGATTTTAAAATCACAGCGTCCTCCTAAGTACCGAGTGCAGCACCGAAGCAGATGCAAGTTGTGCGGCAGACCGCGTGCCTATATGCGCAAATTCGGTTTGTGCCGTATTTGTTTTCGGCAGCTGGCTTTAAAAGGTGAAATCCCGGGGGTTAGAAAATCAAGCTGGTGATTGAAAGTGCTGGAGGCATAAATTATGGTTACTGACCCGATAGCCGACATGTTAACTCGAATTCGAAACGCAGTCATGGTACACCATGATAGCGTGCTGGTACCGGCTTCCAGGATTAAGCTATCTGTGGCCAAAATACTTAAAGATGAGGGGTTTGTAACCGATTATACTGTTCTAAAGGGCAAACCGCAGCGGATAATCAAGATATCTCTAAAATACATAAACGGACGCCCTGCAATTGCCGGTTTGGAAAGAGCTAGTAAGCCGGGCCTTAGGCTATATGTTGGCCATCAGGAGATTCCCCGCGTCTATGGTGGGCTTGGCATCGCCATTTTGTCAACGTCCAAAGGTGTTATGTTAGGTCAAGAGGCATGGCGTAAAAACCTCGGCGGTGAATTGCTATGCTATGTTTGGTAAATCAGCTTTCGGAGAATAATTTATGTCTCGAATAGGATTAATGCCTGTACCCGTGCCTCAAGGTGTCAAAGTCAACATTAAGGGCAATGAAGTGACTGTGGAGGGGAGTAAGGGGACGCTGGTACGCTTGTTCCACCCTGATATTTCTATTGCGTTAAAGGATGGAAATTTGATAGTGGCGCGACCTACTGATAATAGAAATCATCGCGCTTTACACGGTTTAACTCGGAGTCTTTTGGCTAACATGGTTGAGGGTGTAACTAAAGGCTATGAAAAGGTTCTTGAGTTAAGTGGCGTTGGCTACCGGGCACAGAAAGCGGGCAATAAACTATCGCTACAAATAGGTTTCAGCCATCCGGTAGATTTTTCGCCACCAGCTGGCGTAGAGATTGTGGTGGAAGGGACGAACCGTGTTCGGATTATTGGTATTGATAAGGAGCTTGTAGGCGAGACCGCGGCTCAAATTAGAGCTATACGGCCTACGGACTCATATAAAGGCAAGGGTATAAAGTACGCCGGCGAGAGACTTCGTCTAAAACCCGGCAAAGCGGGCAAGGCAGCACTGAAAGGATAATCAGCATTGGCGGTTAAGATAGATACAAGGGTATCGCGAAAGCGAAGGCACATGCGGGTTAGAGCCAAGGTAATCGGTACTACCGCTAGACCGAGGCTTTGCGTTTTCCGCAGTTTGAAAAATATTCATGCTCAGGTTATAGACGATTCCACCGGGAATACACTGGTTTCGGCGAGCAGTTTGGACACGGACATAAAGTCCAAAATCACGGGAAAGAAAAAAACGGAAATTGCTGAACAAGTTGGCTCCCTCGTGGCTCAGCGCGCCCTAAACAAAGGCATTAAACAGTTAGCTTTTGATAGAGGCGGCTATAAGTATCATGGACGAATTAAAGCTCTGGCAGAAGCTGCCAGAAAAGCTGGCCTAGATTTTTGAGGTTTACAGATGAAAGCAATTAAGAAGTTAATTCAAGAAAAAACCCGAGTTGATGCTAGCGAGCTTGAACTTAGCGAAAAGCTCGTGTCACTTAACCGGATAACCAAGGTTGTCAAGGGTGGTAAGCGTCTTCGTTTTAGGGCGCTAGTAGTTGTCGGCGATGGCAACGGGCATGTGGGTTTTGGCTTGGGTAAGGCCAAGGAAGTGCCCGAGGCAATTCGCAAGGCTGGTGTTAGAGCTCGGAAGGGGCTTTATAAAGTAACTATGTCAGCGACTACCATACCTCACGAGGTTCTGGCTAAGTCAGGAGCGGCGAAGGTATTGCTTAAGCCGGCATCACCCGGGACCGGTGTTATCGCCGGCGGCAGTATTCGAGCGGTGCTTGAAGCTGCGGGTGTAAAGGATATACTTAGCAAGTCTCTGGGTAGCTCTAATCCGGTTAATGTAGTTAGAGCGACGATATTGGCTTTGGCTAGCTTAGAAAACCCTGAGGCAGCGGTAGCCAGACGCAAAGCTGAGCTTGGGGTTAAGGAGGCCAGGTCGAGTGGCTAAATTGCGTATTAAATGGATAAAGAGTGATATCGGATTTGCCGGGGAACAGAAACGAACTTTAAGAGCTCTGGGTTTTCATCGTCTTCATGAAACGGTGGAGCAGGAAGATTCGCCTTCGGTTAGAGGTATGATAGCTAAAGTCAATCATTTAGTTAAAGTGGAAGTGGTAAGCAATGCAGCAGCATAACTTAAAACCTCCAGCAGGTGCCAAGCACAAGAGAAAACGCGTGGGGCGTGGCGATGGCAGTGGGCATGGCAGTTATTCAGGACGAGGCTGTAAAGGGCAGAAATCTCGTTCCGGAGGCGGGGTTCGTCTCGGTTTTGAAGGCGGCCAGCTTGCCTTAATAAAACGTTTGCCCAGAAAACGCGGCTTCGTTAATATTTTTAAAACCGAGTATAGCATAGTTAATGTGGGAGAGCTTAAGGCCTTTTCTCATAACGCTGAGATTACTCCAAAAGAGTTATTCAATATTGGGCTCATCAAGTCTTTCAAGTATCCGGTTAAGATTCTCGGCGACGGTGATATTGACCGCCCGCTGGTAGTAAAGGCCAATAAATTCTCGGCCGCTGCTGAAAAGAAGATTGTGGCTGCTGGTGGTAAAGTGGAGGCAATTTAAATGCAGCAAGTGAGCTCAAGACCCCGTCTTATTCAAGCGTTGTTTGATGCTTTTTCCCTTCCGGACCTGAGACGACGTCTACTTTTCACCATAGGCATGCTGGTAGTTTTTCGCTTCATCGCTCACGTTCCGATGCCGGGTGTTGACCTTGCTGCCTTGCAGCAGCTTTTTGAGCGGAATCAACTGCTGGGTATGCTTGACCTGTTTAGCGGCGGCGCCATGAGAAACTTCAGCGTGGCAGCTATGGGAGTTTATCCTTACATTACTGCTTCAATCGTTATGCAGTTACTGGTTCCGGTAATTCCAGCCCTTCGGAATTTATCTCAAGAAGGGGAAGCCGGCAGGAGCAGGGTTAATCAATTCACCCATTGGTTGACCGTACCTCTGGCAGCTCTTCAAGGGTATGCCCAATTGGCGCTCATGCGCAGCCAGGGAGCGGTTGCACAAGCTGCAGCCTTGCCTACCGTAGCTATAATACTATCCATGACGGCCGGGACTGTTTTTCTTGTCTGGCTCGGTGAGCTTATCACAGAGCGAGGCATTGGAAACGGTGTGTCCATAATAATCTTTGGCGGAATTGTAGCCGGTTTGCCGGAGATGGTGGGTCGAGGTCTTATAGCCAAACAGAACATAGTAGGTCTGGTCGTCTTTGGAATTGTTGCTTTAGCCACGGTGGCGCTTATCGTTATATTTTCAGAGGGTCATCGCCGCATTCCGGTCCAATATGCGAGAACCGCCTTCCGTGGGGCTCGCATGTATCGTCAATCAGGTTCAACGCATATTCCCCTTCGGGTGAATACTGCCGGAATGATACCCCTTATCTTTGCCCTGTCGCTGATGATTTTTCCGGGAACGATAGCTAGTTATTTCGCCAGCCCCACGGGACAACCTCCCAATTTTGCCAACACGATTATGACGTGGTTCAGCCCCAGTACACCTCTACCCGTGGGTTTGTTTTACTGGGTTGTTTATTTCTTAATGGTGGTAGCTTTTACCTTCTTCTATACCATGGTTATATTTGAGCAAATGGACCTGGCGCGGACTTTGCAACGTCAGGGAGGCTTCATACCGGGTGTACGGCCGGGGAAACCTACCACTGGTTACCTCAACAATGTAATTAATAAAATAACCTGGGGCGGCGCTCTCTTTTTGGCCTTCGTGGCGGTAATGCCGTTCCTGGTTCGGGAGGTTACGGATATCGGTGTGCTGACTTTATCGAGCACGGGTATTCTTATTGTTGTGGGCGTGGCTTTAGATACCATGAAACAAATTGAGGCGCAGCTGACAATGCGCCGCTATGAAGGCTTCTTGAAGTAGGAAGATAAATGTTTTTAGTTTTTCTCGGTTCTCCGGGGGCAGGTAAAGGAACTCAAGCAGCCGTGATTTCACGAAAATTGGGGTTGGCTCATATAGCTTCCGGTGACCTCTTTAGACAGGCAGTAGAAAAAGGAACTGAGCTGGGGAAGTCAGTCAAAAACTACATGGATAAAGGCGCCCTCGTTCCTGATGAAGTGACCATTCAGCTAATCTCAGAACGGCTGAACGAGCCTGATTGTATGAGCGGGTGTGTTTTCGATGGCTTTCCTCGAACTATTGAGCAGGCCAGGGCACTTGATAAAATGTTGGCCAGTCGTGGCGAGGCTATAGACAAAGCAATATATATTGCGGTGCCTGAAAAAGAGCTGTTACAGCGTCTTGGTGGGCGGTGGATATGCCGCAAGTGCCAGACGCCTTATCATCAGGTGACTTCACCTCCAAAGGTTACAGGGAAGTGTGATAAATGTGGCGGCGATTTATATCAGCGCTCGGACGATACCGAGGAGACCGTAAGAGAGCGGCTTAAAGTCTATTTCGCTCAAACTACCCCTGTCCTTGATTATTATAAAGCGGAGGGTGAGCTCGTGGCAATGGATGGTAATCGTGGTATTGAGGAGGTATCCGAGAAAATAATTGATGTTCTCGGGCCCAGGTCGGTGAAAGCTAAATGACTGTGATAAAGTCACCGCAGGAAGTGGCTATTATGCGTCAGGCTGGAAAAATCGTAGCGAAAACTTTACAAAGATTGACAGAAGAAATAAGGCCGGGGATTAAAACGAGCCACCTTGACTCAGTGGCTGCAAGCGAACTGAAGAGATACGGGGCTAAAGCTTCTTTCAAAGGTTATCGAGGCTTCCCGGCATATCTATGTGTTTCAGTTAATGATGAGATTGTACATGGCATTCCTGGAGAGCGGGAGTTGAATAGCGGTGATATCGTCTCGCTCGATTTTGGCGCCATCGTTAACGGCTTCCATGGCGATGGAGCCATAACGGTTGGGGTAGGTAGAATTAGTTCTAAAGCTCAGGAACTTGTAGCCGTTACTGAAGCCGCCTTGATGGTTGGCATAAAGGAAGCACGTAATGGTGCTCACCTGGGAGATGTTTCAGCGGCTATCCAGAACTACGTTGAGACAAGTGGATTCTCGGTGGTTCGGGAGTATTCAGGACATGGAATAGGTAGAGACTTGCACGAAGATCCATTAGTACCGAACTTCGGCTCGCCCGGCGAAGGGCCCGTTTTGCGAAAGGGCATGACTTTGGCAGTAGAGCCGATGGTGACTGCTGGAGACTGGCGGACACGGGTTACTGAGAACAGATGGACAGTACTAACTATAGATGGCAGCCTCGCTGCACATTTTGAGCATACTATCGCTATTAGCGAGGATGAAGCAGAGATACTGACTTTATTATAATATATATAGAATAGAAGTGCAGTATGCCTAAGAAGGAAGCAATAGAGGTTGAAGGCATAGTTATTGAATCTTTACCTAATGCTACGTTTCGAGTGGAATTGGCGAACGGACATGAGGTTCTGGCACATATTTCGGGTAAAATGAGGAAACATTATATTAGAATATTACCGGCAGACAAGGTGTTAGTGGAGCTTTCACCTTATGATTTGAATCGTGGGAGAATTACGTATCGGTTCAAGTAGTGGTGTGTGTTTGCTTTTTGACATAAATGGCAACAAAGTTTATTATTATAGGGTTTTTTGCTTTAAGGTGATTAAATGAAAGTGCGGTCTTCTGTTAAGCGTCGATGTGATAAATGCAAGATTGTCAGGCGCCGCGGAGTGGTTCGGGTTATTTGCCAGAACCCCAAACATAAGCAGCGTCAAGGATAATGCAGGAGTTATAAGATATGGCACGTATCGCCGGTGTGGACATTCCAAAAGATAAAAGAGTAGAGATTTCTTTGCAGTATATCTATGGTATAGGTTCTAATTTAAGCCATCGGATTTTATCTACCAGTGGTGTAAACCCTGATACCAGGGTGAAGGACCTTAGCGAGCAAGAAGTTAATCGTATTCGAGAGGTCATTGATAAAGAGTATAAAGTAGAGGGCGCGCTACGCAAGGAAGTTAATTTTAATATCAAGAGACTTATTGAAATCGGCAGTTACCGTGGTCTAAGGCACCGTCGTGGACTACCGGTGCGAGGACAGCGAACGCGAACCAATGCCCGGACCAAGCGTGGACTCCGCAAGACAGTGGCTGGCCGCGGACAAAGGCGTGGAACGGCTAAGAAGTAAAGGAGTGATGAAAAGTATATGCCTAAGAAAAAGAAAACCGGCGTAAGAAGGCGAGAGCGCAAACAGATAGCTGAAGGTAGAGCTTATATCCAATCTTCTTTTAATAATACAATCATCACTCTTACTGACCAGAAAGGTGGAGTTATCGCTTGGGGGAGTTCCGGCACTGCTGGTTTTAAGGGCTCTCGAAAAGGTACACCCTACGCGGCTCAGTTGGCAGCCCAGGGAGCGGCTCAGAAAGCCAAGGAACACGGTTTGCGTCAGGTAGAGGTATTTGTCCGAGGTCCTGGAAGCGGCCGCGAAGCGGCCATAAGAGCCATTCAGGCTTCGGGAATTTTAGTCACCGGAATTAAGGACGTAACCCCTGTTCCACATAACGGTTGCCGACCTCGTAAGAGAAGGCGAGTCTAGAAATGGCACGTTATATAGACGCCAAGTGTCGTGTATGCCGCCGAGTTGGCGATAAACTGATGCTCAAGGGGGATAGATGTTTTACCTCTAAGTGCGCTTTTGAGCGCCGGGATGTTCCCCCTGGTTATAGCGGTGTCAGCAAGCGCGGTGGCAGCAAGCGCCGTGCCAAAAAGTCTGACCGTGGGCTTCAGTTGCAGGAAAAACAGAAGGCGCGCTATACCTATGGACTTATGGAACGACAATTTCGCAAATTCTTTGCCGAGGCAGAAAGACTGCCGGGCATAACAGGAGAGACTCTTCTAATTTTGCTTGAGAGACGTTTGGACAATGTGGTTTTCAGGCTTGGCTTTGCTAGCTCCCGCGCTCAAGCCAGACAGCTGGTATGCCATGGACACTTTCTATTAAACGGCCGCAAGACGGACATCCCCTCTTGTCTGGTGAAGACCGGTGGTACTATTGCCTGGCGGGAGGGCAGCACTAAAAATGAATATTATAAAATGCTGGTTCAGGAAATCGAGGGCAGGACTATTCCTGGCTGGCTGGCATTAGACAAACAAAAACTGGTCGGTCAGATTGTTAACCTGCCGACAGCTGAGGATATTGAAGTCAAGTTCGATGAGAAAGCTATCGTTGAATACTATTCTCGTTAAGGAGGCCTCTTGGCTGGCTTAGCACTACCAAAGGTAGAATGTGTTGAAAGCACTGAAACGTACGGCCGTTTCGTTGCTGAACCTGTGGAAAAAGGTTTTGGAGTTACATTAGGTAACGCATTACGCCGGGTCCTTCTTAGCTCTTTACCCGGTGCTGCAGTAACCTGGGCTATGATTGAGAGTGTCCAGCATGAATTTTCAACCATTCCCCACGTTAAAGAAGACTCTATAGATTTCCTACTTAACGTTAAAGCCATACGGCTTCGTCATCTAGCCCAGCGTTCCGGGAAATTGAGGCTGGAGGCTGAAGGAGAAGGACAGGTTCGGGCCGGTGATATTAAACCGACGGCAGATTTCGAGATTGTTAATCCGGAACTTTATCTGGCTACTCTGGACGCCCCTGAGGCTAGGCTGAATGTCGAGTTTAATGTCGAGATAGGCAGAGGGTATGTACCGGCCAGTTCGAGCGATAGCCTGCCCATTGGGGCGATTCCTATAGATGCTATTTTCACTCCGCTTCGCAAAGTTAATTACTCGGTCGAGCCCAGCAGCCTGAGAGAGGGGAGTAATCAGGAAAAACTTATATTGGAGGTTTGGACTGATGGCTCCATATCTCCGATAGAGGCGGTTAGCCAGAGCGCGGCTCTCCTGATAGAGCAGTTTGGTTGCTTCCGCGAACTGGCTAAAGCTATAACCCAGGAGGGAGCCGAAATAGCGTGGCAAAGGCTGATCCCTCCAGAGCAGTACTTGATGCCTCTAGACCAGTTGAATTTATCCACTCATACCTATAACAGCTTGAGAAGAGGTGGCGTTACTACTTTAGGCCAGATTCTGGAGAAAAGCCTTGATGGACTGTGTGCCCTGGCTGGCTTCGGCGCTAAATCCAGAGAGGAAGTGGAGGCAGCTCTTAAGCGACTTGACCTGCCTTTCATCCCCGAGGCTAAAGAGAAAAAGGAGAAGAAGGCATCAAAGGCTACGTCTTCTAAGAAAGGGGAAGATATTGAAGATTCGGAAGGGAAGGCAGCGGATTGAGACATCGTGTAGCCGGACGAAAACTTAGCAGACCTACGGCGCAGCGCTGGGCACTTTACCGTAACCTGGTGGCCGATTTAGTTAAATACGAAAAAATTGTCACCACCGAGGCCAAGGCAAAAGAGATTCGGGGTCTGGCTGAAAAGATGATTACCCTGGGTAAAGAAGGCAGTCTGGCTTCCAGGCGGCGGGCCCTGGCTTTTGTTACCGATAAGAAACTTGTCGACAAGATATTCAGCGAGCTGGCGCCCAGATACGCGGAGCGTCCCGGAGGTTATACCAGGATAGTTAAGTTGGGACGGCGGGTCGGTGACGGGGCGCGGCTAGCCCAAATTCAGATGGTAGAATAACGATAAACCCTATTGGAGAAGCTCTTTAACAGCGTTAACAAGATTGTTCTGGTTGTGGAGTATGACGGCAGAAATTATTATGGGTTTCAGTGGCAGGCTAAGTTGCCTACAATTCAGTCTGAGCTGGAAGAGGCTATACGAAGAGTTACCGGAGAAAGCAGTCGTGTAATAGCTGCCAGCCGGACTGATACCGGCGTACATGCCAGAGGCCAGGTAGTTAGCTTCCGGACTAAATCCAGCTTAACTCCACAGGTTTTCATTAGAGCTTTAAATTACTATCTGCCGAGGGCTATTGCGGTTATGGGCGCTTGTAAGGTGAGTATGGATTTTAATGTTAGGCGTGATGCTGTGAGCCGAGAATATGATTATTATATATTGAATAGCTCAACTCGCTCTCCTCTATTCGAGGGTTTTGCTTATTTTGTGCCCAAAAAGTTGAACACTAGAATTATGAATAAGGCATGTAAATTTCTTGAAGGCGAACATGACTTCGCCTCCTTCGCCACAGCTCTGGGCAAGCTAAGAAGCACAGTCCGTACTGTTTATAATGCTCGGGTGACAAAGAGAGATGACATGGTCACTTATAACGTAACGGCTAATTCATTTCTACCTCATCAGGTTCGTAATACGGTTGGCTTGCTAATAAGGGTGGGTTCAGGTAAAGTAGGGCTTGATGAATTTCATCAAATTATGGAGACAAAACTGCTGGGACTGGCCGGACCGACGGCACCGGCTTGTGGCCTTTTCTTAACTAAAGTTAATTACCCCGGCAAGCTGGAGCTGGCAATATGAAGACCTATTCAACCAAAGCTAAAGACGTCGAACGCCAGTGGCATGTTATTGATGCCTCGGGGAAGACCTTAGGCAAGCTGGCCACACAGGTAGCAAACTTGCTCATGGGCAAACACAAGCCGACATTCGTTCCGTATCTTGATGCCGGCGATTTTGTCATTGTGCTCAACGCAACTAAGATCAGAGTCACCGGGAAGAAACCAAAGCAAAAAACTTACTATCGGCATTCAGGATACCCCGGCGGCATTAAAGCTGAGACTTACGAAGAGATGATGGCTGCTCACCCGACGAGAGTGATTGAGCATGCAGTCAAAGGCATGTTGCCGCACAATCGGTTGGGTAGAGCCATGTTTAAGAAGCTCAAAGTTTATGCCGGTGACAGTCATCCTCATCAGGCGCAAGTCGCTGGCATGAAAACAAGTGAAAAGGGGAGTTGAATCTAGTGACTACTCAGACCTATGACCGTGGCACAGGCAAGCGCAAGTGCGCCATAGCGCAGGTAAAGCTGTTCTCAGGCAAAGGAGAGATTATGGTCAATGGTAAGCCGTACCAGGATTTTTTCCCACGCCTTGAACATCGCCACAACATCGAGCAACCCTTCAAGGTTACTGATACCTCAGGCAAGTTTAATGTTGAAATCAAGGTGACCGGCGGCGGTGTCACCGGGCAGTCTGAGGCTATTCGACATGGCATTGCGCGAGCGCTGGTGGCAGCTAACGAGCAGTTCAAGCCTCTGCTGCGTCAGGCAGGACTGCTGACCCGCGACGCTCGAATAAAAGAGCGCAAGAAGTACGGTCTCAAGCGCGCCCGCAAAGCACCTCAATATACAAAGCGATAAAGCTTCGCAACTTCAGAAACTGGTAAAAGCCTGCTTAGACCTATTTATCCGTTCTTTTTTAAGTAAAAGCCGCCCAGTTTGAACTGGGGTCACCAGCAGCTTTATAATTCCTATATTCTTGCATTGTTTCACTTGCCGGGCGGGCTTGACTGATACTGCCTTGCCTGCCATAATTCGGTGGGAAATCCATGGTAAAAGATACTGTAAATCGGAAACGCGCCAAAGTCGTCACTGCCAATGTAGTGAGCGACGTGGAAAAAGAACTACATATTAGCGATAAAATTTTTCAGGCGGAAAAGCCCACTGGGACCGACAACCATCAGAAAGGATGGTTCTGTGCTGCTATCTGTTCCGATGGCAGTCTCTTTATGGACGAAGCCGATACGCCGGTTCGCATTCTGGAGATACTTAGCGGCGCCGTCATTGCCTGGGTAGACTTCCGTACCAGTGATTTTGAAAAAGACGCCCGCATTGCCGGCACACTTCTTGGGTTCAGCGATCAACTTATTTCGTCGCTAAGCGGAGAATCTCGCCTGCTGTACGAAGATTTAAATACCGAGATGGGGCTGAAGCTTCCCTCCATTCAGATTCGACTTCACGAACACCCCGACGTTCAGACTCATACCACACTACTCCTTCTGAGAAGGAACCTCATTCTGACCATTCACCCAATGGATGTAGACCGTAGATTCAGCCGCTTGCGCCGGTATTCCAGTAAAGTATTGCAGAAAATACCTATCGATGCCTCTCCTGAAGACAAGTTGACCGTGTTGCTTATACGCATAATCGACCAGAATAACGACCGAAATTTCGAGCACCTGCGCCAGATTGAAGAACATGGTGATGAGCTGAACAAACGGCTGATGAATCCCGAGACTCCGCGTACCATACTGGGGCCGGAGATTTATGGCATGAAACACGCACTTATCAGCTACCTGAACGCACTATGGGAGACGGTTGACGTGCTCCATGACGTGCGGTACGGAGATGCTGAAGTGCTCTCTGATAACACACGTCTACTAGAACAAGTAGGGTTGCTGGCTGAGGGATGTAAGGCAGCAAATAGGTCTGGCTGAGCATCTATCCGAAGTACTGGCTTCAGGACTGGAAGTATTGCAGTCGATTTACAACAATCAGCTGCAGGTTCTTAACAACAGGATGGCGATGATTATGACCTACTTGACCATTCTGGGCACAGCAGTACTTGTCCCCAACACGCTGGCCACCATCTTCGGCAACTCGGCTTTCGCCATGACGCCATCTGATAGAGGCTGGTATATAGCTCTTCTGGTAGTGTCTACTGTTATAGCCACCTATCTCGCTTTCTGGTGGGCAAAGAGGTCAGGCTGGATTCCGAAGAAGATGGATTGAGTTTTTATATCTGCTTCCCATCCATAGTGTGTCAAAGTGATAGTTGCTTTTGGTTTATAGGCTGACGACGTTACTACTCAGCATGGACTGGATGGATTTCATCATATTTGTCGGTTTGCCGACTGCCAGCTTATCCGTCAGATCAAAGTGTTCAAGGCAGGTGGTGCAGGCCAGAAGCTCCACACCCTGCTCCTCGAGCCGTTTCAGATATTCCAGAACCTTGGAGCCTTGACACATCAGGCGCACTCCGGCATTCCAGAATATTATACCGCTTGGCTTGTCCTCGCTGTCACCGAGCAATCGAAGAAAGTTAGCCATGAGCATGGAGCCCAGTTGCTCATCTCCCCTCCCCAGCCATTCGGATTGGACGAGAAAAATCTTCGGTCTCATACAATTCTCCTTTTATCGATTGTCATGAGTAATTGCAATTGGGTTTTTACGTAATCTTGCCAGCATGCCGTTCGAAGCCTACTTCGCCTGACTCAGCCGCTTCTTCAGGTAGTCGATGGCCTTTATCGGCGTGGGGTCTATTTCGTAGAGTATAGCTAGGTAGTAGCTAACCCAATCGCCGAGGTAAATCAGACCCATCATCTGGCTCAGTTCACTTGTACCCCGACTATCAATAGTCTGGTGGCTGATGCCGCTCTGCTTCAGGAGCTCGCTGGTAACCTGATAGCGAATCAGGGTTTGGGGATGAAGTGAAGGGCAGCGGAGCAGTACTACATACATTTTGGAGGCCAGCTCCTGGGGGAACTGATAGCCGACGACGGCGTTATGATTGAGCTCAGGGAAAGTTTCATAGAAAGCCCAGGCTTTGCTGTTCTCATTAATCTGCGTCTTCCAGCGATGAGCGACCTCGGAGAGAATGCCGGCGCCGTAAATGACAGCTATCTTACGATGCAGCTTGGCAGCCAGCTGCTTGGCTGGGTTTGAGCCCGTGGGCACGGTCTCCTTA
>Ga0105152_10000319_pt1 | contig 13563 bp, 11 predicted proteins | sample LakBais05cmmetaG_FD_81534 | JGI IMG/M metagenome (GOLD analysis project Ga0105152, IMG submission 81534) | Lake sediment microbial communities from Lake Baikal, Russia to study Microbial Dark Matter (Phase II) - Lake Baikal sediment 0-5 cm | ecosystem: Environmental > Aquatic > Freshwater >...
CGGAGGTCTTCGAACTTCTTGAAAAGCCAGCGCGCCTGCCGGTCGAGCCCCCGGACGAGGCGCGTCCCCCGTCCGGCCCGGTCGGCGGCGTCGAGATAGACGAGGAGCTCGATCTCCCCGTCGACGTTGGCCGCGAGACGGTTGAAGGCCTTTTTCGTCACGTCCTCCCGGTTCTGCCAGAGCTCCCCGGCCCGGTGGTGCGTCCGGATGAGGAGGGGAACCATGCGGCCGATGGCGAACCCATTCCAGGTCTGGACCTTGAACCGGGTCAGGACGCGTTGGGCGGCCCGCTCGCTCTGGATGTCGTGGCCGCAGGAGGTCACGGCCATCCGGCCCCGCTTGTATTCCCAGCGCGTCGTCGAGACCTTGCCCAGGTCGTGGTAGAGCGCAGCGAGCATCAGGGCCAGCTTTTTCGGCGCCGGAAGCCCGGCCAGCCCGGCCAGGGCGGCCGCCTGGTCGACGGAGAGCTTGGTGTGGGCCCAGACTGTGTGGTGGCCGAAGGCGTCCTTCTCCGGGTGGAAAACCGAATCCTGAATGACCAGGGCCAGGGCCTGAAGCTCGGGGAACCACTGGTCGAGGACGCCGAGCCGGAACATCTCCTCGAGCCCGACCGACGGCCGCGGCGACCCGAGGAGGACCTTGAACATCTCTTCGTTGACCCGCTCGACGCTGAGGCCGGAGAGGTCGACGGCCCGCGCGGCGGGGTAGATCGCCGGGTCGACCTTGAAGCCCAGGACGGAGGCGAAGCGGGCGACGCGGACGATGCGCAGGGGGTCCTCGGGGAAAGCTGCCGGGTTGGTCAGGCGGATCTTCCCGGCCAGGGTGTCGGCTCGCCCTTCGAACGGGTCGACGAGGGTCCCGTCCTTGAGCCGGAGGGCCATGCTGTTGGTCCGGAAATCACGCCGCTCCAGGTCCCTTTCGACGGGCAGGCCGGGGTCCGCGGAGACGACGATGTCCTTGTGGCCCCGGACGCCCTCCCCCCGAGCCCGGTCGGTCCGCGGCAGGGCGACGTCGTAGGTCTTCCCGCGGACCGTGAACTTGACGATCCCGAAGCTCTTCCCGACGAGGTCGACGCGGCCGTGCTTTTCGAGCTTGCGGACGATCGCCGCGAGCTCGTGCCGGGCGACGAGGATGTCGACGTCGGGGGAGGGGTGGCCGCGGATGAGGTCGCGGACGAAGCCCCCGACGGCATAGACGTCGCCGCCGAAAAGGCGGATAAAGAGGGCCCGGTCGGCGAAATCGAAGTCGAGCTTTCTCATGAGGTCTATTATTCTAACAGGTTTCGCCTCTCCCGGGAAAGCCGGGGCCCGGCTGGGTCATTGGGCGGCGGCGAACTTGTCGAGGACCTCCTTGACGGCGTCCTTGTGGACCAGGAACATCAGGCACTTCAGCCGGACGTAATCGTCCTGGTAGAAAAAATAGCCCTTGGCTTTCCCCCAGTAGGCGTTCTCCCAGGAATCCTTGATCAGGAACCAGTTGCCCTTGGCGGATTCCAGATAGCCGACGCAGTGAACGGCGTGGTCGTCGGTGGAACTGCCGTTCGTGAACCGGTACTCCCGGCTGGACTGGTCGATATAGTTTGAGGGGATGTCGAAGGTGGGCACCATGGCGATGTCGTTCTCGCCGCTGTAGCCGGGCTCGGAGAAATCGACGGCCAGGGCGGCCGTGTACCCCCGGCGAAGGGCCCGCAGGAGGGCCAGGGAGAACTCGTGGAGCGGGAGGTTGTGGAAATCCTGACTGTGCCACCAGTTGTCGGGGACCCGGAACTCACCCTTGGCGAAGAAGGGGAGGTACATGAAGCTGACGAAGGCCACATAATCGCCCGGGTCGAGCCCCAGGCTCTTGAGATATTCCAGGGGCGTGAGCAACCGCCCGTCGACGGAAATCCTGTCGGGCGGCCGGCCCAGGTGCTTGTCGAGGATGGCCCGGACGCCGGCCAGGACCCTGGCCTCGTCCCACTCATTATCGGCGGCAAGGCCGGAGAGGTAGTCCCGGAACTCGCGGAAAAGGGGCCCGTGGTCATGGGACAATTTCCCGTCGAGAAGCCCCGTGAAATCGGAGGCGCGGACGAGGCCGTACTGCCTGATCCGCTCCATGGCCGAGTTGGGCTCGGAGCCCTGGCCGAGGAAGGAGTTGCCCTTTTCCCGGACGAACCGGCGGGCCTTTTCGACGTATTCCCAGTAGACGGTGAACATCTCGGACAGCTTGACCTCCGTTTTTCCCTGCCGCCTCAGTTCGGATTCGAGAAGGGAGGTCGCGGCGAACGACCAGCACGTCCCCGTGTTGTCCTGGCGCACGGGGGGAAGATGGAAGAACTTGGTGAACTCCGCCGGGTTGGTCGGTTTCTCGAAGCCCGTAAGGTCGGCCGACAGGACCGTCCGGGTTTTCCCTTCGGACGACTCCTCGGCGTAGAAGGCCTGGTCGTGCTTGACCTGCCCGGCGGCCGGCCCGCCTCCCGCCGGCTTCTCGGGGCCGCAGGAAACGGTCAGGCCAGCGGCGGCCAAGAGAACGAGGATGAAGCCGACTTGTGAGCGCTTGTCCATCGATGTCCCTCCTTTCGGGAATCCCGCCTAAATGTCCATTATAAGAAACGGGGCCGATAACTGCAACGCCCCGTCGCTTTCCAAATACAAACTTGTCACATACCGGCGTTTTGGGTATTCTGGTAGGAAGAGATGAGAACTAGAACGAGTTTGACTCGCCGGAGTGCCGGATTCGCCTGCCTGATGCTAACCCTGGCAGGACTCCAAGTCTTGGCTTCGCCCATGGCCAGGGACGTGGTCGCCGTGACCTTGAAGGATAAGGTCATCAAGAACCTCAGCTCCCAGGGTTTGACCCTGGCCTTCCACCTTGCTCTCTCGAACCCGGCCTCGGCGCCCCGCGAGCTCGTCCGCTACCGCTACCGGGTGACCATCAACCAGAAACAGTTCCTGAACATGACCGTCGCCCTGGACGAGCCGCTGACCGTCCCGCCGGGCGGGGAGACGCTCGTCGCCTTGTCCGTCAAGATTTCCTACGACCTGCTCACCGCGGCCGTCGGGCCGATCGAGGAAAAGGCCATCTGCGACCTTGTCGGGGACTTGTACTTCCTGACCGAGCGGAAAAAGGAACAGAGGGTGCCCATCGCCTTCAGCGGCGAATTCCCCGTCTTTAAGGACCCCGAGATCGAGCTTCTGCCGCTCAAAGTCAACGACCTGACCGTCGGCGGGGCCGACGTCGTATTCCGCCCCAGGTTCAGGAACCCCAACGGCTACGAGCTCATCGTCGGCAAGATCAGCTTTGCCCTTTTCTTCGGCGACCGGGAAGTCCTCTCCGGGCAGATCCCGGAGGACAAGAACTTCCCCCGGGCGGGGGAGAAGACCTTCTCCTTGCCCTTCCTCCTCGATTTCTTCGAGGCCGGGGAGAAGATGCGGGAGGATTTCCAGAAGGACGAGATCCCCTGCCGCTTCGCCGGCGAGATCGAAGTCATGTCGGCCTGGGGCCGGCTTTTCATTCGTTTCGATAAGGCCCAGGGCCTTCGCTTCGATAAGGTCTCTTGAAAAGCGAAGCGAAAAAAAAGGGCCGGCGCGAGGCCGGCCCCCGATATAGGATGAAGAGTCTCAGAACCAGTAGTTGAAGCCGAGGGTGATGGCCAGGCCGCCGAGGTCGAAGTCATCGAAATCCAGGAACCACTCCGTGAACTTGGCTTTGGCCCAGTGATAGCGGGCCTCGGCCTCGAGGGTCGCCCGGAACCCGATGGGGATCTGGAAGCCGGCGAAGGCGTGGTAGCCGAAAACGGATCCTTTCTCCCTGGCGTTCTCGGATTCGACGGGGTAGATTTCGATGTTGCCCAAGTCGGGGTCGGTGTAAACCCAGGGGTCGGAGAAATTGACCGTTTGTCCGTATATCCTGACGCTATAGAAATAGAGCCCGGCGCCGCCGCCCACGAAGGGGATGAGCCGCGTTTTCCGGCCCAGGGGGGTAATCTTGAGGGATACCTGGAGGGGCGTGCTCGAGACACTGAAGGCATGCTGGATGTCGTCCCCATAGAAATCAACATAAGGGAAAGCAAAATCCCCTTCAGTCAGCGTGTTCTGGACATAATCGACGTAATAGCCCGGTCTGCTCTTGCTGTACGAGTCGAGGGTAAAGGCGAGGCTGAGGTTCTTGCCGACGAAATACTCGTAGCTCAGTCCGAAAGTGGATCCCCGGAACTTATTCTTTAAGAAGCTCATCTGCTCGAACTCGATCGTCCAGAGGCTGTCGGGATGGGCTGGGAAATAGGAATCGGATAAAGCGTATGGCATGAAGTAGCCGATCCTCAGGGAGAACGAATCGGAAAAGGCGAGCGAAGGCACGAGAAGGAGCAATCCAAGGGCGAGGCCGGTCAGTTTTTTCATTTTATTCCTCCTGTAACACACATCATTATAGCAAAAAATATGCCAGGCCGTGCGGGCCCCTTTCCAGGGAGGGGCGTCCCGGCGGATGTGTCCAAAACAGGTCAGGTGTCCTCCGGGACGGGCCGGAGCGGCCGGAATTGACTTTTTGACGGGGGCCGGATACCATCCCGGACAGGGAGGCCAGGCTTGATGAAGACCCGTTTCATCGGGATAGACCCTGTCGGGAAGAACACCATCCCGGTCGGGGAGATCGCCGCCGCGCTCCTCGAAGACGCGGTCGCCGCCTATCCGACGGAGACTTTCTACGCCCTCGGCGCCGCGGCTTTTTCGAGGAAGGCCGTGAAGAGGGTCTATCGCCTCAAAAAGCGCGATGCCGGGAAGCCCCTCTCGGTCATTGCCTCCGACCTGGACATGGTCAGGGAGATTTCGGCCTCCCTCCCTCCGGCCTTTAGGGTTCTGGCCGGGGAGTTCTGGCCCGGGCCTCTGACCCTCGTCCTCCCGGCCGCGCCAGGGATCCCGGAGTTCCTGCTCGGGCCGGGCCGGACGATCGCCGTCCGGATTCCGCCTCTGCCATGGCTGCGGGCGCTCGCCCGGGAGCTCAGCCAGCCCTTGACGGCCACGAGCGCCAACCTGTCTGGGGAAAAAGAGCTGGCTGACCCGGCCGAGGTGGCCGCCGTTTTTCGGGGGAAAATCGACATGATCGTCGATGGCGGTCCGGCGCCGGGCGGCGCCCCCTCGACGATCGTGGATTTGACCTCGCCGGAGCCTCGGATCCTCAGGGAAGGGACGATCCCCAAAGTCCGGATCCGGGCGGTACTTCAATTCTGAGGCCGTTGCCGGCAGCGGCCGGGGCCGCGGCCGCCTTACTTCACGACCGCGCCCGCGGCGATATCCCGGTCGAAGAAAGGGATGAGGGCCTTGTTATCCGGGGTGATGGCCGCTAGAAGCATGGCCTGGGATTCGATGCCGCGGATGACAGCGGGCTTGAGGTTGACGATGACGATGAGCTTCTTGCCGACGAGTTCCTCGGGCGTGTAGGTTTCGGCGATCCCGGCCACCATCTGCCGCTTCTCCGTCCCGATGTCGACCTGGAGCTTGAGGATCTTCGTTGCTCCGGGGACGCGTTCGGCCGCGAGGATGTGGGCGACCCGAAGGTCCATTCTCTTGAATTCGTCGTAGGTGATGATGTCCATCGCTTCTTTTCCCTCCTTCGTCGATTCCGGCCGGGGGGCCGGCGGGGGGAGAGGCGCGGCGGCCTCCTCTCCGAGAAAATCCTTCAGAGCGACACGCGGAAAGAGCGCCTGGGGCATTTCGACTTTCCGGCCGGGGCCGAAGCCGTCGAATTCGACGCGGGCGTAAGGGACCTCCGCGGGTTTCTTCCCTTCGCCGAGGAAGCCCCAGATCCTCTCGGCCGAACCTGGCATGACCGGAAAGACGAGGTAGCTTATGCCGCGGATGGCCGCCGCGGCCTGGAGGAGCACTCGGGCCAGCCGCCGCCTCTGCGCCGGGTCCTTGGCCATGATCCAGGGCTGGTTCGCCGCGAGATACTTATTGACCAAGCCGATGTAGGACCAGATCTCTTCGAGGGCCTTGTTGAGGGCGCAGGCCTCGTAAAGTTCGAAAACCCGGGCCTTGAGGTCCTCGAAATCGGTCCGGACTTTCAGGTCCGCGGCCGTCTCCTCCTCGGGGTCGATGATCCCGCCGTCGAAATAGTTCCGGATCATGGTCAGCGTCCGCTGGACGAGGTTGCCGAGGTCGTTGGCCAGGTCGGAGTTGACCCGGTGGAGGAAGCCCTCGTGGGAGAAGTTGCCGTCCTGGCCGAGGGGGATCTCCCGGAGCAGGAAATAGCGCAGGGGGTCGGGGCCGAAGACCTTCAGGATGGCTTGGGGGTCGAGGACGTTGCCTCTGGACTTGGACATCTTGGTGTCGTCCTTGAGCCACCAGCCGTGGCCGTAAACCGTCCGCGGCAGGGAGAAGCCCGCGGCCATGAGGAAGGCCGGCCAATAGACGGCGTGAAACCTGAGGATGTCCTTCCCGACGAGATGGATGTCGGCCGGCCAGAATTTCTTGAAGAGCTCCGGGTTCCAGTCGTAGCCGATGCCCGTAACGTAGTTGTGGAGGGCGTCGAACCAGACGTAGATCGTGTGCTTGGGGTCGCCCGTCACGGGGACACCCCACTTGACCGTCGTCCGGGTGATGCTCAGGTCCTTCAACCCGCCGCGGACGAAGCTCGCCACCTCGTTGAGGCGGCTCTGCGGCCGGACGAATTCGGGGTGCTCGACGTAGAGGGCGAGAAGCTTGTCCTGATAGGCCGACAGGCGGAAGAAGTAGGTCTCCTCGGAGACGACGGACGCCTTCTTGCCGCAGTCCGGACAAACCTTCGCGCCGTCCGCCTCGACCGGCACGTCGTCGGCCAGGAAATTCTCGTCAGAGACGCAATACCAGCCCTTGTATTCCCCCTTGTAGATGTCGCCCTTGTCGAGGAGCGCCTTGAAAAGCTTCTGGACCCCCTTCTCGTGGAAGTCCATGGTCGTCCGGATGAAGAAGTCGTGGGAGATGTTGAGGGCCTTCCACAGGTCCTGCGCCCGGCCGACGACCGAGTCGGCCAGCGCCTTGGGGGTCAGTCCCTTTTCGGCGGCCGCCTTCTCGATCTTCTGGCCGTGTTCGTCGGTCCCGGTCAGGAAGAAGACGTCCTTCCCGGCCAGTTTCTGGAACCGGGCCAGGGCGTCGGCGATGATCGTCGTGTAGGCGTGCCCGATGTGGGGCACGTCGTTGACGTAGTAGATCGGCGTCGTTATGTAAAACGTTTTTTTAGAATTCTTTTCCACTGATCAGTCCTCCTCTGATGAGCATCATGGCTTCGGCGCGCGTGGCCGGGTTCTTCCGGAACGAGCCGCGGACGGCCGAAGTCACGGTGATGGACTTGGGCTTTTTCGCCCCGCGCATGGACATGCACATGTGCTCGGCCTCGATGACGACCATGACGCCCAGGGGCCGGAGGTGCTCGTCGAGCAGGTCGGCGATCTGCTTCGTCAACCGCTCCTGGACCTGAAGCCGCCTGGACAGGGTCTCCACCACCCGGGCGATCTTGCTCAGACCGACGATCCGCCCGGATTTCGGTATATAGGCCACGTGGGCCACTCCCGCGAAGGGGAGAAGATGGTGCTCGCACATCGAGTAGAGGGGGATGTTCTTGATGAGGACCATTTCGTCGTGCTTTTCGTCCTCGATGACGCGGAGGTTCCGCGTCGCTTCGCGCTCCGTGCCGCCGAGGATGTCGGTGAGCATCCGGGCCACCCGGCGGGGCGTCGCCCGGATACCGGGACGGAGGGGGTCTTCGCCGACCCCTTCGAGCACGAGCTTGACTCCACGTTCAATTTTTCGGATGTCCATTCTCGCTCCTTGGCCTCCCCTCCCGGCGCTAGCCCTTCTTGATGAACTCATGCACGGCCAGGTGGGCGATCTCCTTGAGCGGCCGCTTCGTTTTCCGGGAGGCCTTCAGGCAGTCCTCGTACTCCGGCTGGACGTTGACCGTCCGCCCACCTAGGGAAGCGACCTTGATGCCGACCTTCTCGCCGCCGACCCGGACGGTCCGGAATTCCCGCTCAAGGACACGCCGCCCGACGGGGAAATAACGGACGCCGATGGAGGTCGTTTCCTTGAATACGGCCTCGATGAGACGGTCCATTTTATCAACGGACGCGAGCAGGGTCAATTTCGTCCCCAGCCTGTTTTTTTTCATGACGACGGGGGAGAGGGTGGCGTCCATGGCGCCCTCTTCGAAAGCCCTCTCCAGGAAGTGGGCCAGCAGCTGAGGCGATGCGTCGTCCAGTGTCGCCTCGATGATGTAGACGTGCCTCGCCGGGTCGAAACTCCCGGCTTCGCCGTAAAAAGCCCTCAGGACATTCGGGATCGCGGGGAATTCTTTCGTCCCCGCGCCATAGCCGATCCTCTCGTAGACGAGCTCGGGGAGCTTGGTGAACCGCTTGGCCAGGGTCGAAATGATGGCCGCTCCGGTCGGCGTGACGAGCTCGGACTCGACCCAGGCCGAGTAGACCGGCGCGTTTTTCAGGAGCTCGGCCACTGCGGGCGGCGGGACGGGGAGAAGGCCGCGGGACGTCTTGATCCAGCCCGAACCGACGTTGAGGGGCGAACAATAAACGTCGCCGATGCCCAGTTCGTCGAGGAGGAACGCGGCTCCGACGACATCGACGAGGGCGTCGTCGGCCCCGGCCTCGTGGAGATGGGCCTCTTTGAACTTGCGGCCGTGGACCTTGGCCTCGGCCTCGAAGAGCCGCTTAAAGACGGCCAGGGCCTTCTCCTTGACGGCCGGCGCGAAGCGGCTCCGCAGGATGACGCGCTCGACGTCGGCGAACTTTCGCTCGACGTGTTCGTGCGCCTTGATATGGACGTCGACCTTGAGCGCGCCAAAGCCGCCGCGGCGGACCCGGTGGACGGAGATGTCCACCGGCAAGCGGAGCCCGGCCATCTTCTCCTTGAACAGGGCGTGGTCCACGCCTAGGTCGAGGAGTGCTCCGAGGATCATGTCGCCGCTCAACCCCGAAGACCCGTCAAAATAGGAGTAGTTCATGTTTTTATCCTCTCCCTCAGCTGCCTGTCCAGAACGGGCAGGATCTCTCCGGCCTTTCCGGGAAAAAAGAAATTGGCATGCGGTGTCAGCGAAGTCGGCTCGAGGTTGACCTCGACGATTTTGGCTCCGGCCCGGGCGGCGGCGTAGGGAAGAGAGGCGGCCGGGTGAACGACGGCCGACGTCCCGATGACGAACATGACTTGACAGGACTGGCTCAAATCGTAGGCCCGGTCGAGGACGACGGGGTCGAGCGATTCTCCGAACCAAACGATATGGGGCCGGAAGAGGGATCCACAGTTCTGACAGACGGGAGGGATGTGCGGCAGGGGATTGTCCCTGACCTCCTCGACCGTCCCTTCCCGGGTGCAACGCAGTTTCCAGATGTTGCCGTGGAGCTCGACGACGTTCTGCGAGCCGGCCCTTGCATGGAGGCCGTCAACGTTCTGGGTGATGACGGCCATCTCCCCGAACAGGCTTTGCCAGCCGGCGATGACCCGGTGCCCGGCGTTTGGCTCGACGGGCGCGATGAGGCCGCGCCGCCAGTCGTACCACTCCCAGACGAGTTTCGGGTCGCGTTCGAAGGCCTCAGGCGTGGCCAGAGTCTCGGCCTTGTACTGCTTCCATAGTCCGTCCTTGCCCCGGAACGTGGGAACGCCGGACTCCGCGGAAATCCCCGCGCCCGTGAGCACGGCGACGCGGCCGGCCCCGGCAAGGAATTCCACGACTTCTTCGACCTGATGTTCGCTCATGGATGTCCGTTTCGCCCCTTAGAATATCGTTTTCCCCGGCAAAAAGCAAAAGCTCGGGAGGCCTCTTTCCCGGCTTGACTTGCCTTCGCCGAAAAGGGTATATCAGTCCGAGGAATATTCATGTCCGGGACCCAAAAAGCGCAGAAGCCTCATGCCTCCATCGGCATCCTGGGCGGCACGGGGCTCTACGAGATCGACGGCATCAAGAACACTCGCGAGGTCCGCCTCCGGACGCCGTTCGGGGAGCCCTCCGGCCCCTACGTCATCGGGACGCTCGAAGGCCGGCGGGTGGCCTTCCTGGCCCGCCACGGCAAGGGCCACCGGCTCCTCCCCGCCGAGGTCAACTACCGGGCCAACATCTTTGGATTCAAGAAGTTAGGCGTCGAACGGATTATCTCGGTCAACTCCGTGGGGTCTCTCCGCGAGGACATCCGGCCCCGCGACATCGTCCTGGCCGATCAGTTTTTCGACCGGACGCGCCGGCCGAACACGTTCTTCGGCGAGGGCATCGTCGCCCACGTCAGCTTCGGTCAGCCCGTCTGCCCGGAACTCGTCAAGGTTCTTTATGAAACTGCGGTAGGGCAGGGGATGAGGGCGCATCGCGGCGGCACCTACATCTCGATCGACGGCCCGGCCTTCTCCAGCAAGGCCGAGTCGCTCGCCTACAGGTCGTGGGGAGCGGACGTCATCGGCATGACCAGCGCCACGGAGGCCAGGCTCTGCCGCGAGGCCGAGATTTGCTACGCGACGCTGAGCCTGGCTACAGACTACGACGTCTGGCACGAAACCGAGGAGCCGGTCACCGTCGAGCTCATCCTCCAGAACTTGTCTCACAACATCGGCAACGCCAAGATCGTTATCAAGAAAGCGCTGGCGGCGCTCGGCGGAGAAGGCGTCCGCGCCTGCGACTGCGGCTCGTCCCTGCGGAACACCATCGTGACCGACCCGGCCCGCATCCCGGCCGCGACCCGGCGGAAGCTGGGGATCCTCGTCGATAAATACCTGCGTTAGGTTTGGGGAATATTCATGAGTCTCGTCATCGTCGGTTCGGTCGCCTTCGACACCATCCGGACGCCCTGGGGCTCGCGCGAGAGGATCGTCGGCGGCTCAGGCACCTACTGCTCGCTCGCGGCCAGCTACTTCACCCGGCCGCGCATCGTCGGTGTCGTCGGCCGGGACTTCCCGCGAAAAACCCTGGCCCTGCTCAAGTCGCGCGGCGTTGACCTCGAGGGCCTCAAGGTCAAGGCCGGGAAGACCTTCCACTGGGAAGGGAGGTACGAAGAGGACCCCAACCGTCGAACGACCCTCCGGACGGAGCTTAACGTCTTCGCCGACTTCCGGCCTCAGATCCCCGCGCCCTACAGGGGCTCACGCATCGTCTATCTGGCCAACCTCAACCCGGAGCACCACGACTTCGTCCTGAGCCAATTCCGTAAGCCGGCCTTGGTCGCCATGGACACCATCCGTCTCTGGATCGACACCAAGAGGGATGTCCTCCTCAAGGAGCTCGGCCGGGTCGACATCTTCTTCGCCAACGACGAGGAGGCCCGGCTCATCACCGGGGAGATGAACCTCATCAGGGCCGGCAAGGCCCTAATCGGGCTCGGCCCGTCCCTCGTCCTCCTCAAGAAGGGAGAGCACGGCGTGCTCGTCTTCGGGCGGGATTTCGTCTTCGGCGTCCTGGCCCACCCGTGCGAGCACGTCATCGACCCGACCGGCGCCGGCGACAGCTTCGCCGGCGGCTTCCTGGGTTACCTCGACAAAACATCCGGGCTGACCGAAAAGGACGTCCGCCGGGCGGCCGTCTACGGCAGCGTCATGGCCTCTTTCGCCATCGAGGATTTCGGGATCGAGCGTTTTCTGACCCTCGACCAAGGCCAGGTCGAGGGGCGATTCAAGCAATTCCGCAAGCTCTCGACATTCTAGAACACGATAGGCCCCCGGGATCGCTGGGGGCGGCTGGGGAGGAAAGAAATGGCTGACATCAAGGTCCCCATGGAGCCTTTCCGCATCAAGGTCGTGGAGCCCATCCGCCCCGCAGCGCGCCGGGAGCGCGAGGCCCTGCTCAGGCAATCCGGGTTCAACATCTTCGGCATCCCGGCCGAGAAGGTGACCATCGACCTTCTGACGGATTCCGGGACTTCGGCCATGAGCGACGACCAGTGGGCCGGCATCATGTCCGGGGACGAGTCCTACGCCGGAGCGCGAAATTTCTTCCATCTCGAAGATTCGGTCCGTTCGATCTTCGGCTTCCGCCACGTCATCCCCACTCACCAGGGGAGAGCGGCGGAAAGGATCCTCTTCGGTTCGGCCGTCAAGAAGGGCGACAGCGTCCCCAACAACATTCATTTCGACACGACCCGGGCCAACGTCGAGATCCTCGGGGCGCGGGCCGAGAACCTGGTCGCCGCCGAGGCTTATGATCCCGATTCGAGCCACCCGTTCAAGGGCGACATGGACGTCGAAAAGCTCAAAAAATTCATCGTCAGGCATGGCGTCGAAAGGATCCCACTGGTCATGATGACGGTCACCAACAACAGCGGCGGCGGACAGCCCGTCTCCCTGAAGAATATCAAGCAGGTGAGCGAGGTTTGCGCCCACCACGGCATCCCCTTCTTCTTCGACGCCTGCCGCTTCGCCGAGAACGCCTTCTTCATCAAGAAGCGCGAGAAGGCCTACGCCAAGAAAAGCGTCCTCGAGATCGCCCAGGAGATGTTCTCCTATGCCGACGGGGCGACGATGAGCGGCAAGAAAGATGCCCTGGTCAACATCGGCGGGTTCGTCACCCTCGACGACGACGCCCTGGCAGAAAAGATCAAGAACCTACTTATCATCAGTGAAGGCTTCCCGACCTACGGCGGCCTGGCCGGCCGCGACCTGGAGGCCATGGCCCGGGGGCTCAAGGAGGGGCTCGACGAGGATTACCTGGAGCATAGAACGGCCCAGGTCGCTTATTTAGGCGGCCTTCTCGACCAGGCCGGGGTGCCTGTCTTCAAGCCGTTCGGGGGCCACGCCGTCTACCTCCTGGCCGACCGGTTCCTGCCCCACATCCCGCGCACGAAGTACCCGGGTTGGGCCCTGACGGTCGCCCTCTACAGGGAGTTCGGCATCCGGGCGGTCGAGATCGGCGGGGTGATGTTCGGGCAGAAGACGGGCAAGGGGAAACAGGAGGTCTATCCCGAGTTGGAGATGGTCCGCCTGGCTATCCCGCGGCGGGTCTATACGGCCTCACACCTGCGGTTTGTCGCCGAGTCCCTGATCGAGCTCCACAAGAACCGCGACAAGGTCAGAGGCCTGCGCATCGTCCGCGAGTCGCCGTTCCTGCGGCACTTCACGGCCCAGTTGGAAGAAATATAAAGAGGTTTCAGATCTTGACTCGGGCCGGGGACTCGACGCGAAGGTCGAGGCTGCCGATCCCGGCGTCGACCTCGACTTCGATGACGACGGCGCTCTTTCCGTAAGCCTCGTTGACGTAAGAGCCGCCTTGTTTGGTCAGGCCGTGGGCCTCGACCGAGCCGATGCCGCCGTCCACTTTGACCCGCACGCCGACCTCTGAGGGCAGGTAGATCTTGCCGCTGCCGACGCCGCCGTCGATCTTAACGTTGAAACTCTCCTGGTGCGGGCCCTGGAGGTCGAGGGTCATCTCGCCGACGCCCATGTCGATCTCGACCCGCTGGAGCTTCAGGCCCCGGAGGTCGATGTCGCTCTGCCCGGCGCCGAGGTCGATGTCGAGGTCGAGGGGAACGGCCTTGCTCAAATTGATGTCCCAGCGGTTACGGACCCGGCCGAAGGGGATGCTGTTGCGGCGGGAGCGCCGGACCTGGAGGGTGCCCTTGTCGCCGAA
>Ga0105152_10000320_pt1 | contig 13551 bp, 8 predicted proteins | sample LakBais05cmmetaG_FD_81534 | JGI IMG/M metagenome (GOLD analysis project Ga0105152, IMG submission 81534) | Lake sediment microbial communities from Lake Baikal, Russia to study Microbial Dark Matter (Phase II) - Lake Baikal sediment 0-5 cm | ecosystem: Environmental > Aquatic > Freshwater > Lake...
AAGAGGATAGATAGGTATGGTCCCGAGGATATTGCTGCTATGGGCATAAGCCAGGCTATGGAGGGGCGAAGGGTTCTTGAGCACCTTAGTGTTGAGGAGAATTTATTCGTTGGTGCTTACTGCTGCAAAGACCGGTCTGGAGTCAAGAAGGATATAGAAATGGTCTTTGACTACTTCCCTCCCATTACACGCCTCCGTCACAAGATGAGCGGCTATCTGTCCGGCGGTGAACAGCAGATGTTGGTGATAGGGCGGGCGCTCATGGCACGTCCTAAGCTTATGCTTTTGGATGAGCCTTCACTCGGCCTTGCACCACTGCTGGTGGAAGAAATCTATGAAATTATCCGGAGAATCAATGCCGAGCAAAAGATGGCAATATTCCTCGTGGAGCAAAATGCCAGAGCGGCCCTTGGTATTGCTGATTATGGTTATGTTATGGAGAATGGCAGGGTAGTTCTGGAGGGCCCGACCGAGAAATTAAGGGATAAGGAGGATGTTCGGGAATTCTATCTGGGGCTATCGGCTGTTGGCTCCAAAAAGAGCTATCGTGAAGTTAAGCATTACCGGCGAAGGAAGAGGTGGCTTGCCTAAAAATAGCATAGCGCATAGTGCATAGAGCATAGCGTAAATAATCGATAATCTAATCATTAGAGAGAATGACTGCTGAGATGGAGCAAGCCTATAGAGAAAAGGGTGATACCTGGCCCAAGATACTCAAATATAACCATGAAAAGTATGGCGATAAGCGTAGAGCCATGCGCTATAAGCACTATGGTATCTGGCAGCCTTACACCTGGAAGGACTACTATCTCAATGTCAAATACCTGGCACTTGGTTTACTATCCCTCGGCTTCGAACCTGGAGATAAGCTGCTTATTATCGGGGATAATGCCCCACAGTGGTATAATGCTGAGCTGGCTGCCCAGGCTAACCATGGGGCTTCAGTGGGAGTGTATTCAGATTTAATTCCGCCGGAGATAAAATACATTGCCGAAAATTCCGAGGCTAGATTTGCTATAGTTGAAGATCAGGAGCAGGTCGATAAGTTTCTCGAAATCAAGGACGAGCTTCCCCTACTCAAAAAGGTTATTTACTGGAGCTATAAGGGATTAGCCCACTATGATGACCCTATTTTGATGGGATATAGGCAGGTGCTACAACTTGGGGAAAAATATGAAGAGGAACACCCCGGATTCTTTGAGCAGAATGTAGAAACCGGCAAAGCTGATGATGTCTGCGCCCTCGTTTATACCTCGGGAACCACCGGGGCTGCACCCAAGGGGGCCGTCCACACCTATAGGACGATGAGGACGGGTGCTGACTATCACTTGCATCTCGACCCATGGTTTGAGAATGACAATGTTCTCCCCTACCTGCCACCAGCCTGGATGACTGAGCAATGGTTGGGGATTGGTTGCCACCTGCTATCGGGTAACATCCTGAACTTCGCTAAAGAGCCGGAGACCCAACAGCGGGATACGAGGGAAACAGGACCAAGTATTGTATTCTACGGGGCTCGTCTGTGGGAGAGTCAGGCAGCTATGGTTCAGGCACGGATTCTTGGCGCTGATGCCATCAAGAGGTTTGCCTTCCGTCTGCTCATACCAGTTGGCTACAAGATGGCCGATCTAAAGTTTCAAAAGAAAAAGCCAAGCCTGTTTTGGAAAATACTCTATTCTTTGGCTGATATCGCCCTATTTAGATCCATCAGAGGCAACCTTGGTCTGTCAAATGCCAGAATCTGCTATACCACCGGGGCTATGCTCAGCCCGGATGCCTTCAGGTTCTACCATGCTTTGAATCTTCCTCTCAAAAGCCTGTATGGGACAACAGAGGGTGGAGCTCTAACTGGCGCCAAGAATGATGACATCCGTTTAGAGACTGTAGGCCCTGTTCACAAGGGAGCAGAGGTAAGAATAACCGATAATGGTGAACTAATTTATCGTCAGCCTGGTATTTTTGTTGGTTACTATAAGGACCCGGATAAGACCGCCGAGGTGCTTAAAGACGGGTGGTTTTATAGTGGAGACAGCGGTTTCATTAGGGAGGATGGACACATTGTATTTGTAGATAGGGTAAAGGACCTTGTTGAGCTGGCCAGTGGCGATAAACTTGCTCCCCAATTTATTGAGAGCCGGCTGAAGTTCAGTCCTTATATCAAGGAAGCCTGGGTTCTGGCGGGCCCGGATAGAGCCTACGCCTCGGCAATCATAATAATTAACTATGATAATGTCAGCAGGTGGGCTGGACAAAGGAGGGTGGCTTATACTACCTTCGCCGAGCTTTCCCAGAAGCCAGAGGTTTACGGGCTGGTGAAGCAAGATATCGACAGAATAAACAGCACTTTGCCCCCCGGCGCCAGGGTGAAGAAATATGTCAATCTGCACAAGGAATTCGACCCTGATGAGGGCGAGTTAACCAGGACCAGGAAGCTGAGAAGGACATTTTTGGAAGAGCGCTACCACGAGCTTATCGATGCGATTTATGGTGATAAGACTGAGGTGCCGATAGAAGCTCGGGTCAGATACCGGGATGGGCGGATGGGAACAATAAAGACTACTCTTAGCATCAAGTCTGTTGAAGGGGCTGCCTTATGAACTTCTTTCTACAATTAGTGGTAACCGGTTTTGCCCTCGGCATGGTCTATGCCCTCATCGCTATAGGCTTTGTTATCATTTTAAAATGCTCCGAGGTGTTTAACATTGCCCAGGGACACTTTGTCTTGATCGGGGGCTATCTCGGCTATACCTTTTTGGTGCCGCTCGGCCTACCGATATGGGCCGCCCTTGGAATGGCGATAGCCACGGCAATCATCATGGGCTTGGCAATAGAACGCCTTGTCCTGCGCCCCCTGCTGGGTGAGCCAGTACTCGCTATCATTATGGTGACCATCGCCCTTTCCACAATATTAGGAGGGCTGGCGACCCTGCTCTGGGGCGCCGAATACAAGGCTTATCATGGATTACTGCCGACGATAACCCTGAAGATAGGCACAATATCCATACCCTCGGAGTCGTTGATTGGACTCATCGTGTCTGTTATTTGTGTGGTGTTACTCATGCTCCTCTTCCGCTATACCAAGATTGGGTTGGCGATGAGGGCCACTGCCGAGGATCTAGCCGTAGTGCAAAGCGTTGGCATCAAAGCAACCACCGTCTACGCCGTCTCATGGGTCATTGCCTGTGTCGTCGGTGTCATCGGCGGCATCCTTCTAGGGGGGGTATCCGGTGCGAATATGGAACTCGCTGAAGTCGGCCTCAAAGCATTCGCAGTCGTGCTGTTGGGCGGGGTAAACTCCATCGGCGGGGCCATTGTAGCCGGAATCATACTGGGTATGCTGGAGAACGTAGCTGCCGGATACCTGGACCCACTCCTGCCTGGCGGCGGGCTAGCCAAAGTATTCCCATTTATTGTGATGATCATCGTGCTCATCTTCAGGCCCTATGGGCTGTTTGGTCTGACCAGAATAGAAAGGATTTAATAAATGGGTTTACGCTGGGGAACCTTTCAAGAAAATTATGCGCAGGATATGGCTATCTTCCGCACCAGGCTCGACTGGGGAATGCTGTTTACCTTCCTCATCTTTCTTTTCGCCTGCCCCCTCTTTTCCAGTGACAGGATACTAACCATACTGACCATGATGGGTATTGCCGTTATCAGCGTCCACGGGCTCAATATTCTTACCGGATATTGCGGCCAAATCTCCATAGGCCATGCGGGCTTTATGGCAGTCGGTGGTTATACTTCGGCTATTTTGTGTGCCAAGCTTGGCCTACCATTCTGGGCAGCCTTGCCCTGTGGCGCCCTGGCCGCGGGAATGGCAGGTTTGATCTTCGGCCTGCCATCCTTAAAGATCAAGGGCTTCTACCTCATTATGGCGACCATCGCCGCACATTTTATCATTATCTGGACCATAATCCAACTCCGCAGCATCACCGGTGGGCCGGATGGCTTAAGTGTGCCCAAACCCACCATAGGGGGTATCGTGCTGAGCTCCAAAGCCAACTACTTCTATCTGGTAATGGTAATCACCTGCCTTGCTACGCTCCTGGCCAAAAATATCGTGCGGACCAGGGCAGGCAGGGCCTTCATCGCCATCCGGGATAACGATCTGGCGGCTGAGGTTATGGGAATTAGTCTCTGGAGTTATAAATTACAGGCATTCTTTATCGGTTGTGTTTATGCCGGAGTGGCCGGGTCACTGCTCATTCACTACTTTAGTTTCGCCAGTACAGACCAGTTTCCCTTTTTTGATTCGGTCTGGTATCTGGGGATGTTAATCGTAGGGGGGATGGGCAGTACGACCGGGGCTATCTTTGGCGCCGTTGCTCTCAAACTGCTGGATGAGCTGGTTACGATGGTGGGCCCCATTTTATCCGCAGCTGTTGCTCCCCAGGCAGCTGCCTCGTTGGCCCTCATCTCCCATGGATTGATCATCATCATCTTCCTTATTTTTGAACCCCGGGGGCTTCATCACCGTTGGGAGATGATCAAGGCCTACTTCAGGCTTTGGCCCTTCTCCCATGAAGTATTAGAGTGAAAGGGGGTAAGATACGATTTACTGAACGCTCTATGTATCGTTTTTGAAATCAAAAACAGGGAAAGGAGGTGTAAAGGGCTAAAATTTGAACAAGGTGGATTTGGGGTGGAAACGAAATCATACATTAGATCGGAAAGGAGGAAAAACATGGTTAAAATGAGATGGATGTTAGCAGTAAGCGCGATTATTTTAGTGGGTGCAACATCGTTATTGCCTGTTGGCGCGCATGCCGCAAAAATATTATATATCGGCGGCACTCAGTCGTTAACCGGGCCCTTTGCTGAGGATTCAGCGGCAGTGCTGGCTGCCATCGAGGACTATGCCAAATATGTCAATGAGACAAAAAATTTAGCTCCCTGGCGAAAAGAGAAATTCCCGGCCGATATAACACTAGAGGTGATGTGGCGTGATGATGAGCTCAAACCAGCCAAGGCGATGTCAATCTATGAGGAGCTCAAGGCCAAGGGAATGTTGGTCGCCAGGATATCGGGGTCTCCCATCGCGCTGGCACTCAAAGACAGAATGTGGGAGGACCGTATGGGCGCCACGAGCATGGCCACAGGACCCTACTACCTGTCGCCGCCTCAAAGCTGCTTGACCTATTACCCTATTTATACCGACTGCGCTGGCGCCATCGCCGACTGGTTCAAAGCGAGCTGGAAGGAAACCAGGAAACCAAGGGTTGCCTACCTGACCGCTGATAATGCCATGGGCAGGTCGATTGAAATCCCTGAGATGAAGGCGTATCTTGAAAAGATAGGCTATGAGTTTGTGGGTACCCAGTATGTGCCTCTCGTGGTTACCTCGCCGCCAACCACCCAGCTTACATGGCTCAAGGAAAAGGGTGTTGACCTTGCTGTTGGTGTTATGATCAACCCCGGCTCACAGCCGACGGTAAAGGAGATGGTCAGGCTGGGTATGGGACCCTATCAGCCCTACAAGATGACTCTTGGTGTCGGCTCACCAGGTCACGCTGCCGTGTTCGCTGAAGCCATGGGTAAGCTGGGTGACGGTTATGTCTGCGCGGGTAGCTTCCCTCCCATTGACGACCTCGCCACCCCTGGGGTAAAGTTCTGCGACGACCTGCAGAAGAAGTATCGCCCCAGCAAGCGGGTTACCCACATCATGTATGAGGCAGGAATCCTTGAGGCCATGATCCAGGTTGAGGCGTTACGGTTGGCCATGCTGGAAGTCCCTTTTGAAAAGCTCACACGCCGTGACGTTCTTGAGAAAGGCTTCTTCAAAATCAAAAAGCTTGAAACCGGTGACATAAGCAGTACGCCGCTAACCTATGGTCCGGGCGATATCGAGGGTGTTGATGAGATACGTATTGACCAGGTGCAGAATGGTAAGGTGGTAAAAGTGGGTCTCTACCCATTGCGCAACATTTATACGCGCAAATAATGATGCTTCCGGGGCTCTCTCTGCATAGAGCCCCGGAAACTTCCAGTGGAACTATAATGAACGCCATAAACTATACACAGCGACATTAATCATAGCAAAGGCTGTCATTCCTGCGAAAGCAGGAATCCAGAAAAACACTGGATTCCGGGTCGAGCCCGGAATGACAAACCGTATAAGACTTATGTCGTCATGTAAAGTAGACGTTCGCGTGGCGTCATTGCGAACGAAGCCCCGAACCTAATATGGTTCAGGGCGAAGTGAAGCAATCTCATGAGATTGCCGCGTCGCTTCGCTCCTCGCAATGACCTGCTTTATTAAACCGTTTAATGAGGTTTAAATGACTCTTACTAAAAAAGATTTGGCTATTTTGGCCAAATTTGAATTCGATATACAACCCGTAGGGGTTAAATTCTTGGCTAAACAACCAAAATGGAATGAGGTTTGAATGAGGTTTGAAGGGTTGACAATGTGGGACATCTCACCTAAAATGGCAAGAAAAAAAGGAGGTATGAAAATGAAAAAAGAAAAATGTTTAAAATTTTGGCGTGTTGGCGGACTCTTTATCATTGTTTCGATATGGCTTCTAAGTCTTCCCACAAGTTTCGTTTCTGGTCAAACCACTCCCACCTATCCAAAGGCCTTACGTTTTGCTTCATTTGCACCGGGCACTACGCTGTATGCCGTCAGCAGCGGGTTTTCGAAGGTAGCCTCGGACAGTTCGCCTATGACCGTGATGGTCATAGCCACTACGGGAGTTCCCGCGTTGCTCCCCATGCTGAGCAAGCATGAAACTGCCGATCTCGCGATTACAGGTTTGGAGTCTATCTGGCAAATATACACGGGCAAAAACGCACCGGACCCAGTGCCAAAGGGATTTCCTGAGAAACCACTCTTTCCTGTTCCGACCAAAAATATTCGCATTCTCATTGCTGGCGCTCCTATTCCTGGAGGCATGCTGGTCAGAAAAGACTCTGGGATGAAAGAGCTGAGTGATTTGCGGGGGAAAAAAGTAGCATGGGAATGGACCGGTTTTCCAAATAATGTAGGGATCACCTTGGCAAATCTTTTCAATGGGGGCCTGAATCTCGATGATGTCCAGACAGTACCGGTGACAGAAGTAGTAGCTGCTGTGAGGGCACTTCAAGAAAAACGCCTTGATGGAACAGCGTGTGCTGTCGGTATGCCCGCCATCGCTGAAGCTGATGTACTCGTTGGAGTTCGCTTTCTCCGAAACTCAATGGACCCCGAGCGGATTAAGGAAGGGCAAAGGGCTACTCCCGGCTGTTATCCGGTCATTGTGAAGAAAGGTGCTCCAGGTGTTGTCGAGGATACTCCCATTTGGGGCCTGCCCCTTGCCATAATGGTCTCGACCCGCATGGCTGATCATGTAGCCTACAAATTGATAGAGACCTGGTGGGAGCACTATAATGACTATGCGCCCATTCATCCTCTTCTTAAACAGTGGACTTCTGAGACCTTTTTGAATAAGAATGTTACCGCTCCTTACCACAACGGGTCCATCCAGTTCTTCCAAAAGAAAGGTCTCTGGACCCCCGAAATGGAAAAAATTCAACGCCAGCTTCTTTCAGAGAAGTAATCTGAGCACAGTGAAAGTAATCTCCCCAATTTTTATCTCTGCAATGGCCCCCGCAAGGGGACTATTGCAGAGAGTAACGTAAATCATGAAAGATAAAATTATCCAAAGTGTAGATGAATCTGTCAAATTCAGAAACCTCGATGGACGGGTAGCCCGCGTTGCCACGTGGACTCTCACCGCCATCCCCATCGTAGGATGCTTTTTTATTCTGGATGGCCCCTTCTATGTACATTGGACCATGCTTGTGGAGCAATTTTATGGGATCATGATGGCCCTGATTTTGCCTTGCGTATTTATTCTCATACCGATGACAAACAAGGCACCAAAGACAAGAGTCCCTTGGTATGATTTTGTTCTTGCTCTATTGGGTATTATCGTAGGTCTTTATATAGCCATATTCTATGGCAAGATTATGTTAAATGTGGGCGATGTGACGCCCGATAGGGTGCTTTTTGGCATCATCGCCCTTGCGCTGATACTCGAGGCATCCCGGCGTGCAGTAAACTTATTTATAGCTGTTTTTGGGCTCTTGTTCATTATTTTACCCCATTTCTCTTTCTTAGCTCCCGATATATTTTCCGGAATGTGCATTCCTTTTGATAAACAAATTAACTACCTTTTCCTGGATATCAACGGCATCCTGAGTTTGATGTTCGGGATAGTAGTCACTCAAATCTTAGGTGTCACTCTTTTTGGGAGCCTCATTCAAGGGGGAGGGGGAGGGCAATTTATTACTGATTTCGCTACGTCAGCATTCGGTGGGGTCCGCGGGGGACCTGCAAAGGTATCCGTAGTAGCTTCAAGTCTTTTTGGAACAATTTCAGGAAGTGCCGTTGCAAATGTGGTGGTGGATGGATGGTTGACCATTCCCACAATGATGAGAACCGGCTATAAGCGCCACGTGGCCGCTGCTATCGAAGCGGTCGCCTCTAACGGTGGCCAGATCATGCCTCCTGTCATGGGAGTGACTGCATTCATCATGGCCCAGATCATCGGTGTACCTTATTTTAAAGTGGCTATCGCAGCAGCCATTCCAGCTATCCTTTACTATGCAGCGCTTTTCTTTCAGGTGGACATGGAGGCGGGGAAAATGGGTCTCAAAGGCCTGCCAAGGGAACAACTGCCTAAAATGTCCACCATTTTACCTAAAAGCCATTTGTTCCTCCTGCCATTAGCGGCCCTCGTATTTGCCTTATTTGTCTTATATTGGCCCCCTGAAAAAGCCGCACTTGCAGGTGTGCTTCCTGCGTTGCTCTTTGGCCTTCTCGTCCAGAAAGAGACGCGGTTTCGCCTGAAGTGGATCCTTGAAGCCTTGCATCAAGCCGGCAAAGGCATGCTCATCATCGGTCCTATTGGTTTGATGTGTGGTATTATTATTGGAACGGTAATGTATACCGGCGCTGGATTTCTCCTATCCTTGAACATTATCAATATTGCAGGAGGGAATATTTTTCTTTTGCTCCTCATCACTGCGGTCGCCTGTTTTATACTCGGGATGGCGATGCCGTCCCTCCCTGCATATATCCTTTTAGCTGTTCTCGTAGCGCCAGCCATTGTTCAGATGGGAATTGATGTGATGGCAGCACACCTGTTCATTTTTTATTTTGCATGCATTTCTCTGATTACACCGCCAGTCGCCCCAGCAGCCTATGCGGCGGCAGCCATTGTGAATGCAGATCCATTCCGTACTGGGTGGACCGCGTCACGCTTGGGTATTATAGCCTATATCGTTCCTTTCCTGTTCGTCTTCTTCCCTGCATTGCTCTTAAGGGGCCCCTTAGAAGAGATCATCATTACCTTTGTCACTGCTGTGTTTGGCTGTTATGCATTGAGCGCCGCTTTAGGAGGCTACATATTTAGAGCTCTCAACCCAATAAAAAGGGTTATCTTTATGATAACTGGTATTGGCCTTTTGGTTCCAATTCAAAGTCATCTTCTTGCATTGGGGTTAGTCGTTAACATCGGATGTGGTGGATTGGCGTTGTTGCTTATCATCTGGGAGTGGTATGGAGGAAGAAGGAAATGAATAGTATGGGTATAAGTAAGAGGTTTGTGAATCTATGAGCCTGCCGTAAAGGCAACAATCAGGAGGACGATGATGGATCCATTGAGGCTGTACCAATACTGGACACCAGGCAAGGTCATATTCGGGCCGAAGGCACTCGATGAACTTAAGAAGGAAATAGGTTTGAAGGAGATCCCTCTCATAACCACCGATGAGGGCATTGTTCGTTCGGGCATTCTAAGGAAAGTTACCGATCTGTTAGAGGAAATAAAGGTTCAATATTATGTATTCGACCAGGTAGAACCGGACCCGTCTCTTGAAGTGGTTGAGAAGGCCGCTGATGCCTATCGTCGTTATAAGTGTACGCTCGTCATCGGTCTTGGTGGCGGAAGTTCAATCGATGTGGCAAAGGCCGTCAATATATGTAGCAGCCAGGAAGGCAGTCTGACTGAATATGCGGCGGGAAAGCAGATGGAAGGGCCACTCCCTCCCCTCTACGCAATCCCCACCACTACCGGGACCGGATCAGAGGCAACGGCTGCATCGATTATTTCGGACCATGAGAATAAATTGAAGATAGTTATAAGGAATCCTCAACTCATCCCGAAGGTTGCGATTTTAGACCCTTTGCTCCTTGGTACAATACCATCGAAAGTTGCAGCAGAAACGGGTGCAGATGCGCTCTCTCATGCAATAGAATCATATGTCGGGCTTGGTAGCCATACCATCACAGATGCATTGGCCCTTACTTCGATCCGTATGATCTCGCAGAATGCGATCAAGTTAATGGTAAATCCTGGTGATGTGGAGGTTGCAGGCCAAATGCTTCTGGCAAGCTGCATGGCAGGCATCTGCTTCAACAATGCGGGTCTTGGGCTTGTTCACTCTTTGGCCCATCCTATCGGAGCTTATTTTCACGTCCCGCACGGGTTGGCATGTGCTCTCTATCTTTCTGCTGTCATGGAGTTTAATGGATCTGCTTGCCCGGAAAAGTTTGCTTCAATAGCGGATGCAATGGGGCAGGATGTGAGAGGGTTGCAGAGAGAGGCTGCGGTAGAAAAGGCCGTGTTTGCCGTGCGAGATCTCCTGAAAAGGATGGGAATTCCCGAGAAGCTCTCGAAACTTGGCATTCAATTCCATTTAGATCCAAAAATGATAGATGACGTTCTCGCAGCCGCTCCGACGAGGAATAACCCGCGCAAAGCTGATAGGGTCCAGATTGCACAGCTATTGGAGACCGCGGCTTAAGGTCTGTCAATTCAACCGATTTAAAAAAATAGTAACACTTTAGCTCTTTGAAATAGATTGGGATTGTGACCACGGTCAAAGATGTCTCCAAAGTTTTAGAATGCGGTCTTTCAATTTTATAGCATTGAGATGTAAAGAGTGAACAAGACTCTGCAATACTTTTGGAGTAATTTGAGTAATCCATTAATAGGTTTCCGCTCTAAAACTTTTCCACCATCCTTGACCGGTATCACAGGGGCAATTTAACAAAGTGCTAAAGTGTTACAAAATATATACGGATGGAGCCGACAGTTGGCGACTACATGAGAGGAGGTATCATGAACGGATATGCAGGGAATATCGCCTGGGTCGACCTCACGTCAGGGAGCACGAGAACCGAAGAGCTGTCAGAAGAGATTGCGAGGAAGTATCTTGGGGGGAAGGGTCTCGGCGCCTATCTATTCTATAATCACCTGAAGCCGCACACCGATGCCTATGACCCGTCGAACCTGCTCATCTTCGTAGCGGGTCCCCTCACAGGTACCACCTTTCCCTGTGTCGCCCGGGGTGGCGTCATTACGAAATCCCCCATGACCGGAACCTTCCTCGATTCCTATGCGGGAGGGATTTTCGGTCCTAGCCTCAAATACGCAGGCTACGATGCGCTCGTCATCACCGGGAAGTCGAAAAAGCCGTCCTACATCTCCCTCAATGCAGGCAACATCTCCATTCAGGATGCCTCTTCCCTCTGGGGACTCTCCACATTTGAGACGGAGAAGCATATCCGAGATGACATCAAGCCGGAGAAGAAGGAAAGGATGGGCGTGGCAATCATCGGACCAGCCGGTGAGAAGCTCGTCCGCTTCTCGGGTATCCTCACTGAGAATCGCATCTTCGGCAGAGGTGGTGCCGGTGCCGTCATGGGTTCGAAGAACCTGAAGGCAGTGGTTGTGAAAGGAACAAAAGAGATCGGAGTCTTCGACAGGGCAGCGTTCAAGGAGGTGATGGAGGGCTGCCAGGAAAAGATTGGGGTTCACCCCCTCACAAAAAGAGGCGGCGTCTTTCCCCGAGTCGGGACCATCATGACCGTCGACCTTACCGAGGAAACAGGTACCCTCCCCACCAGGAACTGGCGTGAAAACACATTTGATCACGCTAATAACATCAACGGGGAATCTTTCACCCGCCATATCCTCAAGCACCGCTCCTGTTACCTCTGCCCCATTGGCTGCAGTAGGGACTCAAAGGGGATTGTAGGGGGCAGGGAGTACGTGACTGAAGGACCTGAGTATGAGACCATCTATGCCTTCGGTTCGAATCTTGAGATCGGGGACCCGAACGTGATCATCGCTGTGGACAGGCTCTGCGACGAGTATGGCATGGACACGATCTCCTGCGGCGGCGCCATTGGCTTCACCATGGAGTGCGTTGAAAAAGGTCTCATCTCGAAAAAAGATATCGGCTTCGATCTCTCCTTTGGAAACGGTGAGGCAGTCCTAAGCATGGTCCACCTCATTGGTAAACGGGAAGGTATCGGGGACCTCTTCGCCGAAGGGGTGATGCGTGCTTCCTCCAAGATTGAAGGCTCATCATCTTTCGCCATGCATGTAAAGGGCCTTGAGCTACCAGGCTACGACCCCCGTGGGATGAAGGGCCAGGGCCTCACCTACGCCCTCTCTGATAGAGGTGCCTGCCACCTCCGTTCCAACACAATACGCACAGAACTCCTCGGTCTTCCTACCCCCATCGACCGGTATGCTTACAAAGGGAAGGCAGTGATGGTCGCCGAACTCCAACTCACCTACGTGATGTTCGACTGTCTCATTGGCTGTGTCTTTGGTGGCCTTGCCATCACCCCTGACGACTATGTGAATGCCATCCGTGCTATTACTGGATGGTCCTTCTCTCTTGAAGAGCTCAGGACCATCAGCCAGCGTGTCTGGGCCCTTACCCGGCTATTCAATAGCCGGGAGGGATTCACCCGGAATGACGATAGCCTCCCAAAACGGCTCTTTACGGAAGCCTCTACAAAAGGCCCGAGCAAGGGCCATGTGGTCGACAAAGAAACCTTTGAGAGGATGCTCGATGAGTACTACGAGATTGTCGGGTGGGACAAAAAAACGGGTATCCCTACCGATTCACGGCTCAAGGAGCTGGGGATAGAAAGATAGTTAGTGAACAATAAATCCCGCACCTTATTCAAAGGTGCGGGGTAAAGGCTAAAGTGATTGGGAAGGAGGTATTATATTTTAAAATGACTCTCACCAAAAAAGATTTAGCTATTTTAGAAAAATTTGACTTCGACGTACAACCCGTAGGCATTAAATTCTTGGTCAAAAGACCAGATCTGGTCGAAAGGCTGGACGAAAACATGACTTTATGCGAAATGCTCAAGAGGGCACAGGAAGGAAGTGCTTTTTTTGCTGATAAAGAAAACCATACCTGTGAGGCAGGACTTTATGTATTAGGGCAGGCAGATGCCCCAGAGCCTTATGTAAGCGGAGAATTTGGAGCCGGGTTAAAAATCTTCGAAGAGCCGCGTTCCGCAAGCAGACTGTACCAATATGTACCGAGGATAGGGAAAGGTGTAGTTAACTATATTGCTTTCTCACCGTTAAATAAGCTGCCATTCGATCCAGATGTCTTGATTATCCTGGCTAAGACCAGCCAAACAGAAATTTTACTGAGGGCAATGAGCTATAGAACGGGGGAAATGTGGTCGAGCAAGTTCTCACCCGCGATAGGATGTGCATGGATTTTTACTTATCCATATATAAC
>Ga0105152_10000322_pt1 | contig 13522 bp, 10 predicted proteins | sample LakBais05cmmetaG_FD_81534 | JGI IMG/M metagenome (GOLD analysis project Ga0105152, IMG submission 81534) | Lake sediment microbial communities from Lake Baikal, Russia to study Microbial Dark Matter (Phase II) - Lake Baikal sediment 0-5 cm | ecosystem: Environmental > Aquatic > Freshwater >...
CGACTTCCTCGAGTGCAGCGTTTCCTGCGCGCTCTCCGAGGCCGTTTATTGTGCAGTGCACCTCCTCCGCTCCGCCAAGCACGCCGGCCAACGAGTTGGCCACCGACAGTCCGAAATCGTCGTGACAGTGGACGGCCAAGGGCACCTCGACATTCCTCTTGATCTCCGCAACGAATTGTGTCATGGCAGTGGGAGTCATCACACCCACGGTGTCGGGGATGTCTATCCTGTCGACGCCAACCTCTTGTATGGCCTTGTGAACGATGTTGAGGAAATCGAGCTCGGTTCTCGTCCCATCCTCGCAGCTGAACTCGACCGTCAGTCCGTGGTCCTTGCCATACTGAACGGCTGCTACGGCCTTGTCTCGTGCCTCTCCCTGCGAGATCTTCAGCTTCTTCTCCAGATGTACCTTGGAAGTCGCGAGGAAGATGTGAATAGAATCAACATCACATGCCAGCGCTGCGTCGATGTCTCCCGGGCTCGCTCGGCACAATGCGCATATCTCGCTCTTCAGCCCCGAGCCAGCTATTCTCTTGACAGCATCTGCTTCGCCTTCGGAGTTGATGGGGAATCCGGCCTCTATGATGTCGACGCCCAGTTCGTCCAGCGCTTGGGCGATCTTGACTTTGTCCTCGCTCGAAAGCGCCACGTTCGGCGTCTGCTCTCCATCCCGCAAGGTGGTGTCCAGGATCTTGACTGTCTCCGGCATCCTCGTAGCGGAGAATATCTTCCTGTTGTATTCACTCACGAACACCCCCGTATCGGGTATCTTGAATGCGGGTTCCATCGTTTCTCGAGCGGTCTCACTCGGAGTTTGTGTTGGCATCAAAACACTCTCCAAAAACCTTCACTGCAGCCCTTAGGCTAGGATTAGCAGCCCCAAGGGCAGAATAAGCAAACCGTTGCTCTTGTGCAGCATTCCTAACCTCCGTGTACAGTAGAGCCACACCCTGCTAAGGCGTGACAAGTCTCCTCATGGCCTGAACCGATATAAATGTTTGCGGCTCTGGATCGTAGCTGGAATCAGGGTGCTGGCTGGACAGTTCTGTACAGTCCAGCCCCATTCATATGTTTTGGAAGATTAGAAATACCTCGTTCAAGGTACTGCGCGTGATACTCTTGAGCAAGGATCCTTTGGTGGCTTTCCAGGGAGAACGAGGGGCATATTCGGAAGATGCATGCTTCAAGTTCTTCGGGAGCAAGGTGAAGACGAAGCCCATGCTTGATTTTCAATCGGTCTTCGAGGCAGTCGAGCACGACAAGGTCACCCACGCCATGGTCCCCGTGGAGAACTCGATCGAGGGCAGCGTGGCTCAGGTGAATGATCTCCTGCTCGATCATGACTTGACGGTCTCGGGTGAGGCGATCGTGCCTGTCAAGCACTATCTGATGGTGTACGGCGACGCGTCGATGGAGACCATCAAAGAGGTGCTCAGCCATCCGCAAGCCCTTGGCCAATGCAGGAAATTCCTCGCGAATCACCCTGAATGGAAGATCATCCCATCCTATGACACCGCAGGCAGCGCGAGGATCGTTTCCGAATCCAAGCGAACGGACGTCGCGGCCATCGCGAGCAAGCGTGCGGCAAGCGTCTATGGGTTGAAGACTCTGAGAGAGGATATCCAGAGCGAAGATGTCAACGTCACACGCTTCTTCGTGCTCGAGAAGAACCCTGGACCAGTTGACGGTGCGAACAAGACCTCCATAGTGTTCGCCACAAAGAACGCACCTGGTGCGCTTCACAAATGCCTTGGCGAATTCGCCTCGCGCAATGTCAACCTCTCGAAACTCGAATCCAGGCCACGGAAGAACAAGCCATGGGTTTACGTGTTCTATACGGATTTCGAAGGAAGCATGGATGATCCCAACTGCCATGCCGCAATTGGAGGCCTCCTGAAGACGGGCGCCTTCGTCAAGATCCTTGGGTCGTACAAGAAAGCAGAGGCCAAGTGACCACGCCCTGGTCGGGACTGAGCCGTGGGTTCTGAGATGATTTCAGCCTTGTGTGGAATGCTCATGAATGCAGCAAACGCCATTTGGTTGTTCTCTTCGTGACCCATTTTGATTCACACATGGGTGCCCGCAGGAGCTCCGACTAATCCTAGGTGGCAGCACCCGCAACCATCGATTCTCGCTTGAGCTCCTCGATTCCAGAAGTCCCTCTGACTATGGTCCGGTCTCTCTCCAACATCGCAAGGTCTTTGTCATCGAAGGCCTTGGGATGCACGGCGACGAGAAGTCGGGCCTTCGTTATCCACGCGATCTCGTTCAGGGAGTCGAGGGATCTCAGGACCTTCTTGAACTCGTTGAAGGTCATCATGTACTCAATTCCTTCCATCAGGACTATGCTATTCGGATTCGTCTCCATGAACCGTATCACCGTGTCCGTGAGGATGGCCAGACTTGTCGGGGCGACCCTTTTCTCCCCCGGTGACTCGGTCAGCCAAATGATGGGTGTGACCTGCAGATTCCGTTCCTTCCTCACGTTGTCTGGAAACTCGCGAGTGACAACGAGACCTCGAGGGATGAGGAATTCGAGCGTGGCAGATGCGGAATCCTCCTTCGAAGGAATCACGGCATCGGGCCTTAGAGGAAGGCTGACCAGCTCAGAGAACAAGCTGAACGCTGAGTCAGGCTTGTCGTCATAGATGAGGTAGGCCCCGCGTGGAATGTCGAAGCTTCTGAATCCATCTCTCTTGTAGGTTTCAGCCTCCCCGTCGACGGTGATGGCCAGGAATCCACTGCCCCTTACGGTTCTAGCTGCTACGAGAAACAAGGCAACCATGATCCAAGAGTACGGGTTGTAGTCTTCGTAGCCCTTCCCAATATTCAGTATCACATCGAGCACAAGTTCTGTTGCTGGTATGCCCGTCCAGGTCACAGCAAGGAGTAACATGCTTCTTCTGCCGGCTTTGTCAAGTCTCGCGATCGTGCCCTTTCTCGATTCCGAGACGGGCAACAGGATATCCAGAGCCACTGTCGCAACAAAGTAAGCACTGACCGCGGCCAGGAGCCATGAATTCCGATCCAGGCTCTCGGCATCCTTCAGATCACTTGTCCAGACGAGGACGATAAGCACAGCGCCAAGCATCCCCCAGCCCGTTATCAGGTTCAAAGGGTGCTGTCGTAGCCAAGCCTTGAAGTGCTTGACCGAACTGTATTTGGAGTAGACTGTTGTGAGGAGAACGGCCGAGAGGGAGAGCCATATGGAGACTATGATGAATGTGAGGTCTACGGATGCGTGCGTATCCACCGACCATCCAACGAGTGCGTCGGCGGTGATCTCCAGAATCCAGAGTACCATCAAGGACACCGCAAATAGGAGAACAAACCAACTGCGCATGGCCTCGAAGAATCGTGCCTTCAATGTGTATACCGTCATGAAGACGTAAGACACGACCACCAAGCCGATGAGGCCGGGCAGTATCTCGAACACGAAATCCGCAATCTCGGTCACGATCGGCACCCAACACCTATCATTCGAGCCTGAACAGGTCAACTGTCTTGCAGGTCAAGAATCTTTCCGAGGTGAATGCCGTTTCTTCCGCTCACACCATCCGAATGGAACACGAATGCCGTTCAGGCCGCTCAGCCTTGAGGCTCCAAAACGGCTCCTTGACTGGCAGAGCCGACCATGTCCCTGTACCGCTTTAGGAGCCCACTCACTTTGATCTTCGGAAGGCGTCTGTCCTTGAGCCTAGACCTTATCTCCTTCTGAGAGATCAAGACCTCGATCTCCCTATTGTCCAGATCGATTCTCACGATGTCCTTGTCTCTGATTGCCCCGAGCGCTCCGCCCACATAGGCCTCTGGAGAGACATGACCGATCGACAGTCCTCTTGTTCCTCCTGAGAATCTTCCATCTGTCACCAGCGCAACGGATTCGCCTAGCCCCATTCCTGCGAGGATCGCGGTCAGACCGAGCATCTCCGGCATGCCTGGGGCTCCCTTGGGTCCTTGGTAGCGAACGACGACAGCATCACCTGTCTTGATCTTCCCCGCGAGCATGGAGTCGGTCGCATCCTTCTCGGAATCGAAGACCTTGGCGGGTCCCTCGAACTTCCTCATCGACGCCACCACCGCGGACTGCTTGACCACGCATCCCTCCTCGGCCAAGTTGCCCCAAAGGACTGCAATGCCCCCCTCTTCGTGATATGCGTTATTGAGATCTCTAACGACGTCCTGGTCCTTCACGGGTGATGACCGCGCGATATCCAAGATGGTTCTTCCTTCGACAGTGCATGAGTCCTTGAGCTTAGGAGAAAGCCTGGAAAGCACCGCGGGAATTCCTCCGGCCCTGTCCAGGTCCGCCATGAAATGCTCTCCGCCTGGCTTCAGCGCCACTATGTGCTTGGTATCTCTCGATATCTTGTCGAAGAGGTCGAGCTCAATCTGTACGCCGAACTCCTTTGCTATTGCCATCAGGTGGAGGCATGTGTTCGTGGATCCCCCGATGGCGTTGTCCACTCTGAGCGCGTTCTCGAAACTCTCCCGGGTTACGAGGTCCCGTGGTTTGCAACCCTTGCGCACTAGATCCACGGCAAGCGCTCCAGTCCTACGTGCTATGTCGAGTTTGCCTTCGGAGATGGCGTGTGAGGATGCGCATCCCGAAATGCTCAGTCCCAGAGCTTCGGTAAGGCATGCCATCGTGTTTGCTGTGAACAAGCCTGAACAAGATCCTGGTCCGGGACATGCTCTTCTCTCGATTTCCTCGAAGTCACTCTCGGTTAGCTTTCCAGCCTTGAGTTCCCCAACTGCCTCGAAGATAGAGATAACGTCGAGTTTCCTGTCTTTGTACATTCCAGGGACCATCGGCCCACCTGTGAGCATCACGGAAGGTATGTTGATTCGCCCGCAGGCCATCAGCATCCCGGGCGTGATCTTGTCACAGTTGGTCACCCCGACCCATCCGTCCGCCACATGAGCCTCGACCATTGCCTCGATTCCGTCCGCAACGATCTCCCTTGAGGGCAGGGAGTACCTCATTCCGTCAAGTCCCATTGCTATGCCATCGCAGATGCCAGGGACACCAAACTCGTAGCAGACACCGCCAGCCTCCTCGACTCCTTTCTTCACTTCCGTCACGAGTCTGTTCAGGTGCATATGGCCTGGCACAATAGTGTTGAACGAGTTGGCAATCGCTATCATCGGCTTCTCTAAATCACCGTCGTTCATCCCCAGGGCCCTCAGGAGCCCTCTCGCCGGCGCCCTAGAGAGCCCCTTCCTCATCGAGTCGCTTCTGAGCGGGGCGCTTTCCTGAATCTTGGGCATGTTCACGCACCTAGTTTGAAATCTGTGTGCAACGCCTCTACGGCCTTCTTGGCGTCCACCTTCTTGACTATGAATGATATGTTCAGTTCGGACGAACCCTGAGCTATAGCTCGTATGTTCACATCGTTCCCGGCCATCGTTCCGAATACGCGTGCCGCGACTCCCGGAGTTCCCCTCATACCAGCTCCCACGACGGCTACGATGCTCAGGCCATCTTCTATCGCGACTTCTCTTACCTCTTTGGAACCCAATAGGGATAGCTCCAGCGCATTCTGAGCCTTCGCGCCGCTCGCCTTCGGTATCGCGAGCGTTATGCTCTCCTCTGACGAACTTTGTGAGATCATGAGCACGTCTATGTCCTCATCTGTCAGAATCTGCAACACCTTTGCGGCCAGCCTTGGCGTCCCTACCATGCTCGCGCCACTTACCGTGATTAGGCTCACATCGTTGATGTTCGTGATCGCCTTCACGACGTCTCCGGATTTCACTTTGACCTCGTTCTCGATGATAGTCCCCTTGCCCTCTGGGTCGTGGATGCTCTTCACTCTGAATGGAATTCGATATCTTGCTGCGCATTCCAGAGCCTTCGGGTGGACAACCTCCGCGCCAAAGTGTGCAAGCTCCATCGCCTCGGCGAAAGAGATGTCGCGAATCATCTTCGCCGATTTGACGATCTTCGGATTGGCCGTCATCAGTCCTTCGACGTCCTTCCAGACCCAGATCTCGTCTGCCTTAATCCCAACGCCAATTATCGATGCGGTGTAGTCCGAGCCCCCTCTTCCCAGAGTTGTTTGAACCCCTTCTTGCGTCGAGGCGATGAACCCGCCGATCACGGGAACAATCGCGTCCTCTAGAAGGGGATCCAGTATCTGTCTTACCTGGTGAGTTGTGACATTCATCAAAGGTGCGGCATCGCCGAATCTATCGTCAGTGACGATTCCCGCCTCGCTCCCGGTCAATACTTTTGATCTGATCCCGAGATCCTCGAGAACTCCCTGAAGCAATGGAGCGGACAGCTTCTCCCCGTATCCAACTACGAAATCTCTGGATCGCGGCGTCAATTCACCAATATGGGCGACGCCAAGCAGTATGTTGTTCAGCTCGTCGATCCGGGCATTCATCGCAGCAATCGTTCTGGTCAGGATCTGTTCGTTCAATATTGCTGCTTCAGCCGCTTTCTTGTGCCGAGCGTGGACTGCGTCCTTGAAGTCGTGGACCGCTTTCTTGTCCCCCCTGGACGCCTTCTTCGCAATCTCTGATAGGGAATCAGTCATGTTGTGCATGGCGGACGTGACGATGACTAGCTTGTGACCATCTTTGTGAAACTTCCTCACGATGGTCCCGACCTTTCTCAGCTTGTCGCCGTCTGCGATACTGATCCCGCCGAATTTCATGACGATTTTCATGCTTGGACCTACCTGAATCAGAGCCCGACAAAAATACCTATCGGGCGAAAGTTCTCCTTATCTCTATCAGATCTCTGAGCACGGAGCTCGCCGTCTCCTTTCCTCCAGCACCCTTTCCCACAAGGGTCACCTCTCCGGCTGGATAGGTGTCGAATGAGACTGCATTGAATGTGCCGCTCACATTAAGGGGGTGGGTCATGGGTATCTCTTGGGGGGCGACATTGGCCACTTCATCAACTCTGCCTATGAGCTTGATCACATTCCCCCTCGTCTTCGCATCCTTGATGTCGTTCTGGGAGACTTTGGCAATTCCTTTGATGTCGAGGTCTTTGATGGACATGCTCGACCCCAAAACGTAGTTCGATGTGATGACCAATTTGCACGCTGTGTCGAATCCTCCGACATCATAGGTTGGGTCGGCTTCAGCATATCCCAGCTTCTGCGCCTCCGCCAGCGCATCTTCCATCGCGACACCGTCGGTGGTCATCCTGCTCAAGATGTAGTTTGAGGTCCCGTTTAGGATTCCACTTATTGATTTGATCGTGCTGCCCTCGAGACACTTCTTCGCGAAATCCAGGATGGGTGTTCCCCCTCCCACGGTCCCGCTGAACTTGAAGACAACCCCATTGTGATGTGCAAGCTCGATCAATGCTGGCATGGCTATTGCCAGGGGTCCCTTGTTCGTGCATATCACGTGCCGTCCTTCCATCATGGCGGCCTTCACATGGCTGAGGCCCGGTTCGCCTTTGGTGAGCTCGGTTGGGGTTGTTTCGATGACAACCTCACATTCGAGGTCCTTGATTGTTTCCACCCCAGTCCTCCCCTCATGATAGACGTCGTGTCCAAGTCTTTCCAGTGTTCCGAACTGCTTCTTCGAGGTGAGCGCTTTCTTGACATCGAGACCTGCTGGTGAGAGGGCTGCCCCTTTCCTATCGACAATCCCTACAATCTTCGGTCGAAGGCCGTAGTCGTGATCCAGCTTCTTTGCCTCGTGTTCCACCAGATCGACAAAACTCTGACCGACCACTCCGAATCCAACTAGGAGAACCCTCAAGTCAATCACCGCGCAGAAGTTTTTGGAGTGCTTCGAGTGATGGTTCGATTGTTCTCGGCTTCACGCTCTGAGATATCGCGACATCAGGGTCCTTCAAGCCATGTCCCGTCGAGACGCAGACGACGCTGGAGGTCCTGTCGATCTCGCCTGCTTCGATATCTTTTACCAGCCCAGCGAGAGCTGCGGCCCCCGCGGGTTCGGCGAAGATGCCTTCATTCTTGGCGAGAGCCTTCTGCGCCTCTAGGATTTGGCGGTCTGTGACGGTGGATACGCTCCCACCCGACTCCTTGACGGCTCTCACTGTCTTCTTCCAGTTCGCAGGGTTGCCTATCCTGATGGCCGTCGCGACGGTTTCTGGCTTCTGTACCGGTGACAATTCCCGCGCATTGTTCTCGAACATGTGAGCGATTGGCGCGGAACCCTCCGCCTGGATACCTCTGAGGATGGGGAGCCCCTTCGTCAATCCCAGGGACTCGTACTCCGCAAAACCCTTCCAATACGCAGCGGAGTTACCCCCATTTCCGACAGGTATGTAGAGGTAATCCGGACTTGTGCCGTTCATCTGATCGCTTATCTCGAATGCTGCGGTCTTCTGTCCTTCCAGTCTGAATGGATTGACCGAGTTGAGCACATACATGCCAAGTTTCGCGGACGCCTTCATCACGATGTCTAGCGCCTGATCGAAGTTGCCTTTCACAGTGACCACAGTCGCGCCGTGCATCATCGCCTGCGCGAGCTTTCCAAGCGCAACCTTGCCTTCAGGAATAAGGACAACGCATCTCAATCCCGCAAGTCCTGCATATGCTGCCAAAGAGGCCGATGTGTTCCCTGTGGACGCACAAGTCACCGTCTTCATGCCGAGTTCCTTGGCCTTGGTGATGCCCACGGTCATCCCTCTGTCTTTGAACGATCCTGTGGGGTTCATGCCATCGAATTTGACTCTCAAGCTCTTCATGCCAAGTTTTTCCGCAAGGTTGTGGCACTCGATGAGAGGCGTCCCTCCTTCGCTGAGGGATGACACTGCCGCCCTTCTCCCGACTGGAATCAGCTCCTTGTATCTCCAGACTGAAATGGGCCTCCTTCTCCAGTCGACTTTGGAGAGCCGGTCAAGAGCAGCATCACGATTCACAACGATTTCGAGTAGGTTACCACAGTTCGTGCATGCATAGGCAGGCCTGGTCATGTCGTGGACCTTGCCACACTCAATGCATCTCATCTCGAACGAAGCAGCCATAGCTTCCCCACCGAGTGCGCCTGCTATGATTAGTGGCAATATAAGTCCTTCGCACAGCTGGATAGTGCTGGCTTATGGTCAACGGCGATGTCTGGCTCCGTCTGTGTTGCACAATTCCGTCCGGAAATAGCCCTTCGGAGTACCTTAATATTCGAGCAGACCATGCCCATGTAGCCAGGTGCGAGAAATGCCGTGCGAGAGAGCGCTGGTTTCATCCCCAGCTACCATAGCTAACTTCGGTCCGGGTTTCGACTCGTTCGGACTTTGTCTGGAGTCCCCTTGCGACAAGATTGCAGTCCGAAGGCTTCCGAAAGGCAGGCACGAGGTGAGGATTCTCGGGAAATACAAGCTCCCCAACAGGCCGGATCAGAACACAGCTTCGTACGCGGCGATGAAACTCGCGGAGCTGTGTGGACATGCTGACGCGGGGTTCTCGATGACCATCAGAAAGGGCATGAAGCCTGGAAGCGGTATTGGCAGTAGCGCGGCGTCATCCGCCGGTGGTGCGCTGGCGATGGCCACCCTCCTTGGAATACGGAACAAGGAGCTCATTCTAGAAGCGTCTGCGATGGGGGAAGAACTCGTAGCGGGCTCCCGGCACTTCGACAACGTCTCCGCTGCGATCTACGGGGGTTTCACCGTGGTTTCGGATCTCAAGACCAGAACCATCATCCAGATAAAACCTCCAAGGTTCCAAATAATCGTTGCTCTACCAGAAATCTCGGTCGACACGAGGAGAGCTCGTGAGATTCTCCCGGCCTCGGTTGCGATCAGTGATGCGGTGTGCAACGTGGGCTGGGCGTCTGGAATGCTCCACGCAATGATGAAACGCAATGTGAGGATGATAGGCACCTATCTGGAAGACAGACTCGCGCTTCCCTACAGGGTCCGACTCATACCAGGCTATGAAGCAGTGCGCGAAAGCGCGCTCAAGGCCGGCGCATACGGAGTCTCCGTCGGGGGTTCCGGACCAGCAGTGTTCGCAATCGCGCAGGGCCGGGCAGTCTCGATACGGAGGGCGATGGTCGATGCCTTCAGGAAGGCGGCTGGCCTTAGAGCCGAATCGTTCATCACCGTGCCAGGCACTGGTGCGAGAGTTGAGAGCATTGCCTGAGGACCTTGTCCGCTCCTAGAACACTATCTTCTCCCCAGGCACTCTGGGGAATAGAGTGACGTCCCGAATGTGCTTCTGCCCGGTCAGAAACCGGACCATTCTCTCGATCCCGAGCCCTCCGCCTACGGTCTTCGGAATCAGGCCCTGGCTCGATACCTTGAGGTACATGTCATATCTGGAGAGGTCCGTCTTTCTCTCGTTCATTTTCCTGACTATCTCCTCGTGTTCCCACTCTCTCTCCCCTCCAGAGAGAGCTTCGCCATATCCCTCAGGCCAGAGCAAATCGTAGTTGTGGTAGTACCCTCTTCTCTTCTTGTCCTCTCTGTCGTAGAACTCCCTTCTGAAGTTCATGATCCAGAATGGGTCCTTTGCCTTCCCCGACACGATGCTCTCGAAATGCTCGCCATACTCTATCTTCAGGTCCTCGGATTCGTAGATCTTCAAGGGGAGTTTCGGCGCGGCAAGAACCCTGTTGAGCGTTTTCAGCTCATCTGAGCACTCTCTCTTTACGAATCTGAAGATGTAGGCAATCAGTCCGTCCACGAACTTGATGAAGTCCTTCTTGGACTCGCTCTTGAGCTCAATATCAACTTGCGTGAACTCGAAAAGGTGTCTGCCAGATTCCTTTAGGTGGCCTTCCTCAAGCCGAACGTTCGGCGACATGAAGTATATCTTGTCGATGCCATCGTTCAGGAGCGAGAGCTGCTTGTGAAGGATCATGCTCTTGGTCATGTGCAATTTCTGTCCATAGTACGTAACCGATGCGTCGAAGTGGGGATGGTTAAGAGGGTCCGTCTCCGGCGAGAGGATTATCGGCATTGCCTGGACGACACCGTGATCGTACATGTAATCGTGGATTGCCTTCAGTGCTGCGCTCTGTACGGAGAGGATGTTCGTGAGCTTCTCAGATCTTATGTGCGAGACCGCGTCGTGCATATCTCACCCTTGGAGAGAAGACGGACACACAAGCTCAGTATATCATCATTCCGACAGAATACTCGGCTATTGTTCGGTTTTGAGTCAAGATTGATATACACATTCCGTCATTATGACGGAACATGTTGGACGAAAAGGACTCGGATATCCTCGAGGAGTTGATGAAGGACTCTCGGAAGACCACCAAGGCCATCGCCAGGGAACTCGAGATGCCGAGGGCTACTGTTCATGATCGAATCGTCAAGATGGAGCAGAAGAACGTGATAAGGAAGTACACCGCGATTCCGGACTATGCTCAGCTCGGACTCGGCGTCACGGCATTCATCCTCGTTCAGTTCGAGCCAGAGAAAGGACTCTCTCAGAGAGATACGGCTGATGACATCGCTCAACTTCCTGGGATCTTTGAAGTCCACATGATCTCAGGTGAGTATGACATGCTCCTCAAAGTGAGGGGTTCCAGCATGGAGGAGATCGGCAAGCTCGTGATCGACCGATTGCGCGAAGTCAAGGGCGTAGCGCGCACGTTGACATCCGCTTGCTTCACGACGGTCAAGGAGTGAGCGCGCACTACACGGTCTTCAGGCGCTTCTTGATCAGTCTGGCTGCGGTCTCGCCCACCTCGCTCCGTACGGGCTCGACACTGTGCTCCTTGAATATCCTTCTCACCTCATCGCCGGCTCTGTCGACCAGGGTTTTGCTGCCTTTTGCCACCCAAGTGTCGAACGAGGATCTGTCCGTGACAATTGGCATGAAATGCTCCGACCTGAAATGCTCAAGGGTGTGCCTCTGCCCGAGGTAGTCCTTTGCGATCCCGACCCTGCGGATGACGTCCAATGCGAGGGTGTCGTCATCGACATCGATCCCTTTGGCCATCCGCTCGATTATCCTGGACATCTCGCTGTCGATGACTAGCTGCTCCAGCCATATAGTCCTGCAGTCCTCGAGAAGCCCGATTCCAGCAATCATGTCTGCGCCCGCAAGTATCGGCGTGACCGCGCTCGATAGTTTCTCATAAGCGGCCTGCTGGTCGGGTTCTTTCGCGGTTGTAACGAAGCCGCCGACAAGAGCGGGAAACCCGAGACTGTGGGCGACCTGGGCGTATGCCGCGGATGTGAGTCCGTGCTCCGGTCCTCCGCCAGCGCGAGTGGAAGTCTTCATGTCCATGTTGGCGATTCCGCAGCTGAAGACGTATGCTGTCCCAGGTCTGTGCGCCTGGAATATCGTGTTTCCTGCCAACGCCTCGGCGACACCCAAAGCCACGGATCCAGCGAGAGTTGCTGGCCCTGTCGAGCCTGGTCCTGGCATCACATAGAAACATATCGGTATGCCCGCGTCCGCCATTGCGAGACCCGCGTCGAGGTTCTCACCCTCTATCTGGAGCGGCGAGAAGCTCGTGTGGATCGATGATATCAAAGGCCTCCTGCGCAGCTCGTCCTTGCCACCTGCGGCCGCGGCAGCCAGCTCGAGGACGTCCTGGACCTCCCAAGTCGTGGTGTTCGTCGCGATGGTGATATGTTTCTCTGTGCTCTCCAACGAGGCCTGCAGATCGTGGATGTGCCGCGTCCCCAGTGGAACGTCCTGGGAGGTAACGCTTGGCCAGTTGATTCCGTGCCCCTTTAGGGCGTCTGCTACAAAAGCGCTCTTCGCGACATCTGACTTCTTCGAAGGGCGTCGCTTCCGTGTCTCGAAGTCCAATGCATCCGTACCATTGCCGTCACTGCAGATGTGAACGTGCTCGAAATCGAGCCTAGCGTCGTGCTTCCTCGTCCTGCCATAGAATGTAACAGCACGATCGTTCTTCTTGGCGAGCTCCATGACAAGCGTTGACGGGAACTTGACGACTGCGCTTTTCTTGTCCACCGGACATCCGACCCTAGCTAGTATGTTCTGCGCTTTTTCGCTTCGAACAGCTACGCCAGTGACTTCGAGGATTTCAAGGGCCGCTTCCAGGATCTTCTGAACCCCGTCCTTGGACAGGACTTCTCGCCTGCATCGGACGGGTATCGAATTAGCCATCAGTTTGCACCTGACCTTCTTCGGACTGCGCATTGTGATATACGATCTGAAAGAAATGTGTAGGATCGGCCGGAGTGCTTTCCTCTCCGGCCGCCAAGAGTTTTCAGTGGGTCTTCGACTCCCCGCCCCACATCGGCTTCTTCGCCTTCTCGATCACGTCGCTCAGCTTCTTCTGGACGTCCTTCTCGAGTGGCGCGACCTTGTGGTTGGCCAGGATCCACTTTGTCTTCTCCCTCGCTCTGTCGACTAGGGACTTCGAACCGTCCTGCGACCAGGCGTCGTAAGATCGTCTGTCGATGAGGCCAGGCATGAAGTGCTCGCTTCTCAGGTACTGCATCGTGTGCTTCTGGGCAAGGAAGTTCTTGCCTGGGCCGACTTTCTCGATGACATCCAGCGCCATCGTGTCGTCATTTGCCCACTCGCCCCTGATCAACCTGCTGATCGCACCGACTATCTCGTCATCGATGACGATCTGTTCCAGGAACAAGCAG
>Ga0105152_10000323_pt1 | contig 13517 bp, 15 predicted proteins | sample LakBais05cmmetaG_FD_81534 | JGI IMG/M metagenome (GOLD analysis project Ga0105152, IMG submission 81534) | Lake sediment microbial communities from Lake Baikal, Russia to study Microbial Dark Matter (Phase II) - Lake Baikal sediment 0-5 cm | ecosystem: Environmental > Aquatic > Freshwater >...
AAGATATCCGCACCGCGGTCCGCAACCACGGCGGCGGGACGTGGAACCATGACATGTTCTGGCAGGTGATGGCTCCCAAAGCTGGCGGCGAACCACAGGGCGGACTGGCAAAGGCCATTACCGCCGCCTTCGGCACATTTGCCAATTTCAAGGCCGAGTTCGAGAAAGCCGCCATGGGCCGCTTCGGCTCCGGTTGGGCTTGGCTGGTCAAGAAGGGCAGCGGTCTGGCAGTGGTCTCGACTGCCAACCAGGATAATCCGATATCCAACGGGATGACCCCACTTCTGGCCCTGGATGTTTGGGAACACGCCTACTACTTGAAGTACCAGAACCGCCGCGCCGAGTATGTTGGCAGTTGGTGGAACGTGGTCAACTGGGCTGAGGTTACCCGCCGGTATTCAGCAAAGTAGATGTTCAAGAGGAAAAGCTCGTGCCCGGACTTTATGTCCGGGCATTATGTTGCACAATTCTGTCAGCTTCGATATAATACTTCCATCGTATCATCTCAATAAAAGGGGGGAAGTGGGGTGTTTTTGGCGGGCGAAGCCCGCCAAAAACACCCCACACCCCGGATTTTTGAGAAGATACCTTCCATCATTACCTAAATTTACAAAAGGAGGAACAAAATGACGCATATTATTACCAGTCTGTGCCTGCGCGATCGCGGCTGCATCGAAGTATGCCCGGTGGAGTGCATCGTACCAGGCGAACCGGTAGAGGAATATCCCTGGATGTATATTGACCCGGATACCTGCATTGATTGCGGCGCGTGCATCCCGGAATGCCCGTTCGCAGCCATCTTCCCGGAGGATGAGGTGCCGGGAGCGTACTCTGCAAAGGGCGGTGAATTCATCAGCAAGGTTGGCCTGGCCGGTCACTTTGAGGGTACCAATCACCACGGCACTCGAATAGTGCTGGATACTGTCAAGCAGTTGAACGCGGGGGAAGTGGTCAACCTGCGTGACGACATTCAACCCAACTACGATTTCTTCAAGTCCGGTCCCGGCTACAAAGCAAAAGACCAAGATAAAGGTATCTAGTTGTCCCCTGGCACAAGCTATAACCAACCTTGAAACCCGGTTCCTCCAATGAACCGGGTTTTGGTATTATGGGATTTGTAGAGGTGATACACCCAACACTCCAATATCTTGCCATATATCAAAGGAATCCCCCAAGCCCCGGTTTCTTTTTTGTGTGTATAATAAAATATGAACGATGTCAAAGATTAAAGGCATTTTATGCCCTATGCGTTAAGGAGTATTTATGTTCGATCCCACTTTCTTAAGCGGTTTTACCCTCGTCCTGACCGGCTTCGCCGGAGCCTTTTTGGTGGCTCTGTGGGTAGCGCTGGTAGTCTGGACCTATCGCGACATTCGCGCCCGTCATCGTGACCGATTGGTGCATTTCCTGGCAGCGGCGCTGGTGGCATTATTGAATTTACCCGGCGTGCTGGTCTATCTCGTGCTGCGCCCGTCTTGCACTTTGGAAGAAGAATACCAGCAAACATTGGAAGAGGAAGCCCTTTTACAAGCCATAGAGGACCAGTCCGTGTGTCCCGGCTGCGAACGGCGGATCAAAGAGGATTGGGTGGTATGCCCAACCTGCCAGACAAAACTGCGTAAACCCTGTCACTCCTGCGGGCGGCTGATGGAACTGCCCTGGAATATCTGCCCGTATTGTGGTATACCTGCGCCAGGGATGCGAAAGGAGGGGGGGACAATGGATGATGTGGTGCGGGGTTTGCAGACAGACGAAGAAAAATAACTTTAGGTGTAATATTAAAGATCGCATTTTTACTGTATAATGCTAATACAAATCCAGGTTGAAAGGAGTTTCCCATGAAACGTGGACGGATATTCATCTATTTGGCGCTGATTATCATCATTGCCGTGGCTGCCGGGGGAGTATATCTTTGGCTCCACCGTACTCCCGGTGCACCTCCTATATCCCAGACCACCCCACAAACACAATATGTTGAAATTGTTACGGCTGGCCAAAATATTTCTCCAGGAACGCTCATCACGGAGGCGATGTTGAGTTCCATCCAAATCCCCAATACCGCACTCGTTCAGGGAGAATTTACCAACAAAGCCGACGTAGTGAACATGTATGCCAAAAGTTTGATTCTCCAGGGTGTCGTGATAATGAGTGAAAACGTCTCATTGACACCGGGTGCTAATCTACCCGGCTCCACCTGGGCTCCGTTTATCCCCCAGGGGTTAACCGCTGTGGCCATCCCCATAAAGGGGATCGCTTCCGTGGCTTATGGTATCCGCGATGGCGATTATGTAAATATCATCGTGACCATGCTGCTTGTGGATGTTGATCCCACGAATCAAAGCATCCAGCCCAATTTATCTGCTGGTGTCACAGCCCCAGGAGTAAGCACCACTGGTGGCCCTGATCAACTTGTTGCAGTGATAAATTCTGGCGGATCAAAAGTGGGAAGCGCGACATTAGATGAAACACTGAACCAGCCTTTATACCTGGTACCGTCTGAAGAGCAGCGTCCGCGCCTGGTTACACAGATGATCATGCAAAATATCCAGGTGCTGCACGTGGGTCAATTCCTGTTCCCAGGCGAGACGGATCCCTGTCAATCGACAGTGTCACCTTCGGAAGCAGTCGCTACTGCAACTCCTGCACCTGACGTCCAACAAGTACAAACGAAGTGCATAAAGCCGGATGTCGTTACCTTGATGGTATCTCCGGACGATGCGAATACCCTGGTATATCTGATCTATAGTGGTGCGGAGATTACGCTGACGCTCCGCAATCCCAACGACCCGGGATCGGCTGTGCAGAGCGATGCAGCCATGCTGCAATATCTTTTGAGCCAGTACAATATTCCAGTGCCGGCAAAGTTGCCATATGCCTTGCAACCGGGTCTTGATACCCTGGAACCTAAAATACAAGGCGACGCGACGCCCGTACCTTAGAAAAATTTTTGAATACTCCAAACAGGTCCATGGAGATTAATTAATGACTGATGGCGAAAAGATTCGCGTCTTAATTGTAGATGATGATGCTGAAACACGCGAAAACGTGCGAAAACTATTACAGTTCGAGGCGGATATTGAAGCGGTTGTGGCTGCGCGAACTGGCCGGGAGGCAATCCAACTAGCTCAGGAAACCAATCCCGATGTGGTTCTGATGGACATCAATATGCCTGACATGGATGGCATTGCTGCAACGGAAGCAATCCGACAGAAAATGCCAGCCGTTCAGGTTGTGATCCTTTCAATTCAAGGGGATCAAAACTATATGCGCCGGGCCATGCTTGTTGGCGCACGTGATTTCCTTATCAAACCACCCAACCCGGACGAACTTGTCGCTGCAATTCGCCGGGCCGGCAAGATGGCGCGTGAAGAACGCGCCAAATCCAGCCAGGTGTTTGTTGGAGCGCAGGGTGGTACCAACCAATCGCTGACATCCAGCTTGATGACTCGGGGGAAAATCATCCTGGTCTATAGCCCTAAGGGCGGGACGGGATGCACCACAATAGCAGTGAACCTTGCAGTCGCACTCCACAACGAGGAGACACGTGTAGTCATCGTGGATGCAAACCTTCAATTTGGAGATGTAGCCATCTTTCTAAATGAGCAGGGGAAAAATACGATTTTAGACCTTGCGCCACGTGTTGATGAACTGGATCCTGAAATCGTGGATAATGTCATGATTAAGAACGCTGCATCAGGTGTGCATGTCTTGGCATCGCCGTCTCGCCCTGAAAATGCCGAAAAAGTATCTGCAGACCAATTCGCGAAACTGCTGCGCTATTTGCGTCAACTTTATGCGTACGTGATTGTGGATAGCAGTGCATATCTCACAGATGTTTCTTTATCGGTACTGGATATCGCTGATACTATCGTGTTGGTTGCCACTCAAGATATCCCTTCGATCAAGAATGATCGTTTGTTCCTCGATCTCCTGCTGACATTAAATATCCCGGCTGAAAAAATAGCATTTGTGATGAATAAGTTCGACAAACGAATTGCGATTTCTCCGGAAAAAGTTGGCGAGAACCTAAAACAGGAAGTACTGGCTGTGATTCCACTTGATGAACGCACAGTAATACCGGCCGTTAACCGGGGTGTTCCTTTTATGCTCGATAATAAGACTCAACCAGCAGCCCGAGGGATATATATACTGGCAGAAGCATTACGGGCCAAACTCATCAAGCGAGATATGGAAGAGTCACAGGCAATGGCTAAACGGTAATTGAATACTTGGAGGCAGTGATGTCATTACTTAAACGGATTGAACAAGGGCAAGGGAATCCCTCCGAACAGTCAGCTGGCACTCCTCAAGCGCCAGGTGGAGATGCATCTCGCCTGTCCTCTTTGCAGGCTCGCAGAGTGAGCGCTCCTAGCACAACACCCCAGGCCGGATCATACTTCGACCTGAAGACACGTGTCCAGAATCGGCTTTTAGCCGAACTTGATCCATCAATGGATATAACGAAGACCGAAGATGTTCGCAAGACGATTCAGGGGTTGTTCGAGCAAGTACTGAGCGAGGAAAATATTGTCCTTTCAAGAACCGAGCGTGCCCGCCTTTTCGAACAGATAGCCGCCGAAATTCTGGGCCTTGGTCCCCTGCAAACACTTCTTGAAGACGATACAATCACGGAAGTGATGGTTAACGGGGCGAAGAATATTTATATCGAGCGCAAGGGCAAAATTCTTCGTGTGTCGGTAACATTTGAAAGTAATGATCACCTGATGCGCATCATTGACCGCATCGTTGCTCCATTGGGACGGCGTATTGATGAATCCAGTCCGTATGTGGATGCACGTCTGGCGGACGGTTCCCGTGTTAATGCTGTTATCCCGCCCATTTCTCTGATCGGCCCGGTATTGACCATCCGGAAATTTTCAAGAATACCCATTACTGTTGAGCAGTTAGTTCAATTTGGTACAATTACCCCAGAATCACTACAATTTCTTAAAGCCTGTGTCGCGGCGAGATTGAATATTGTTATCTCTGGTGGTACTGGCTCCGGTAAGACTACGTTGTTAAACATCCTTTCTAGCTTTATACCAAGCGATGAACGCATCCTCACCATTGAAAATGCAGCGGAACTTCAGCTTCGCCAGGAGCATGTTGTCACTCTTGAGTCTCGCCCGCCGAACATTGAAGGCCGCGGTGAAATTACCATTCGAAACTTGGTTGTTAATGCCCTCCGTATGCGTCCAGACCGGATCATCGTTGGCGAAATCCGCGATGCCGCGGCGCTGGATATGTTACAGGCCATGAACACCGGGCATGATGGCTCGATGACGACCTTGCACTCGAACTCCCCGCGTGATACTCTTTCACGTCTCGAAACAATGACCTTGATGGCTGGAATGGAATTACCGGTACGCGCCATCCGCGAACAGGTCTCTTCAGCAATTGACTTGATTATCCATCAGGAACGCATGCGCGATGGGTCGCGCAAAGTGACAAGCATCACCGAGGTTAATGGCATGGAAGGTGATATTATTACGACGACTGATTTGTTTATTTTCGAGCAGACTGGCCTGGAGAACGGAAAAGTTCTTGGCCATATGCGACCGACCGGTCTCCGCCCGAAATTCATGGAGAAGATTGAGGCGGCTGGTATTCACTTACCACCCTCAATCTTTGGCGTCGGTAGCAGGCTGAGATATTAGAGATTGGAGCTGAGTCGATTTTGGATAGGTGAAAATGGCTACCTTTTTGCTGATTGGCGGCGGTGTGATTGCCTTGGTGCTACTGGTTGTTGGAATTGTTCTTTCGGCAACCGGTGACAGGACAGCGATAGATGATCGCCTAAACAAATATCTTGAAGAAGATAAAAAGACAGATACCAAGGAATCCAAAGGCGCGCTGACCGATTGGGTAAATAAACGTGTCGAGAGATCGTCGTTCGGAGAACGTATTTCCCGTGAATTGGCGCGCGCCGATTTGAAGTTCAAACCGGGTGAGTATATCGCCCTGTACGTTATTGCAATTATGGGCGGAGCGTTAATCGCGTTTTTACTCGGTGGAAGGCTTCTTTTGTCGGCCTTTATTGGAGCAGGAATTGGTGCATTACTGCCTCGGATGTATGTTAAAAACCAACAATCGAAACGCTTGACTCATTTCAATGATCAATTACCTGATATGATAAACTTAATGGTAAACGGCCTCAGGGCAGGTTTTTCTACTTTACAGGCCATGGAAGCCGTGAGCAAAGAACTTCCTGCTCCCATTTGCGATGAGTTTAGGCGAGTGGTTCAGGAAATACAACTGGGTATCCCCATGGAGAAGGCACTCTCCAACCTTCTACGACGTATCCCGAGCCAGGATCTTGATTTTCTTGTGACAGCCATCAATGTGCAGCGAGAGGTTGGAGGCAATCTGGCCGAAATCATGGAAGTTATCTCCTATACAATCCGTGAGCGTGTCCGTATCAAAGGTGATATTCGCGCTCTAACGTCTCAGGCGATGTATTCTGGCCGTGCACTTGCACTAATGCCCATCGGTCTTCTTTTCATCTTGTGGTTCTTGAACCGCAGTTATGTGATGGAATTCTTTAGTAAGGATAATATTTTGTGCGGTGGGATCGCCTTAGGCAGCGCAGCGGTGTTGATCACCGTCGGATATTTTGTGATGACCCGGATTGCTAATGTAGAGGTGTAACATGCTTGCGACGATTATTATTATCGTGGTTATCGTTGGTGTGATCAGCGGTGCAATTGTGCTGGTTGTGATCGGCATTCGAAAATCGAAATCTCTGGAAGAGGATCCTCTGGCCGAACGTTTGGCTGAGTACAGCCAGCGCGGGGAGACCGTGTCACTCGAGGATATTGAACTTTCCCAGCCTTTTTCTGAGCGTGTAGTGATGCCGATCATGCGCCGTCTGGGCGACATTTCGTCCCGCTTTACTCCTCAACATGTTCTAGAGCAGACGCGTTTAAAGCTGGAAATGGCCGGGAATCCCGGCCGAATGGATGCCTCCACCTTTATGGTTTTGCATTTTGTGTCAGCCGGACTGTTTGGCGGCTTGGTATTTCTGCTTTCTCTTTTTTCAAAACAATTTTCACTTCCCATCAAGTTGTTAATCATACTGGTTTTTATAATACTAGGTTACTTCTTCCCGGATTTGTGGATCAGGAGCAAGATCAATAGCCGGCAGAAGCAGGTTCGTAAGGCAATGCCGGATGCTCTTGATTTGTTGACCATTTGCGTGGAAGCAGGCCTGGGTTTTGACGCGGCCATGTCGAAGGTGAATGAAAAATGGGACAATGAATTATCTTTGGCGTTCGGCCGGGTCATCCGAGAAATCCAATTAGGCAAACTCCGCCGCGACGCTTTGAGGAATATGTCTGATAGACTCGGCTTGGCTGAAATGACCAGTTTTGTGGCTGCGGTCATTCAGTCCGAAATGTTGGGTGTCAGCATGGCGAAAGTTTTACGTATACAATCTGACCAGATGCGCATTAAGCGCCGCCAACATGCCGAAGAAGAAGCCCATAAGGCGCCTATCAAGATGATTTTCCCATTGGGCATCTTTATCTTCCCTTCCTTGTTGATCGTGCTGCTGACCCCAGCCGGTCTTCGGCTCTATGGATCGTTGAAGTACTTTATGTAAGGCGGCTGACAGGGCGTGTCTTTGACATATTGGTTAAACCAGTGGATGTGGGGTAGTCTGGACTGGCTTTATCCACCAGTTTGTGGGGGATGCAATCTGGGAGGATTCCGCTGGTGTCCGGATTGCCGGCAACAGGTTCAGCTCGTACCGGAACCTGTCTGCCGGATCTGCGGCCTGCCGCTTACCCGCCCTGGTCTATGCCCCAACTGTAAAGAGTCAATTCCCCCCTACGAAATGATGCGTTCCTGGTTGGTTTTTGAAGGCCCTATCCGTCATGCATTGCATAAACTAAAATACCGCCGGAACGTGGCTCTTGGCGATGCCCTGGCGCAACACTTTAGAGAGTATGTTAGCACCCTGAGCTGGCCGGTGGACCTGGTTGTCCCGGTCCCTTTGGGGAAAGAGAGGATGAAGGAACGCGGCTATAATCAGGTCGGATTAGTGGCCAGGCCGTTGGCGGCGGTCAATCATTGGCGTTATGCACCCCGGGCGGTTGTCCGTTCTCGCGAAACCAGATCTCAGGTCGGGTTGACCGTTGCTGAGCGCAAGGAGAATGTCTCCGGCGCTTTCCTGGGGGAGGCGGCGCTGGTCTCGGGGACAACCGTCCTGCTCATGGACGATGTTGCCACCACGGGAGCCACCCTTTCGGCGTGTGCTACCGCTATATTGGATGCAGGCGCGAGGTCCGTATATGCACTGACGCTGGCCCGTGCTTTACCGCATCACGGTTTGAAAAATGTTTGAGTACCACAGCCCAAATCTCACAGGAGGAACCTATGGCAGTCGAAGTTGAAGTTTATGCACGGAACCTGGAAATAGCCGACAACTTGAAAAACTACGTTACCAAGAAAGCCTCCAAGCTGGATCGCTACCTGAATGAGATCGAGCATGTCAGAGTGGATCTGAACTATATCAAGTCGGCGCGCAGTGCCAAGGACCATAACGTGGCCCAGATCACCGTGCGTGGACACGGGGCTTTATTACGCGTCGAGGAACGCAGCGACGATATCACCAGAGCTTTCGATGCCGCCATTGACAAAATGCAGCGCCAATTGGATCGCTATAAAGGCAAGCATTTCCATGGTCGCGGTGACGGTCGTTCCGCTTCCGATGTCATCCCGGTTCCCGCAGAGACGGGCGGGGAAGAGGTGCAGGTTGTTGCCCGGCATAAGACTTTTGACCTGATCCCGATGAACGAAGCCGAGGCGCTGGAGCAGATGAAACTGCTCGGCCACGATAACTTCTTCATCTTTTTCAATATCGAGACGAATTCAATCAACGTGCTCTACCATCGCCGCGATGGCACTTATGGGCTGATCGAGCCGAAAGTCGGCTAATCTTCGCGGACCGAAATCCCTGGCCCGGAAGACCCTCCGGGCCAGCTTCCTTGTGAGTGACTTATGGAATACATTGATTTTGACGATAACCCCGCCGAAGGACTGGCTGCCAAGAGCAAGATCGATATTGCAGAAGTTCAATCCGCTGTGAAGCGGATTTTGCAGGCCATCGGTGAAGACCCCGACCGTGATGGCCTGAAGCGCACCCCTGAACGAATTGCTCGCATGTATGCTGAATTGCTTTCCGGCTACCAGATGGACCCGGTGGCGGTGGTCAACGACGCCTTGTTTGAGGTCAAATACGACGAGATGGTGATCGTGCGCGATATTGAGTTTTACAGCCTGTGCGAGCATCACATGCTGCCATTCATGGGGCGCGTGCATGTGGCTTACATCCCAGACGGCAAAGTGCTGGGCCTTTCCAAGATCCCCCGTATCGTGGACGTGTACGCTCACCGCTTGCAAGTCCAGGAGCGTATGACCCGTCAGATCGCTGATTTCATCCGCGACTTGCTCCATCCGCAGGGAGTGGCGGTTGTCGTGGAAGCGCTGCACCTGTGTATGAGCATGCGCGGCGTGCAGAAACACAATGCCCGCCTGACTACTTCTGCCATGCACGGGGCATTCCGGGCCAACCTGGCCACGCGGCAAGAATTTCTCGATAATATTAGCAGGGGTGCTTCGCCACTGCAGATCTAGACCCCGCGTTCGATTTCCACCCCAACCGACTCTGCGACTTTTACTGCGTCGGGCTTCTCAACTCTTACCGTCACTTTCCGGATCCCAGGCCTGCTGAGGCATGAAACAGCGATATCCTCCGCCAGTGCTTCCACTGTGAACCGCCGCGCCCCTTCGACCAGGCTGCGGATTTCTTTTGCCACCTGCGAATAATCCACGCAGTTTGAGATGTCATCGGATTGGGCGGCGCGAGACGTATCCGTAAACAGTGTCACATTTACGACAATCTCACGCAGCGTCGTGCGCTCCCAATGATTTACACCGAGAATACCTTGCACGCGCAGATTTTGAATCAGTATCTTATCCATATTGCGTAAAAAACCTTTTTGTTCTAAACTATGGATAATCAGTTTACCATAATCCAGGCTGCCAGTATCGTATGCTCTTCTCAAAAACAACTTTCATCGGCATTGACCTTTCCGGAGGACGCCACCCATTTACGTACGCGGCCCTTGATGAAGACTGTCAATTGGTTGCCCTGGCAGCCGGCGAGATTGAAGAAGTGCTCGCGTTCCTGGGCGGCCAGCAGGTGACTGTTGTGGCGGTCAACGCGCCGCACTGCCCGAACAAAGGGCTGGTGCGCAAAAAGCTGGAAAAACAAAGCCTGACACCCGGTCACTTACGCGGGGCTGACATGCGGCTGGCGGAGCACGAATTGCGACAACACGGCATCTCTGTATCACCGACATCCTCCCGAGCGGAGACCTGTGCGGCCTGGATGCAGATGGGTTTCGATTTCTATCGCAAGTTGGATGGGATGGGTTTTAAACCTTATCCATCTGAAAATGCCACCCACCAGTGGCTGGAGACGCATCCGCATGCCGCCTACTCTGCCCTGCTCGGAAAACTACCACTGCCCAAGCCAACCCTGGAAGGGCGTTTGCAGCGGCAGTTGGTACTCTACGAGCAGGATATGGGCATCAAAGATCCGATGGAGTTTTTTGAAGAAATAACCCGGCACCGGTTGTCGCAGGGCATTTTACCTATGGAATTCATTTACACTGCCGAAGAATTGGATGCATTGGCGGCGGCCTTCACCGCATACCTGGCTGGCGGTCATCCCGGCGAGGTGGTCTGGGTTGGCAACAAACAGGAGGGACAAATCGTCTTGCCGGTTTCTGAATTGAAAGAAACCTATTCGTAACGATGTTCCAATTTCAACAAAAAGGCGGCAGATGATTAACTGCCGCCCTTGGGTGAAATACTTCATATTACAGCCGGATCACAAACCCGCAATACTCACACTTGAGGCTGTCCGTGCCGCGCATCACCACCTGGGTGATATTCCCACCACAGTTCGGGCACTGGCTCGGCGCGGCTTTAACCTTGTCCACTGCGGCCTGATCAATTGCCACAGCGCGACCCTTGTCGAAATCTTTGCTCTTGGCGCGGTTGATGAGTTGCAGCCAGGTGGCGTTGTCCTGCCAGATGTGGAAGTGGGCCACTTCCACTGGCGCGCCGCTGGCGAAACGGATCTCGATATGGTCCTCGTTTTTGAGCAGTCCTTGCTTGCTTGGATCCACTCTGTCCACCAGTGTGACGGGGCACTCAATCTGCAGTTGCTGCACTTTCTGTTTCTGGGTGGCGATGAACAATACCTTCTTGGTCACGATCTCTTCTTTCTGTTCGAAGAGGATGCGCTGATCGGTCAGGTACAAAATACCTTCTGGATCACCTTTCTGTTCTCTGCCGGTCTTGCACCAGACTGCCTTGATGGCCGCGATCCCGCCCTCGGTGGGCAGCAACTGGAAGGTCGCTTCCGCCAGCTGCGTAACCAGGTATTCGATTTCGTTCAAATGCTTGGTGAACTGGGACACCTGGTTGTTGAACTGGTCGTACATCCCCTCGATGGTCCTTTCGGTTGCCGAGACTTTGCTCTCCAGCATGGTTGCCGAGGACTGCATTGAACCGAGCAGACCGCGCGCTGCGAACGGATTGCTGGCAGCCGCGTTCAGTTGCGGCATTTGCATTTCAATGGGGCGCAGGGAATTTACCAGCGCTGATGACTGCATATTGATTTGCGATTCAAGATTCGGGTACAGGAGCATCCACGATTTCGACAAAGTCTGCGCCTGGTTTTCCATATCCATCTCAAAGACGTAACCGCGTGTCCGCAAGGTTGCAATCCGCTGGGCTAGGCTGTTGACGGTGGTCTGTAGATTCTCCACTGCGTCACGTGCCTTTGTCAAGCGGACACTGCCTTGCAGGTCACCAACCTTGGACTGCAGGCTGCGGATATCGTCAGCAATTTGTTGAGCGGGGCTGGGGGTTGCCATGGTTCCTCCTTGTATAATAAATCGGTCGGATAATTATCCCTATTATGGCACATTTATCCTGGAATTACAACTGATTTTCCAATCAATTCGCATGGTAAAATCAATCCGGCGTGTCTTTGGGAATTCCCGTGAAAGAGGGAAAGATAGGGGGGATCGGGTGGGCGAAGCCCTCCCGATCCCCCTAATTACCTTATCGCCACGGCTATTCCCAGAGAACCAATCTGGTGTTCCGAATGGAGAAATCAAGATGAAGATTGCTGTTGCCTGTGACCATGCCGGTTTTTCTCTGAAACAGACCATATTGGATACGGTGCGCGCTGCCGGACACGAAGCTCTTGACCTGGGGACCGACAGCGTCGAGCCTGTGGATTACCCGGACTATACCGAAAAGCTCGGCCGCCTCATCCAGTCAGGACAGGCTGAACGCGGGATTTTGCTCTGCGGGTCGGGGGTGGGGGCGTGCATCGCTGCCAACAAAATGCAAGGTGTATATGCGAGTGTTTGCCACGACACCTATTCCGCTCACCAGGGGGTCGAGCACGATGACATGAATGTGTTGTGCATTGGGACGCGCATCATCGGTCCCGAACTGACAAAAGAGATCATCAAAGCATTCCTGGCGGCCCGCTATGTGGGCGATAATCCGGGCCAGGAGCGCCATGCGAGAAGAGTTGGGAAAATTAGAAAGTTAGAAAGTTGAAAGGTTATCCTGCCCGCCTTCCAACCTGTGGATTTGAAACCGAGGAGAATATATGCCAACCATAACCCGCTTCGAGGAAATTGAAGCCTGGCAAACTGCACGCGAATTAACGAAGATGATTTATGCTTTGACGGAAAAGGGGGAGTACGCGCGCGATTTTGGATTGAAAGACCAGATTCGCCGCGCGGCAGTATCTGTGATGAGTAATATTGCAGAAGGATTCGAAAGTCAAACACAGCAACAATTTATCCGCTATCTCGGAATTGCGAAAGCTTCTGCTGGAGAATTTCGCTCCCAACTCTATGTGTCTCGTGACCTCGACTACTTTACCACAGAACAGTTCGATGACGCTTTCCGGCTGGCCGAGAAAGCCTCCCGGCAAATCTCACGCTTCATCACTTATCTTGAAGGTCACCCATCTTTACGCGTTCGAGAAGATGGCGCTTCTTACGAAGTCTAATCTTCGCGCCGCCCGACTTTTCAACCTTCCAACCTTTTAACCTTTCAACTTTATGCCCTATGTTCACACCCATTCAGCAACTCCATGCACTTGGACAATCCATCTGGTACGACAATATCCAGCGCCGCCTGCTGGTAAGGTCCCCGGATGGAAAAAACGGCGAATTGGCTGCCATGATCGAACGCGGCGACATCCGGGGGGTTACCTCAAATCCATCCATCTTTAATAACGCGATCGCCAGGACCAACGATTACGACCCGGCATTGATCCCGCTGGCCTGGTCGGGCTGGAATGTCGAGCAGATCTTCTGGCAGCTTGCCATAGAAGATATTCGCGACGCCTGCGACCTGTTCTCCGACCTTTACCGGGAGACGGAAGGGGCCGACGGTTACGTCTCCCTCGAAGT
>Ga0105152_10000324_pt1 | contig 13500 bp, 10 predicted proteins | sample LakBais05cmmetaG_FD_81534 | JGI IMG/M metagenome (GOLD analysis project Ga0105152, IMG submission 81534) | Lake sediment microbial communities from Lake Baikal, Russia to study Microbial Dark Matter (Phase II) - Lake Baikal sediment 0-5 cm | ecosystem: Environmental > Aquatic > Freshwater >...
GCCTCGCGTCGAGGCCGGAAGAGAAGCGGCTCGTCCTCGGCGCCCTGCCGGCCTTCGCCTGCCCGGCAGCTCTCGAGCTGGCCGAATCCCTGCTCGGTTCCGAAGTCCAAGAGGAAGCTCGGGTCGCGGTGGATCAGATCAAGGAGCGGCTCGAGAGGGACTAGAGGTCCAGCCGGCGGGGCGCGGTCTCAGGGACGAGGCTTATAGCTCAGCGGCCTGAAAGTCAGAGTGAAGGCCGTGCCGTGGTCCCTTTTAATGTCGATTTTCCCGTCGATCTGATCGACGAGGAGCGCTACGATCTGGAGTCCCAGGGTGTCTGTCGTCCGGAGATCGACCCCTTCGGGGAAGCCGATGCCGTTGTCCCGGACGGTCAACCGAAGTGTCCCCGTTTCGTTTCCGCGCAACTCGATCGCGATCTCGCCTTTTCTTCCATCCGGGAAGGCGTGTTTCAGGGCGTTCGAGACGAGCTCGTTGACGATCAATCCGCATGGGATGGACGTGTTGATGTCGAGGAACGTTTTATCCATGTCTGTTTTCAGTTGGACGCGTCCGGCCTCCGTCTGATAGGTCCGGAAGAGATAGGCGGCCAGGCTCCTGATATACTCGGCGAAATCAATGCGGGAGAGGTCCTTCGTCTGGTACAGCTTCTCATGAACGAGGGCCATGGTCCTGATGCGGTCCTGGCTTTCCCGGAACATGGACTTGATCTCCGGGTCCGACAGACTCTGGGACTGGAGGCTCAGGAGGCTGGAAATGATCTGCATGTTGTTCTTGACGCGGTGGTGGATCTCCCGCAAGAGGACCTCTTTCTCCCGCAGGGTCTCCTTGTTTTGTTCCTCCGCCTTTTTGCGTTCGGTGATGTCGCGGATGATGGCCTGATGATATCGCTCGTCCTCGATTTCGAAGATGCGCAGACTGACCTCCACGGGGAAGATCGTCCCGTTCCTGCGCTGGTGAAGAGTCTCGAAGATCAACCCGCCCTTGCGTTCGGACTCGCGGATCGTCGGCTCGAAGTCCGGTCGAACCTGGGGCGGCCTGAAGTCCGGGATGTATTTCCCTAGGAGCTCTTCCCGGGTATAACCGTAAGCCGCGCAGGCCTTTTCGTTGGCCTCGAGGACCCTATGATCGCGGTCGGCCAGCAGGATGATGTCGTTGGCGTATTTGTGGAGGTATTCGAAGTGTCGGACGAGGGCCAGGCGGTCGTGCTCGGCCTCGTATTGGCGGCGATAGAAGTAGGCATCCTTTCTTTTGGCCCAGAGCAACAGCGCCAGTCCCACGCCGAAACATAGGCCAGCGAGGAAGATCGCGGCGACAACCATCCGGATCCGCATCGGGACGAGGATCTCCGAAAGGTCTTTCTTGGTGATCATGAGCCAAGGCGAATCGGGGACCTTCCGGATCACGGCCAGCACCGGGACCCCCCGGTAGTCCCTGCCTTCGACGGTGCCCTCCCGGCCCTGGGCCGCCAGGGCGGCAGGCAGATCCTGGTCGCTGATCGGCAACTTGAGGACCATCGCCGTTCCCTTGCGGTGGCGGAGTTCGTTCAGGAAGAGAACGGAGTCTCCTTCGCGGCGGACGAGGAGCGTCTCCGCGGACCGGCTGGGAACAGGCCATGTTTGGATGGCCGGATATAGGAAGGAGTTGGGATCGATCCGGAAGCGAAAGACGCCCACGCAGCGGGGCTTCCCGCCAGGGGATCGCGGGCTGACCAGGGGTGCATAAAGGTCGAGATGGACATTCTCTGCGGCGGTGGCCCTATGAAAGTCCGAAAAGAAGGGCATCCCGGTCCGGCATACGTCTTCAACCATGGCCCGGGCATAGGCGCCGATCTGAGAAGGAGAAGCGCCCACGGAAAAGCGGATCCCGGCTTGATCGTCCATCAGGACGGCATCCATGTATTCATAGTCTTTGATCAGGGACCTCATCCAGGCGCGGATGTCTTCCGGTGTGCCGTCGGCCGAAGTCCCCTTTTCCAGAAACGGAATGATGCGAATATCGTTGAACGGATTATGAGAGATGATGAGGGCGTCGCTGAGGAGGTCTCGGCGCCAGCTTGAGACCTGGTTGGCCTTCAGGTCGGCGATGGCCTCCAACTCGAGAGCGGCGGCTTTCTTGACATGGGTCTGCCCTTTCATGAAATACAGCCATCCCGCCGAGGCGACGAAAAGGACCAGGACGACGAAGATGATGGCCGGAACGCGAATATCAGACTTCGGGCGTTTTATGGGTTCCATGGAGGGCGCTTTTTCGTGCTCATTATAAGACTCTGGCGACCCGACCGCAAGCCGTAAGATCGCGCGAGAGGCGGACACGGTCCAAAGGCACTTGAATGAATTCCTTGCCGTCGCCCGCGACCATGTACATTTCATAAACGAATTCGTCCGAGTCGATCCACCGCTCGCGGATTCTCAGTTGAGAAGAAAGCATCCTATCGGCAATTTTGGAGCGAGGGCCGTCCCGTCCAAGCTTTGAACCCGGCCCAACCATGAGGTCAGAGAACCCCTTTGAATAATTCCTCTTTCTTGATTATGATATAGCCTGTTTCGCCGGCTGGGGCGCTCCGCCGAAGAGCTGTCCGGCGCAGGAAAGGAGATCCGCCATGATCGAGGGACAGGCAACCCTGTCGAAGGTCGCCCGTTTGAAATACGGCATGGTGGGCGGGGGCAAGGGCGCCTTCATCGGCGACGTCCACCGTAAAGCCATTGCCATGGACGGCAAAGCCGTGCTCGTTGCCGGCTGCTTCTCCCAATCCTTCGAAAACACCCTGGAATTGGGGGAGTTTTTGGGGCTCGATAAAGAGCGCCTCTATGGAAGCTACGGTGAGATGATCCCGGCCGAGGCCGAACGGAAGGACCGGCCGGACTTCCTCATCATCGTCACGCCGAACAACACCCATTATCCCATCGCCAAGCTCGCTCTCGAGAACGGCTTTCACGTCGTCTGCGACAAGCCCCTGACAACGACCGGCCGCGACGCCGAAGCTCTCGTCCGCCTGGCCGCTCGGAAGGACCTCATGTTCTGCGTCGCCTACGCGTATTCGGCTTTTCCCATGATCAAGCACATGCGGGAAATGATCGCCCGCGGCGAGCTCGGAAGGATCCGCTTCGTCAGCGCCGAGTACCCGCAGGACTGGCTGGCGACGCCCCTTGAGAGGACGGGCCAGAAGCAGGCCGCCTGGCGGACCGACCCGGCCCGGGCCGGTGCGTCGAACTGCGTCGGGGACATCGGCTCCCACATCGAGCACATGGTCGCGCACCTGACCGGGCTCGAGATCGAATCCCTCTGCGCCCGGCTCGATAGGATCGGCGAGGGCCGGGTCCTCGATGACAACGCCTCCATCATGATCAACTATAAGGGCGGCGCCAGGGGGCTTTATTGGAGCTCGCAGATCGCGATCGGCCACGATAACGGCTTTCGGGTCCGGATCTACGGCGAGAAGGCCTCCCTCGAGTGGGCCGAGGAGGACCCGAATCACGCCAGGGCCTCCACCATCGACAAACCCACCGAGATCCTCTCCCGCGGTCGGGACAAAATGTACTCCCGGGCCCAGTTCCTTTCGCGTCTTCCCTCCGGCCACCCGGAGGGCTATTTCGAGTGTTTCGCGAACCTCTACTCGACGTTCCTCACGGCGCTCGGCAAGAAGTTGGCCGGTGAGCCGCTAACGGCCGATGATCTGGATTTTCCGGGCCTCGAGGATGGGCTGCGGGGCGTAAGGTTCATCGAGAAATGCGTTGAAAGCTCCGCCGAGGGCGCGGTCTGGGTCGATTTTTAAGGAGGGACGGATGGCAAAGCCGGTGACGCTGTTCACGGGACAATGGGCCGATCTCCCGTTCGAGGAGGTCTGTAAAAAAGCGAGCGCGTGGGGCTACGACGGTCTGGAGATCGCCTGCTGGGGCGACCACATGGACGTCCGGAAGGCCGCTTCCGACCGGAGCTACGCCGCAAGGAAGCTCCAGGTCCTCAAGAAATACAACCTCAAATGCTGGGCCTTGGGCGCCCACCTGGCGGGACAGTGCGTCGGCGACGTCTACGACAAGCGGCTCGACGGCTTTGCCCCGGACGCGGTCAAGGGCAACGCCAAGGGGATCCGCGTTTGGGCGGTCGAAGAAATGAAGGCCTCGGCCCGCGCCGCCCGGGCCATGGGCTGCTACGTCGTGAACGGCTTCATGGGCTCGCCCATCTGGAAGTTCCTCTATTCCTTCCCACCGACCACCGAGGAGATGGTCCGGGAAGGCTTCGAGACCATCAAGAAGCTCTGGACGCCCATCCTGGATGTTTTCGATGGACAGGGGGTAAAATTCGCCCTCGAGGTCCATCCGACCGAGATCGCTTTCGACCTCTACACGGCGAAACGCCTCCTGGAGACGTTCGAGTGCCGGGCGGCCCTGGGCTTCAATTTCGACCCCAGCCATCTCCTCTGGCAGGGGCTCGAGCCGCACCTTTTTATCCGCGAGTTCCCCGACCGCATCTACCACGTCCACATGAAGGACGTCGCCGTGACGCTGGACGGGAAGGCCGGGATCCTCGGCTCGCACCTGCCGTTCGGCGACCTGAGGCGGGGCTGGAACTTCCGCTCCCTCGGCCATGGCGACGTTGATTTCGACGTCATCATCCGTGAGCTCAACGCTATCGGATACGGCGGGCCGCTCTCGGTCGAGTGGGAGGACAACGGGATGGACCGCGAGTTCGGGGCGAAGGAGTCTCTTGAGTTCGTCCGGTCGATGAATTTCGCCCCCTCGACGGTCGCGTTTGACAAGGACATGAAGAAATAGGTTGAGAGGCTGAACATGAATGATCCGACCGATCTCAGGAAAAATGACAAACTGACCCGGCGGGACTTTATTAGGGCCTCTGCCACGGCCGGGCTGGGCATGGTTCTCGCCGGTCAGGCCGCCGGACAGAAGCCGGGAGGGGCCGAGTTGAAGTCCGCCGATGAGGTCCGGATCGGTGTTATCGGGACGGGCGAGCAGGGGCGGGTCCTTCTCGAGTCTTGCCTCCGCATCCCCGGCATCCGTATCGCCGCCCTATGCGATATCTGGGAATACAGCCGGCAGTACGCCTCGGGCTATCTCCGGAAATACGGGCAGACCCCGGTCGTCTACGAAGACTACCGGGACATGCTGGCCAAGGCGCCGGGGCTCGACGCCGCGATCGTCGCCACTCCGGACTGGATGCATGCCGAACACGCCAACGCCTGCCTGGAGGCCGGCCTCCATGTCTACTGCGAGAAGGAGATGTCGAACTCGCTCGAAAAGGCTAGGTCCATGGTCGAAACCGCCCGGCGGACGAAGAAGCTCCTCCAGATCGGCCACCAGCGGCGCTCGAACCCCCGTTACATCCACGCCATCGACCGTCTCATGCGCGAAAAGCGGCTCCTCGGCCGGGTCAACCTGGCCTACGCCCAGTGGAACCGGTCCAAAGCCGACATGCTCGGCTGGCCCAAGAAATACGTCATGGACCAGGCTGTGCTCCAGAAGTACGGCTATGACTCCATGGTCGAGTTCCGCAACTGGCGCTGGTACCGGAAGTTCGGCGGCGGACCGATCGTCGACCTGGGCTCTCACCAGATCGACCTCTTCAGCTGGGTCTTCGGTGTCAACCCGGCCTCGGTTGTCGCCAGCGGCGGCGTGGACTATTACAAGAATCGCGAGTGGTTCGACAACGTCATGGCTATCTACGAGTTCGAGACGAAGGAGGGCGCGGCCCGCGCTTTCTACCAGGTCCAGACGACGACCGCTCACGGCGGCTTCTACGAAACGTTCATGGGCGACGATGGGTCGCTGGTCATCTCCGAGGTCCCCCAGCGCGGCAATTGGGCTTTGCGGGAGGCCCACGCTCCGGAGTGGGATTCCCTCGTCAAGGACGGACTCCTCCTCACCGAGGCGGCACCCATCCAGAAGCTCGAGACCCGCAACATCTTCCTCGACGTGCGGGTAACGGCCGAGACGGGCCGCTGGCCGCTTCCCGTTGAGCTGGCCAAGCCCGCCCACCAGCCGCACCTCGAGAACTTCTTCAGCGCCGTCGTCACGAGCGGGACGCCGCTCAACTGCCCGGCCGAGGTCGCCTACGAAAGCGCCGTGGCCGTCCTCAAGGTCAACGAGGCCGTGAAGAACCGGAGCCTCGTCCGGTTCCGGCCGGAACAGTTTAAGGTGTAAGAGCCATGGCCATCGCGCAAAGAAAGATCTTCGGCGGGTTTTTTTTAACGGTGGCGATCTCCGCTGGCTTGTTGGTGATGGCCTTATCCGCTGACGACCAGCACCTCAAATGGGACGGGAGCCGCGTCTCGCCCGTCCACAGGATCCCGCTCAAGGACGAGCTCAACCAGGAGATCATCCCGACGGAATCCTATCCTTTGCCGTTTTCGACCAGGACCACCTGTGCTCCCTGTCACGTCTACGACCAGATCCGCCGGGGGCTCCACTTCAACGCGACGGATGCCGACAGGCCGGCGGGACGTCCCGGGGAGCCGTGGGTCTGGGCGGACGAGAAGACCGGGACCATGCTGCCGCTTTCGTACCGGAAGTGGAAGGGCATGTGGGACCCCAGGGACGTGGGACTCACGGACTGGGACTTCACGGTCCTCTTCGGGAGGCACTTGACGGGCGGCGGGGTCGCCGAGCCCGCCGACAAGGACATCACGCCCGAGTCCCGCTGGAACGTTTCCGGCAAGCTTGAGATCAACTGCATGGGATGCCACAACGCCTCTCGCCTCCAGGATCCGAGCGAATGGGCGAGGCAGGTGATGAGGCAGAATTTCCGCTGGGCGGCCGCGGCTGCGGCCGGACTGGGCGAGGTCGGGGGGATGGCCTCGCGACTCGCCGCGACCTGGGACCTCTTCGACGGCCCCAATCCCGACGATACGGAATGGGCGATCGCGCCGTCGGTCCGCTACGACCCGGCTCTTTTCGACAGCAAGCACAAAGCCTTCCTCGACATCGCCTACAAGCCCGAAGACAGCCGCTGCCTGGCCTGTCACTCCACCGCGCCCATCGGCGACGAGAAACATGAATTCGACGGGGACGTTCACACGGCCTCCGGTCTCGAGTGCGTGAGCTGTCACAGGAACGGCATCGGGCACGACATGGTCCGGGGTTATGAAGGAGAATTCAAGGACAACGACGGGCCCGCGAACGAGGCCTTCACCTGCGCCGGCTGCCACCTCGGAAAGGAGGCGGATAAGGGTGGAAAGGGGTTCTCAGGGAGGCTCGGCGCCCCGTTCCCGAAGCACAATGGATTTCCGAGGATCCATTTCGAGAGGCTGAGCTGTACCGTCTGTCATTCCGGACCTCTGCCCGCAAAGGAACCTGCCCGGGTTCGTACGTCCCGAGCCAACCGGCTGGGGATCTTCGGGGTCGCCCGCTGGGCCACGGACATGCCGGCCATCGTCGAGCCTGTCACCATCCGGGGCGCGAACAAGAAACTCGCCCCCCACCGCTTGATGTGGCCTTCGTATTGGGCCGAAGCAAAAAACGGCAAGTTCGTTCCCCTCACGCCCGACCGGGTCCTGGCCGCGGCCGGCGACACCCTGAACGCGGCGGAGAGCGTCGCCCGCGTCCTGATAGCGCTGTTCAATATTCCGGACCTCGGCGGGACACCGGTCCTGGTCATGGCCGGGAAGGTCTATGAATTGAACCTGGACGGAGTTCTGGACGTTTCGGCCTACCCGGGCGAGGCGCCGGTGGACGACCTCCTTTGGGCGGTCCGGAAAGAAGGCAAGGTCCTGCCCTTGCTGCCGGAGTTCGATCCTGATGCCGGGGAGCCGAATCCGGACGCCGAAGCGCAGGTCCAGCGGGTGCTCCTGGCCCTGGGCGCGATGCCGGGAGCTCCGGGCGATCCCGTCCTCCTTTTCAAAAAGGCCCTTTACCGGATCACGAACGGCTACGTGGAGAAAAAAGAGAATCCGGCACCATCGGAGAAGCCGAAACTCGCCTGGCTCAAAGACGGGAAGGCCAAACCGCTCTTTCCCGATTTCGCCCGGCGGGCGGTCCTGACCTTGACCGGAACGGACCAGACCCTGACCGAGGAGCAGGTCGGGATGGTACTTCAGAAGCTGGGGAAGGACCATGTTTTTATCTCGAGCGGCAAAGTGTTCTATCTGAACAAGAAAGGAAACCTCGAAGCGCGGAGCGATGAAGCCGCCGCCCCCGTCGCCTGGCCTATGGCCCATGAGGTGCGGCCGGCCCGGATGGCCCTCGGCACGAACGGCTGCACGGACTGCCACAAGGCGGGCTCGCGCTTCTTCTTCGGCAGGGTCAAAGGCTACGGGCCGCTCAGGACCTCGCGGGTCGAGGTTCGCTCGGCCTATTCGTTCATGGGGTTGGGCAAGCCGTATCACGTCTTCTTCGGACTCTCGTTCGCGGTGCGGCCGCTGTTCAAGGTGGTCCTGCTGGCGGCTGCCCTTGTCATCGGCGCCATCCTGCTCATCGCGGTCCTGCTCGCTCTCGGTCGGGCCTCAGGGCTCATCGAAAAGAGGAGATAACCACCCATGCTTTTCATCATCATAACGGTCCTCGCCGTCCTGGGACTCGCCTTCAGGCTCACGTTCTTTCGGTTTCTCGCGGAAATACCGTCCGTCGATAAACGCGATCTTCCCGCTCTGGCGGGCGCGTATGGGGAGTGGCTCGGAGACGGGATGAGAAACTTCTTCAAACCCGGCTTCCTGATCAAAGTCCAGGCCTTTTACCGGACCTGGGTCGGGAAGAACTACCCCGGCTGGAGGCAATGGGTTTTCGCGGCCCTTGTCGTGAGCTTCAGCTATTGCGCCGCGAGCGGGTTTTTCTTCGCGGTCTTCGTGCCGCGGGGGATGTTCGGTATTCTGCTCCTTGGCCACGTCATGGCCGGCGGGCTCTTCGCCGTAAGCCTGGCCACGGCGCTCATCCTCAGGGCCGGGGCGTTCCGCCCGGACGCGGGCGATCCAGGGTCCGAGAAATGTAACTTTTGCCCGGTCCTCAAGAACTTGCCCAAGAAGGGAATATTGACCGCCCTGTTCTGGATGTTCGCGGCGGCGGGGCTCTGCCTTATCGTCACGGCCCTCGCCTCAATGCTGCCGTATTTCCATTACCGGGCCCAGATGCCTCTCCTTGAGTTTCACAGGTATGGCGCCCTGGCCGCCCTGCTCTCGGTCATGGCCTATTTTGACTTTGGAATGCTTCTGCGGAGAGGCTGATGGCTCAGGACCTCCTGGCCGTGCACCGCTTCACGCACCACGCCATGGCGACCCTGTTCGAGGTCATGGTGGGCGGCTGTGAGGAAGAGTATTCGGGCCAGGCTGCCCGGGCTGTTTTCGGGGAGATCGACCGCATCGAGAGGCTCTTCGATCGTTTCGATCCGTCAAGTGAGATCTCGAGGATCAACCGTCTTGAGCCCGGCCAAAAGCTTGCGATCGGCGTTGAGACGTTCGAATGCCTGGCGTTGGCCGAGGAGGTTCGGGGGGCCACGGGCGGGGCTTTTGATATCAACGTCCGGGCTCTGGTAAAATATAAGGGACGCAAGACGCCCCCTTCGCTCGATCTCGTCCGGACGTCCGGAGGAGGGTTCGAAGCGGTTCTGCCTGCCCAGGAAGCCGGAAGGCTTGGCCCTCTGGACCTGGACTTGGGCGGTATCGGCAAAGGCTACGCCTTGGACCGGGTTTTGGACGTCCTCGCCGACTGGAGCGTCGAGAATGCCCTTGTCCACGGCGGGACGAGCACGGCGATCGCGATCGGGACGGCCCCGGGCGCCTGCGATCCGAAGAAGGGCTGGCCGGTGGGGGTGGGCGGCGAATGGTCCTGCCCCGGCGTTCCGGAGAGTTTCCGGCTCCGCGGCCGGGCGCTCAGCGGCTCGGGCACGGAGGTCAAGGGGAAGCACGTCCTTGACCCGAGGACCGGCCTTCCCGCGGGCGGTCACTTGGCGGCTTGGGCTTCGCATCCGGCGGCGGCCGTGGCCGACGCGCTCTCGACGGCCTTCATGGTCTTGACCACGGAGGAGGTCGCGGTGTATTGCGGGCGTCATCCCGAGGTTTGGGCCCTGGTCGTCAAGGATTACGGCGATTGCCGGGTGTTCAACAGGGCCGTGGCCCTGGAGTGTGAATAGTCAACGGACAAGGAGTCTGAAATGAATAAAAAGATAACGATCTTTCTCGCGCTGGCGATCGTCTCGGCCGGCGCTCCCGCCCGATCCCAGGACCAGAGCAAGGTCGAGCTGAAGCTCCAGCTTCCCAAGCCCATGTTCATCGGGACGCCGAAGAATATCCGCACTCCGAACCTCGAGGTCGTGACCGGGAAAGCCCGGGGTCCGTTCTACGTCCCCGCCGGGACCAAACTCGTTTCGCTCAAGAAGCCGGTAACGGCGAGCGACATGGCGCCCGTCATCGGCGAGACGAGCTTCGTCACGGACGGCGAGAAATCGGGCGAGGACGGCTATTTCGTCGAGTTCGGTCCCGGCAAACAATGGGTCCAGATCGACCTCAAGGAGTCCTATGCCCTGCAGGCCATCCTCATCTGGCATTACCACAGCCAGGCGCGCGTCTACCGCGACATCGTCGTCCAGGTCTCCGAGGACAGGGATTTCGTCGGCGGAGTGACGCCGATCTATAACAACGACCACGACAACACGTCCGGTCTCGGGATCGGCCGGGACAAGGAATACATCGAGACGAACGAAGGCCGGCTCATCGATCCCAAGGGCATCAAAGCCCGGTATGTCCGGCTCACCAGCGGCGGCAACACCTCGAATGACATGAACCACTACGTCGAAGTGGAGGTCTACGGCATCCCGGTCAAATGAAAAAAGCGACCTTTCGCGGACTCTTCCTCGTCGTCCTGGCCGGAGCTCTTGTCTTCCGGACCGCGGGACTCGGCCTCCGGCCCATGCACCATGACGAGGCCAACCAAGCCGTCAAGTTCGGCGCCCTCCTCGAGAAGGGCGAGTACCGCTACGACAAGGACGATCATCATGGGCCGAGCCTGTATTACCTGACCCTGCCGCTGGTTAAAGCCGCCGGCAGACATACGCTGGCGTCGCTCGATGAGACGGTCTTGAGGCTCGTCCCGGCCCTCTTCGGAGCGGCGACGCTCCTCATCTTCCTGCTCTTCCTTAAGAGCGCAGGCGCGGGAGCCGTCCTGGCCTCCGGCATTTTCCTGGCTGTCTCTCCTGCCGCGGTCTATTATTGCCGGTTCTACATCCAGGAGACCATCCTCGTCTTCTTTATCGCCGCGTTTCTCGCCTCGGTCTGGCGCTATGTCCTGAATCCGTCCTGGGGATGGGCGGCGGCAGCAGGCCTATGCGCCGGGATGATGTATGCCACTAAGGAAACATCGGTCATCGCTTTCGGGGCGGTTGCCGGGGGGCTCGTCTTTACGCTCATGTCCGGGAGGAAGGGCGGGGAAGCCCGCGGCGAACATGGCAGGTTCAGGGCCTGGCACCTCCTCCTGGCGCTCGGGGCGGCTTTGACCGTTGCCGTCCTTCTCTTCTCATCGTTCTTCAGCCATCCGAAAGGCGTCCTGGATTCCATTCTCGCTTTTAGGAATTATATCGCGCGAGGCTCGGAGGCCGGATGGCACAATTATCCCTGGTATCACTACTTGGGCCTGTTGGCCTTCTCCAGATTCGGGGCGTCGGCGCCCTGGTGGAGCGAAGCCGTCATTCTTTTTCTTGCCCTGATCGGGGGGCTGGCCGCCTTCAGGCGGGGGAGACTTGACAAGCCGGAACCATCGTTTCCGAGGTTCGTCCTGTTTTACGCAGTCTTTTCGACCGTGGCCTACTCGCTCCTCCCTTACAAGACGCCGTGGAACCTGCTCCCTTTCCATCTCGGGCTCATCCTGCTTGCGGGAATCGGGACGGACCGCATTCTCGGGACCCTCAGGCCCAACGCTTTCAGGGCGGCCGCCCTGACGGTGATCGCAGCCGGCGTCATTCACCTCGGCGTCCAGGCTTACCGGGCGAATTTCAAGGATTTCGCGGACCCGCGGAACCCGTATGTCTACGCGCAGACGAGCATGGATTTCATGAAGCTCGTCAAGCGTGTCGACGATCTCGCCGCCGTTCATCCCGCCCACAAGGAGATGCTCATCGAGGTCGTCGCGGGTCCCTACGAAACCTGGCCCCTGCCTTGGTATCTGAGAAGTTACGCGAGTGTGGGATACTGGCAGGACGCGGAACGGGCGGGGACCCCGAGCGCCGCCGCCGTCGTTATTTCGTCGATGGACCAGGAAGAAAAGCTCCAGCCCCGCCTCGGGCAGGGCTTTCATTCGGAATACTACGGTCTCCGGCCCGAAGTCGTCCTGGCCCTCCATGTCCGAAACGATCTTTGGGAGAGATACATGACGGAAAAGGCGGGAAAATAATGGACTTGTCCATCGTCATTCCGGCTTATAACGAGGCGCTCAAGATCGGGGACGACGTGACGGCCGCGTCCTTATTCCTAGAGGAGCACAAGATCTCCGGCGAGGTCATCGTTGTCGATGACGGGAGCGCCGACAGAACATATGAGGCGGCCCGGAGCGTGGAGGTCCCGCCCTCCGTCAAGCTGACCGTGATCAGGCTCGAAACCAACATGGGAAAAGGTTCCGCGGTGAAGACGGGGGTCCTCAAGAGCTTAGGGACCATCGTCTTGTATGCCGATAGCGGGACTTGCATTCCTTACCGGGACGCCCTTCCATCCATCGAACGCGTCCGGAGGGGGAGCCTGGACGTGGCCATGGCTTCGCGGCGGCTCAAGGGAACGGTCATCTGCCGGGACCGTCCTCTGAAGCGCCGCGTGCTGGCTTGGCTTTTCCATCAGGCCGCGCTCCTCATCGCCCGGCTGCCGCGCCGGATCACGGACTCGCAGTGCGGGTTCAAGGTCTACAGGGGGGACCTTGCCCGGGAGCTTTACTCCGGGCTCGAGACCTCCGGTTTTCTTTTCGAACTCGAGATCATCCTCAAGGCTCTGCAGAAGGAGTTCACGGTCGAAGAATTCCCAGTGACATGGGCCTGCGATCTGGATACGCGGCTGCGCCCCGGTTCCCAGGCCGTCCCTGTGCTCAAAGAGCTTTTCGCCGTTCGGAAGATCCTTAAAAGAATTTGATAGTCGGTTTCGTTCTCGGGGCCGGCCTCTTTCTGAGCGGCGGGATCATGGGACGGAAGAAAAGCAAAAAGGGCTGAGGACGGCCGGGCCGATCCTGGCCTTCATGAGGTAGAGGGTCCGTTCCGAGCCGCGGATGGGAACGGCTTTCAGGATGTCGAATCTCTCGCGGAAGGCGGCCTCGAACTCCGGCTGGGTGTAACGGGGGAAAACGTCCTCGCGCGTGGTCAGGAGCCTCTGGACCTGGGAATCGCTTTTCGGGACGAACTCGATGGCAAGCCAGCCGCAGATCCCGCCTAACAGGTCCGCGATCATGGAAAAGGGCAGGTTGTTGGATATGGCCAGATGGTGAACGAGGGCCAGGGCGAAAACGGCTTCGACGGGGCCTCGCTCGAGCCAGGATTCCCGTTCCCGGTTGGCCCAGCCGATGGAAGGGCTCGGGTTTGCGAGGTCCAGGA
>Ga0105152_10000326_pt1 | contig 13498 bp, 10 predicted proteins | sample LakBais05cmmetaG_FD_81534 | JGI IMG/M metagenome (GOLD analysis project Ga0105152, IMG submission 81534) | Lake sediment microbial communities from Lake Baikal, Russia to study Microbial Dark Matter (Phase II) - Lake Baikal sediment 0-5 cm | ecosystem: Environmental > Aquatic > Freshwater >...
GCGTGAATGGCATCATCCGGATAGACCATTGTAAAAGAGAGTGAAACAGTGTCTTTGGCGCGTACCGTCCCATCCGGTGGAAGTACATACCCGGCAGCTTTAAGTTCATTAATCGCCGTATCAGGGTCATATCCGATGTGTTCAACACCATCGTAATAAGCCCAGGTAAGAGGCAGCAATGGACTATCCGCCACGACCGCCTGTCCCTGGAGCAAATAATCCACCATCCACTGGCGGTTTAGGCCGGTCATCAATGCACGGCGGATGTTTTTATCCTGAAAAAACGGGACGTCATTATTTCCCAGGTTAAATAATACCATGCTCATGCGCGGCAACTGGCTGGAATAGCAGGAAAGGTTGGGGTCACTACATGTCGTCGCAAGATCATTTGCCGGTATCTGGCTGATGCCAAGCACTTCTCCCTGACCGTAGGCTGCCAGCGCCGCATCTGCACTCGAGTAATAGCGGAAAACGATCTGTTCCACAAACGGGACCTGGCCGTAGTAGTTTTTCGAGACGGTCAGTACCACACCAGTAATTTGCCCGTTTTCAACGGTAAGATGGTCAAATTTATACGGTCCACTACCGACCGGAGCCAGGTTGAACTCGGTGCTTGGCAGTTGGTCCGCAGCAACAGTTTCGAAAAGGTGTTGGGGCAAAACCCCAAAAGTAAGATAATCGAGAAACGGAACAAACGGTTCTGATAGAGTAAATTTGATATTTTTGTCGTCAAGACGGGTGATCTCCACCTGATCCCACATTGAGCGCACATCCGCTGGATAGGCTGAATATTCACTGCGCAGCAGGCTGATGGTAAACAGCACATCGTCGCTGGTGATGGGCGTGCCGTCCTGCCAGACGGCGTTGGCGCGCAGGGTGACGTTGTAGATCGTCCCGTCGGCGGAAACACCCCACGACTCAGCCAGGTCCGGCTCCGGAATCCCGCTCGGTCCGAACTTGATCAGGCTGCTGAAGAGCAGCCGATCTACATCACGGTCAGCGGGATTGTTCAGGTCTAGCAGCGGGTTCAATCGCCCAAACGAGCCGACCAGGGCTTCAGTATAAATGCCCCCGCCGGCTGGTTCAGGTAGGATTGTGTTCAGGGTTGGCTGCTGGGTCAACAAAAGAACCGCCACCACAATCAGTGTCAACACAACCACCAGGATTTGCCAGCGCAGTTTTTTCATATTTTGAAATAAAGAAAGGCCGCTCGCAGGCGCAAAATGCTAACCGCCGATGGCCTTTCTCCTCATCAGATGATATTAGCTAATACTACGGGCAGAGAGAATCACAGAGGTGATAGCCAGGATGAAGAAAAGCACGCTGAAAATGATCGTCACCCAGAAGAGGGTCTTTTCAACGCCACGCCGTGCGGTGAAGACGCCCCCAGCATCCGACCCGGTCAAACCGCCCAGGCCAGCGCCCTTGCTTTGCAAGACGATACTGATAACCAGGGCAATTGATGTTAAAATCAAAGAACCATCTAGAAAGTTTTGCATTTATAAGCCTCCAGAGTTTTTAGCCGTCAAATTATACCTGTTATTCAGGTAAACCGTCAAACAAGAATTCGAGAGAGAGCCTTTGGGAATTTCATTGACAGAGAGAAAGATATGGGGGTGTTGGGCGGTTTTTACCTGCCCAACACTCCCATATTTACCCCGCCACCACGGTGTTTCCCAGAGAATCAAATCCTGTTGACAGGATTTGAAGGAAGGAACTTTAATGCACGAACTGACCATCAACTTGCATATGCATACCACCTACTCCGATGGTTCCGGCACTCACGCAGACCTGGGACGCGCTGCTCTTAATACCGGGGTGGATGTACTCCTCGTCACCGACCACAACATCCTGGTACAGGGGACGAACGCATACTATCGGGATGGCAAAAAACGTGTTCTCGTACTGTCAGGCGAGGAGATCCATGACCAGGACCGCAATCCGCAGAAAAATCACCTGCTCGTCTTCGGCGCGGACCGGGAATTGGCCCCCCTTGCTGATAATCCCCAGTCCCTAATAAATGCGGTACGCGCTGCAGGCGGTATCTGCTTCATCGCGCATCCAGTAGACCCTGCCCTGCCGGCCTTCGGTGAGACGGATATTTCCTGGGTAGATTGGGACGTTACCGGCTTTACCGGGATCGAACTCTGGAACGGCTTTAGCGAACTCAAATCGGTCGTAAAAGGGAAATGGGACGCAGTTGCCTATGCGTACTTCCCGGGTTTCATCCCTCACGGTCCGTTGCCTGAAACACTGCGCCGCTGGGACGAACTGACAGCCAAAGGCCAGCGCGTGGTGGCTGTCGGCGGCTCAGACGCCCACGCCCAGCATAAGTCCCTGGGGCCGCTGCACAAGATCATCTTCCCGTATGAGTATCATTTCTCGACGATAAACACCCATACCCTTACGCCCACGCCGCTCACCGGCGATTTGATCCGAGACCGGAAAATGGTCTTTGATGCCCTGGCCGCAGGTCACTGTTTCATTGGCTACGACCTCCCCGCCCCGACGCGTGGCTTCCACTTCTCCGCCCAGAGTAAAGACAGCACTGCCATTATGGGAGATGAAATCACCCCCGCTGGCGCAGTAACGTTGCAAGCCAAACTCCCGTCCGCCGCTGAAATCCGGCTGGTCAGGAATGCCAAGCTGGTCAAGACCGCGCACGGCGAGACGCTAGTGCAAATTACCGACGAGCCGGGCGTTTATCGTATCGAAGCCTATAAGCACTATCTTGGAAAACTGCGCGGGTGGATATTCAGCAATCCGATTTATGTAAAATAGGCCTCCCCAAAACCGCTCTTTTCGTTTACAATACAGCCCGTTCAAGCCGCCCCGCGGCTTGCCTTCCGCCCCCGGCTCACTCACGGTGAATGTCCGGGAGCATATCCCGAGGAAAGGAGGTTTTCCCTATGCGTCACTATGAGCTAGTCTGTATTGTCCATCCTGACCTCGACGAGGCCGCGTTCAACGGCGTCGTCGAAAAGGTCAAGGGCTGGGTCGTCGAGACCAGCGGTAGCGTGGATAAAGTCGAGGTCTGGGGCCGCAAGCGTCTGGCTTACGCCATCAAGAAACATCGCGAAGGTCAATACGTTCTGTTCAATCTCAGTCTCGAACCCACTGCTACCGCTACCATGGACCAGAATCTGCGTTTCCTGGAGCCGGTCATACGTTATATGTTGACTGCGGTTGAATAAGTAGTACCATCGTCGGTTTTCGAATATTGTCTTTCGAGTAAGGAGGACGCGATGAGTCGTGGATTGAATAAAGTGATGGTGATCGGTCATTTAGGGCGCGACCCCGAAATGCGTTACACCCCTTCGGGCCATCCGGTAACGACCTTCACGGTCGCCACCAGCCGCTCCTGGAATACCGCCGACGGCGAACGCCATTCCGAAACAGAGTGGTTTAATGTCGTCACCTGGGGCAACCTGGCTGAAATCTGCAAACAATACCTGACCAAGGGTCAACAAGTCTACATCGAAGGCCGGCTGCAAACCCGACACTGGGAAGATAAGGAAGGCGTCAAGCGTTCCACCGTCGAGATCGTCGCCAACGAAATGATGATGCTCGGTGAGCGCCGCGAGGCAAATAGCCATGCCCCGGCCGGTGAAGAGCCTGTCGCCTCAGAAGAATCTGTAGGCCAGTCCGGGGAAGACGAATTCCCTTTCTAGCCTTTTTAGGAGTAGCGACGACTTTGATAAAGCGATATTACTCGCCGCTACCCAGGACAAATTGGAGTTAAAGTCCTTATGGAACGCGAACCTCGCAACGAAAATGATATGGATCAGGGCGGTGAACGCCGTTATTACGCCCGCCCCAAAGTTTGCCAGTTCTGTGCTGATAAGCACCTGACAATTGACTATAAACAGGCGGATGTACTGCGCCGCTTAGTAACCGAAGAAGGTAAGATCCGCCCGCGCCGCCAGACTGGTACTTGCGCAAAACATCAGCGCGTCCTGGCCACCGCCATCAAACGCGCCCGCCACATCGGCTTGCTTCCTTTTGCTGGTGGCGAACGCGACGATCGTTAATCCATCAATTCTCGCGAAAGGGTATGGAATGATCCCTTTCCCTTCAACGACTATACGCATTTCATTGCTGCGGATATGCTGACCAAACGCCCGCAATGACATCATTACATATGAGGTACTTATGGCAAAGGATAAGCCCACCAAGATCGCATCCAAGAAACACCTGGCTCGCCTGGAGCGCGAGCGCCGCCAGACACAACTCATCACCACTATTGCTATTGGTATTATAGTTGTCATCGTTGGACTCATTGGTTATGGGATTCTGAACGAAACCGTTCTGAAAGCCCGTCAACCGGTAGTCACAGTCAATGGCGATTCAGTCACCATGCACGAATTCCAAGTACGAGTCCGGGTCTCTCGTCAACAATACGTTGATCAGTATATGCAATACTACCAGTTCGCCCAGATGTTCGGTATTGACCCCTCGACGGACCCGAGCTTGTCTCAAACATTTAGCCAGATTGAAACGCAATTGGCTACTCCGTCTCTGATTGGCCAACAGGTGATCGAAGATATTACCAACGACCTGCTCATCCGGCAATATGCCAAGGCCAACGGGATCGTCGTCACGGAAGCGGATGTGGAAAAAGCCATCCAAGATGCTTTTGGTTATTATCCGGACGGGACTCCTACCCCCACCCTAACTAGCGCACCGCTTACGTATCCGACCTTTTCGGCAACACAGAATGCGTTAATGACACCGACCATTCCCGCGACTCTTGCCCCAACTGTTACTCTCACTCCAACTGAGACTTTTGGCCCGACCACTACGGCCACAACCATTCCAAGTCTGGCACCCACTGACACGGTAACAGCCGTTCCAAGCATCACACCTACCGCCACACCATATACGCTGAATGGGTTCCAAACCAGCTATAAAGATGCGCTGAAAAATTATGCGAAATTGGGAATGACGGAGGCCTATTTCCATAAAATCTACTTTGAAAGCCCCATCTACCGACAGCGCGTATCTGATATTGTCACCGCCGATGTGACACACGAGCAGGAGCAGGTCTGGGCACGCCACATCCTTGTTGCAGACGAAGCGACCGCCCTGAGCATCCGCTCACAATTGGTGGCCGGTGCAGATTTTGCCACTCTGGCAGCTGCCAATTCGCTCGATACCGGCAGCAAGGATAATGGTGGTGACCTGGGATGGTTTGGAAAAGGCAGGATGCTTGCAGAGTTTGAAACTGCCGCCTTCGCCCTGCAGGTTGGTGAAATCAGCCAGCCGGTACAGACCACCTCCGGTTGGCATACTATCCAGGTACTCGGACACGAGATTCGTCCACTTACAGATACCGAATACCAAGACGCCGTCACTGCAGCCCTCAATCAATGGCTCACGGATCAGCGTACTGGCGCGAACATTGTCGTCGCCAGTAATTGGACAGCCAACATCCCCGATCAACCGAGCCTGGATAGTGCGTTCGCTGATTTGTATGCGACCGCGACGGCATATGCCAACCTGGCTCCGCAACTGCCAACAGCGACACCGACACCTTAATTCGCAGTCTCCCTCTGTCTTTTGGCAGGTAACAGAAAGCGGTTAGCTTCGTCGCTAACCGCTTTTGATTCCCGATATAACCACAAAAAGGATATATCTACTTCAGGTACTCTTCGGAAATTTCATCCAGTTTCAAGCTGATGATCTGACTGGCAGAATCGCGCCCCATCGTCACACCATAGATGACGTCAGCAGCTTGAACCGTATTGCGGTTGTGGGTGATGATAATGAACTGCGTTTCTTTGCTCAACTCCAGGAGCAGGTCCCGGAAGCGGCCCACATTGGCCTCGTCGAGCATGGCATCCACCTCGTCCATTACGCAGACGGGCGTCGGCGAAACCTTGAGCAAGGCAAAAACCAATGCAATCGCTGTCAGACTGCGCTCGCCGCCTGAAAGCAGGGAAAGACCCTGCTCGCGCCGTCCAGGTAAACGCGCTTCGATCTCAATACCGGTTTCGGTCAGGTTTTCGGGATCGGTCAGGTTCAGCCGCGCTGACCCGCCGCCGAATAACCGGTGAAAGATTATGTGGAATTCCTCGGCCACCGCGTCAAATGTCTCCTGAAATTCGCGGCGGGTCAGTTCGTCCAGTTCGGCAATCACCTGGCGCAGGTCAGCTTCAGCCTTGTGTAAATCCTCCATCTGCGTGGTTAAGAATGTATGGCGCTCCTTGACCTCTTTGAACTCCTGTTGCGCTTCTGGATTGATCGCCCCCATGAGTCGCAGTTGGGCCCGCTGGTGGGTCATATGGTCTTCCAAGTCGGGTGTCAGTTCGGTCACCACCGGCAACTGTTCTACCATTCCATCGAATGGCAGCGGCACAGGACCGGAAACATCTGAGGCGTATTCGAAATTTACCAGACCAAAGTCGTCCTCGATTTTCTTGCGCAAGTTCTGCAGGATTTCCTGTTTGCGGTCTAGGTCAAGCTGGATCTGGTTGAACATCCGCTCGACGCGGGTCAGTGCTGCCTGACCCTCAGTCTCTTTTTTCTGCAGTCCCACTTCCTGCACCTCGGCAGTCTCCAATTCCTTCTCCGCCGGTCCAATAAGACCGCGCAGTTCGTCCAACTGGGCATTCATCCCGGCAACCTGACCATGCTGGTTTTCCCGTTCGGCTGCCAACCTTGCCAACGATGTCTCAATCTCCGTTAGACGGCTTTCCAATCCATCCTGTTGTTCTTGCAGATGAGCAGTAATCTGCTTCCGCTCGACATGCCGTGTTCGGGCATCGCTCAAGGCACGCTCAGCCACCGCCGAGCGCGTCCCCCAGAACGTTACCTGCTCCTGGAACTCATCCAGGGTCAGGGCCGCCAGTTCTACCGTCTTTACCCGGAGGATTTCCTGGGCCAGGGTCGCATCCTTTTCATTCTGGGACAACACCCCGGCCGATTGCTGGGACTCTTTTTCTGCCTGCACAATTTCCGACTCAATATTTTGTTTCTGGCTGTCTTGCCAGTTCTGCTGCCGCCGCGCCGTTTCTTCCCGAATCTGAGCCTGGCGTTCGGTATCCCGAGCTTTTTCCAACCCGGCCCGCTGATCTGCTAAACCCTCTTTACAGTCGGCCACCTGCTGGTGGACCTTTTCTATCTGGCCGGATATTTTTTTTATCTCGTTGTCCAGCATGGCGATCTGCTGTTCTGCCTCCACCAGGGATTCGTGCAATTCGCGCCTCTGGCGTGGACGCCCTAACGCGGCAGTCATGGCCGTTTTCCCGGCCTGCACCTGACCGGTGGCATGGAACACTTCGCCGTGCAGCGTCACCACGCGGACATTCTTAGGCTGACCAGCCAGCACACGGCGGACTGCCGCCCGGTCCTGGACAACCAGCACCTGACCCAGTAACAAATCCAGCACCGGACGAAGTTCCGCCGGAGCCTTAACCAGGTTCGATGCAACACCCAGACAATTGGCATCAGGATTCGTTTTGAGCGGTTCAGCCGGTGAAAGCCAATCCAGGGGTAGAATTGAAGCCCGTCCGGACCGGTCTGAATCAAGCAAAGCCAAAGCCTGTTCGGCATCCTGACCGGAAGTCAACAGGACGGAATCGGTATACTCGCCTAGAGCCGCAGCAATCGCCACTTCCAATTCCACCGGAACATCCAGGGCGGCAGAAAGAGCACCTCGTGAACCGCTCAGTTTTGACTGGCGCGCAGCTTCCAAGAGCAGTTTTGCTCCGTCGGCATAACCGGCCAAGGATTGTTCGGACTGCTCCAGCACATCCAGTTGCGTCTTGAGTCGGGCCTGTTCAGCCTGCTTGGCAGCTCGCTCGCCTTGTCTTTCCTTGATCTTTTCCTCCAACTCAACCAATCGCTTTTGCACAGCTTGGAATTTCACCTCGGCTTTTTTCATGGCTGTTTCTGCTTTTTGCCTAGCAATGCTAAAAGCTTTGAATTCCTGCAATGCCTGTCTGGCTTCGGATTCAGCCAAAACGATTGCCCGAGTTGCAGCCTCCAGTTTTTGTATCTGGGTTTCAGAGCGCGCGGCCAATTCGTCCATGCGCGCCTGCAAACCGGCGCGACGGGCAGCCAGTTCATCCTTTTTTTTGCGTGCAGACTCGAGTTCCAGTTGGAGGCGGGATTTCTCGGACTGGCGCCCGTTTAGGGCAGTCTGGGCCACCCTGGCCTGAGCCTGGGCTTCGTCATATTCCGCCAACAGGTGGGCAGCCTCAGTCTCAGCCGCGGACATGCGCTCTCTGGCAATTTTGGATTCCTCGGTCAGACGGGATTGCTCGCTAAAGACCGTCTGGCGGTTGTCCAGCAGGGAGCGTCGACGCTCATCAAGCATGGCCAGGTCGCCGCTTACGGACTCACGGGTCTCATGCAATTGCGCCGACTGGCGATGCCAGGAGTTGAGGCGCGCCCGCAGACCATTCAATCGGTCACGGAAAGCGGAAATTTCCTGCCGCACGCTCTGGTAAGATTCACGCGCCTCTTTCAGTTTGGTTTCCTGAGTACGCACAAGGTCAAAGACCTCGGTCAGGTTACGCTGGGCACGGTACCAATGGAAACCGTACCATTCGTGCAGTAGCAGGCGCAAGTCGGCCTGTACCTGGGCATATTCCTGAGCTCGCGCCGCCTGGCGTTCGAGGCTTTTCAGGCGCGGCTCCAGTTCGGCCAGGATATCGAGCACACGATCGAGATTGCGCTGGGAGGTCTCCAACCGGCGCAGAGACTCCTCACGCCGGACGCGATAGAGGCCAATCCCGGCCGCTTCCTCAAAGAGGCGGCGGCGCTCATCAGCTTTTAGGGCCAGGGAGGCATCCACCAGCCCCTGTCCAAGTATGGTGTATGTCCGCTCGGATAGGCCGGACTTCGCCAGTAGCTCATTGATATCTCTCAAGCGGACGTGCTGGCCGTTGAGCAGGTACTCATTGCGACCATCCCTGTAAGCGCGCCGGGAGAGGCCGACCTCAGAGAAATCCACTGGAAGCCAACCGTCGCTGTTGTCAAATATTATCCCGACGGATGCCATGCCGGCGCGTGTCCGTTGTTCAGACCCGGCAAAAATCATATCTTCGGTCTTTTTTGCGCGCAACAGGCTGAAGGTCTGCTCGCCCAATACCCAGCGCAGTGCGTCAGCAATGTTGGACTTGCCGGAGCCATTCGGCCCGACAATGGCAGTTATACCTTCGGCAAATTCAAAATTGGTTTTTGCAGCAAAGGTTTTATAACCGTGTAGTTCGAGGGATCTAAGGCGTAAAGGCATTGGATTATTGAGAAAAAAGATTAGGATTTTTTGATGGAGTCCAGCGCAGTCTGGGCAGCCGAGCACTCCGCATCCTGTTTGTTGTGTCCGCTACCACGTCCGTAGGCTTTACCATTGATCTGCACTTCGATTTCAAACATCCGCTGGTGGTCGGGGCCGCTGATGGTCACAGGTATATATTTTGGGATGCCGAGTCTCTGTCGCTGCGACCATTCTTGCAGGCTACTTTTGGGATCACGGGAATCCGGCGAGAGAATTATCTGTTCACTGACCTGTTCCAACATGGGGTGAACAAGACGCTGTATGGTGGCTATATCGCTTTGCAAGTACATCGCCCCGATCAGAGCCTCAAATGTGGCGCACAAAAGTACATCTTTCCGGCGGCCCCCAGCCTGGTCTTCCCCATGCCCCAAGCGCATTGCAGATCCCAGTTCGAAGCTGCGGGCGAACTCAGCCAATTGCTCGGTACAGACCAATGCCGAGCGCATACGTGTCAGTTCACCTTCTGCCATTTCGGGGAAATGATTGTAGAGCCAAGCTCCGGTAACAAAATCCAGAATCGCATCACCCAGAAATTCCAGACGTTCATTATCTTCCAACGCTTCATGGTGCTCATTGACGTAGGAACGGTGGGTCAGGGCGCGCGTCAGCAGGAGCAGGTTTTTGAAAGGAAGATCCAACCGCTGCACTAAAGCGGCCGGAGACTCTTCGTGATTTGCTTCCTTGACGTGGTTCATACAGGTCTCCCGGAACTCAGGGAGCGCCAACCCTCCCCCTCCCGCTCTCTTGGCACCATCTCCCAAGTTTGACTGAAGTACGTCACACTTAGGAGATGGCTGGAGAGGGGGAAGAGTTCGCGGCCACTCAGTTCCAAAAACAATATCGAGTCGATTGTAACCCGATTCAAGCTCGCTGACCAGCGGCTGTGATACAATCGCCCTGTTTTTACCAAAGGAGCTGATCATGCCCGAAGCACTTGCCAAAGAAACGCTTTTTTTGCATAATGCCGAAATGGGATTGGGAACCATGGCCTGGGGGGACCGCACCATGTGGAACTACGGACACGAATATGCCGAGATTGATATCGAGCAGGCGTTCCAGACCTCGCTGGCTTCGGGTGTTAACCTGATGGACACTGCCGAAGTCTACGGTGCCGGCCGCTCCGAGAGGTTCCTTGGACAGTTCCTGAAAACCACAACAACCCCGGTTCTGGTGGCGACCAAGTTCATGCCTTATCCGTGGAGGTTGAACCGCAGCGCCCTGATGCGCTCGCTCGACTACAGTCTGGGGCGGCTCGGGCTGGAGCGCGTAGACCTTTACCAGATCCACTGGCCATTCCCGCCGATGCCGGTGGAGTTCTGGGTGGAAGAACTGGCAAAGGCAGTCAAGTCCGGCAAGACTCGCACGGCAGGTGTCTCTAACTACAACAAGATCCAGATGCAGAGGGCGTATACCGTCCTATCAAAGTACAACGTCCCGCTGGCTTCCAACCAGGTGGAGTATCACCTGCTCAATCGATCCGTGGAAAAGAACGGGCTTCTCGACCGCTGTAAAGAGTTAGGCGTACGGCTGATCGCTTGGTCCCCGCTGGCTAAAGGACTGCTGACCGGCAAATATACGCTCGAATTTCCTCCGCCCGGAATGCGCTCGCATCAGCCCATGAGCAGGATGAAAGCCCTCCCTGGTCTCGTCGCCGTGATGACCGAGATCGGGCAGGGGCATGGGGGCAAGACTCCCGGCCAGGTGGCGCTGAACTGGCTCATCTGCAAGGGAGCGCTGCCCATCCCCGGCGCGAAAAATGCCAAACAGGCCGAGCAGAACGCAGGTGCAATTGGCTGGAGACTGACACCGGATGAGGTCAAGGCGCTGGACGATGCCAGTGACAAATTCACCAAATAACCAACAGGGGCGACCGATATGGTCTTATTTCAAAATCTGGAACAAGTTGCTATAATCGTCTGTCCATAATTGTACAGGAGAAACATAGCCAGCCATCGGACGAGCACGGGAAAGCAGTGCTGGCGTGTAAAGCAAAGACGGATCGCGCGCCAGCAGAACCCAGACGGACGGTAAATTTTCAACTCCCTTACCGGGATCATCGATCACAATTCGGCTCAGGTCGAAATAGTTGGCCAGGGTCCAGACGACTGGCATGAAATCCAGGTGGATATTCGAGATGTGGACAGCCAGAATCCCTTCGGGGTGCAGATGTTGAAGATAGAGGTCAAAGGCTTCCCGGTCCAGGAGGTGGACGGGGATGGAGTCGCTGGAGAAAACATCCAGAGCCAGCAAATCATAATTCTGCGAACCACTTAAAGCAAGCTCCTGCTCCAGCGCGAGGCGTGCGTCGCCGGGAACAATTTCAATCTTCGCCTGGCTGTCAGCCAGAAAATTGAAATAGCCGCCCTGTCCTTCCGCAAGTTGAATGACGAGCGGATTGATTTCATAAAAGCGGTAAACATCACCTGGCTGGCCATAGGCAGCCAATGTGCCAATCCCCAGTCCCAAAACGCCGACTCGCATCCCTTGACCCCGCTTTGGATGGTTGAGGATTGCCTGCCCACCGCCGCCGGTATTACCATAGTAGGAGGTGGGAAAATCCCGTTGCTCCTCGTTAACAAACTGGTAGCCGTGAATGGTCACGCCATGCACCAGGGTATAACGGTCTGAGGAACTGCCCGGCTCACCAAGCTCCCGTACCCTCACTACGCCGTAGAAATTGCGTTCAAGGTACAGTGAAGCATCCAGGTCGGCGTGAATCTGCAAATAGGAACGCACGCTTGAGAGAATCACCATGCTCAACAGAAGTACGCTGTTGAGGACAAATACCCAGCGCCTGTGGACGGCTGATGCATAAAAGAAGGTCACCACCAGGAACAGCAGCCAGCACAGGGCATAGCCAAGCGGTAGTTCCCAAAATCCCTTGAAAATGAACGGCGCGACGAAGTTGACCGCCAATCCACCCAGCGCACCGCCCACCGAAACCATCAGATAGAAACGGGTCAAATAAACGGGATTCGGACGCATGCGATAAAGTTCACCATGGCAGACCATGCAGGCCGTGAATAGCCCCAGCGAATAAAGCCCGATCTGCACCGGGATACCGAGTTCCGCGGACCGCCCCAACGCCCAGTGAACCAGCAGAGTGGCAAGAAAAAAGATGACGAGAAAAACCTGCCGCGAATACCAACGTTCGCCGGAGAAGGCCAGGATGAAAGTCAGCAGGTAAATCGTCAGCGGGAGCACCCACAGGAACGGGATGACGGCCACTTCCTGGGTGATCTGGCTGGTGGTCGCCAGCAACAGAATGGATGCGGCGGCTGCCAGGAAAATCCACAGACTGTAGTCTTTCGCAGCCGGGCGCGGACCATAATCCTGTACGGCAGGAATCGAAACAGGTTCCGCAACCGGCTTCGTCCAAAGTAACTTGATCGCCCCGTATGCTGCCAAACCCGCGTAGACCAGGTACATTAGCGACCAGAGCCGACCCTGCCAAGCCAGCGTCAGATACGGCTCCACCAGCACGGGGTAGGTCATCAGTCCGAGCAGCGAACCGACGTTGGAAAGCGCATAAAGGCGATAGGCTGTCTTTTCAGGAAAAAATCGGTGGAACCAAGCCTGCATCAGCGGGCTGTTGGTGGAAAGCAGGAAAAATGGGAGGCCGACCGAAACGAGCAGTAATTTGCAGATTTCCCAGACCGGGAAATCCGACTGTCCCGGCTTCCAACTGGCGTCGGGTGTAATGGGCGACTTCCATGCAAGACCAAGCACAAGCATCACACCGAGCGAGACACCAAGCACCACCAGATGGACAAATTCCCGGCGGCGACTCTTACCGATAAGCCAGTTGGCATAGGCGTACCCGCCGGTCAGCAGGACTTGGAAAAACATCTGTACGGTGGACCATACTGACGTAGTACCGCCGAACCAGGGCAGAATGGCGCGAGCGATCATCGGTTCGACCTGAAACAACAAAAACGCTGAAAGAAAAATGGAGATCGCGAAGTAGGCCATGACCCAATTGTACATGCGAGTGGGAAATCCATATAGGACTGGTCCCAAAAACCTGCAAGGACGGCTCCCACCTTCCAGCGGTGGGCAGGGGAGCCCGCCAAATAGGCTTCCTGATGAACTGTACCGAATCAGCTCGCAGAGGGTAAATAATCGCATTACAATAAATCAACTGGCCGAACGGCATCCTTACATCCGCAGCCGCTTGGAACAGGAGAGAACCGTCACCTCACTCCCCGGCTTGGA
>Ga0105152_10000327_pt1 | contig 13497 bp, 12 predicted proteins | sample LakBais05cmmetaG_FD_81534 | JGI IMG/M metagenome (GOLD analysis project Ga0105152, IMG submission 81534) | Lake sediment microbial communities from Lake Baikal, Russia to study Microbial Dark Matter (Phase II) - Lake Baikal sediment 0-5 cm | ecosystem: Environmental > Aquatic > Freshwater >...
CATCGGGACGGATGAGCTTAATAGTGCCAAACTTTTCAAGCCTTTCCCCGTTTCCCGAATCCAGCAATGCATAATCCTGCCATTCTGAACTTGCCAGGAGTTGGATAGTCGGTGGAATGTGGGTTTTATTTGCGGGTAATTTCATGCCGTTGACCAAACCAGTATACCAGTGATTCGAAATTGCCCCCTTTATTTATCCCCGAGAGCCGTTATAATCGTTCGCTATTATGACAATACCGAACGAATTAAGTGAAAATCCAAAGGTACACAAGAGCTATTTTCTGCGAGGATGCTTGGGTAGTATCCTGGCTGTATTCGCCCTGATCTTCCTGGTTTGGTTTGCTGGAGCTAGCCTGATTGTTTCCGATCCTCTAAAAGGTGCGGATGTTATCGTCGTGCTGAGTGGCGGTAAAGCAGATCGGCTGGCTGAAGGTATCAAACTTTTCAGCGATGGCTACAGCAGCCATATCATCTTGACCAAGACGGATACAGACATTTTGGACGCTGAAACCGGGTGGGATCTGATAAAGCAATACTCAGCTGTTAATCAGGGGGTTCCTCTGGAAGATGTAATCGTTACCGAGTTCACCGCTACCAGTACGGTTGAAGAAGCCCAGGCTGTACTCCATGAAATGCAAAGATATGGCTTCACAAGCTGCATTTTGGTGACAGATTCCTTCCACACCTTACGGAGCAAGCTTATTTTCTCCCAGGTTTTCCGCGGACAGGGAATCAGGTTGATCATGCATGCTGCTCCGGTGGATTGGTTCCATAGATCCAACTGGTGGACAACTCCCGAGGGATGGACTACTGCCACTAGTGAATGGATAAAATTGATCGGGTTCCTGGTGGGGATCCGCCAGAATTAAAAATAAACAGGGTCACTCTTTTGTGACCCTGTTTCTGGTGATCTAATTTTCCCTATTCGACGACAGCAGTGACTTCCGCTGCCTGGAGGCCCTTGGGACCCTGTTCAATCGAGAACTCCACTTTCTGGCCCTCTTTCAAGGTCTTGAACCCTTCCATTGTGATGGCGCTGTAATGAACGAATACATCATCACCATCCTCCCGGCCGATGAACCCGAACCCCTTGGCTGGGTTGAACCACTTGACGGTTCCAACATGACGTTCTGACATACCTTTTTCTCCACTTTCTTAAAAAATTTAGACGTCCGTTCGCCTGGCCAGCTAGTTCTTTTTCCAAATCTCAGGTGAACGTTCGTCTCCTTCGAGCAATAATTTATCACCGTTTCGAACCTATGTCAAGAAATGAGGAAGGGCAAGTAAATTATAATCAGCCTATGCGTTTGGCTGGTTTTTTTCTTCTAACCTTACTATCCTTAGTTTTGGTACTTCAAATCTCCTCTCGGCAATCTGCTGATAGCACAATTTTCCGCATGGAGCAACCGCAAGTAGCAGCACAAACCAACCAGGCTCAAATATGGGTGGGTGCACCCCAATGGATGAGTGATCTTAAATCCCTGCTGACCTTGCCCGTGGAGGAACCCATTTTGAAGCAGGTGATCAAATCGGAGATACAAAAAGATGAAAATGAGGGAAATTTTGCGGATGCCTTGGAATTGCTGAAAGTGGGGTTAATCCTTTATCCGCGCGATGCCTTGTTTCCTTACCGCATGGGGATGATCCTAGCCGTGTTTCAACCCGATCAATCCCAGCAGTACCTCGCTTTGGCAAAAGATGAAGATCCTTCCCTTGCGGCGGCAGCTGATCCGGTGATCCAATTTGTCGAGACCAAACCTTGTTCGGGTGCTCTCGATTCAGTCCATATGGGGCAGGTGATGGGGCAAGTAGACGAATGGAAATTGGCTGATACTTTATTCACCCGAGCTGCGGAAACCAATCCGCAATTGGCCGACGCATGGGCGCTTTTGGGACAGGCTCGGGTAATGCTGGGAGAAGATGGTTTCAACCAATTCAGCAAAGCGTTGAGCGTCAATCCCAACTCGCCGGTAGGGTTGGCATTGATGTCGATGTATTGGAAAACCCATCAACGCTTTGACCTTGCGCTTGATTACATGCACCTCTTGAACTCGCTTCAGCCAGATCAGGTTTCATGGGTTTTCGAACTGGGCAGCCTCTATGCTTTAAACCAGGATTTGGAAGCCGCTTTTTTAAACTACCTTCAGGCAACCGCCATGTCTCCAAAAGACGCGATTACCTGGCAAAACCTGGCAATTTTCTGCTTGAACTACTCTGTTCACCTGGAAGATGCCGGGCTCCCGGCAGTCAGAACTTTGATGACTATGGAGCCTGATGCTCCTTTGTCCCTGACATTGATGGGACAAGGTCTTCTCAAACAAGGCGACAAAGATACAGCAGAGAGATTCCTGATTCAAGCAGTACAAAAAGCTCCAGAATTTACTACAGCCCACTATTTTCTTGGGTATCTTTACATAATTGAAAACAACCAACCAGCCGCATTTCTCGAACTAGTGAAAGTGATCGAACTGGATGGCGATAAGGGATATGGTCCCCTGGCAAGACGTTTATTGGAGGAAAATTTTGGACCTACATAATACTCAGGACTTGGAGGTACTCCAAAAATGATGCTGAACCTGAAGAAACAAATCTTGGTGGGAAGCCTGGCAGCCATTTTACTGGCAGGTTGCACTTTTCCATTAATTAATACCGGAACCAATTCTACTCCGAACATGGGTAGCGAACCCGGCCTTCCTTCGAGTGTGATCCTTTTTTCGGATAATTTTAACTCCGGCAGTGGAGTTTGGAGATTGATCGGAAGCAATTTGGGGTCAAAGATCTCCTACGAGCATCAGGGACTGCGTATCAGCATCAACGAAATTGACTATGCTTATCGGAGCACTCCCGGAAAAAACTTTGGGGATGTACGGGTGGCGGTTAGCGCAAGCCGACTTGGCGGACCGAATGACAATTATTTCGGGGTGATTTGTCGTTTCCAGGCTCCTGAAAGTTACTATGGGTTCCTGGTGAGCAGCGACGGATATTACCGCATCATTAAAGTTGTGAACGGTCAATTTCAGCTATTGGGTTCGCAAAACATGGAATACAGCGATGTGATCAACAAGGACCGCGCTACCAACCGGATCCGGGGAGATTGTATCGGTGATTCGCTGACCCTCTACGACAATGCGATTGAACTGGAAACCGTGAAAGATAATCAGTTGCAAATTGGGGATGTCGGTTTGATCGCGGGCAGTCGTGAGATATGGGGAGTCGATATCCTTTTTGATGATTTTGTCGTCTATCAACCTTGAAAGATGAAGATTTATCTAGATACCATTGGTTGCCGGTTGAACCAGGCGGAGATTGAAAAATTCGCTGTCCAGTTCCGGACAGCGGGTCATGATCTGGTAGGGACATCCTCTGAAGCCGATCTTGTCATTGTAAATACCTGCGCGGTAACCGCGGAAGCGGGCTCAGATTCCCGACAGCGCATCCGCCAGGCTGGTAGGACAGCGAAAACAAAGATCATTGCCACGGGTTGCCTTTCCACTTTGGAAGGTGATTTGCTGCTCAAGATACCTGGCGTGATCCAAAATATCCCAAATTCCCAAAAAGATAACCTAGTGGAAACAATTCTGCAGGCAAAAGGATTGCCAGCAAAGGGTTCAATTCTAGAGAGACATCCCATTCCAGGTCGACGGGAGCGAACCCGGGCATTCATCAAAGCACAGGATGGCTGTGACAACCATTGCACATTTTGCATCACTCGTTTGGTTCGCGGGAAGTCCCGTAGCATTCCCGTAACGGAAATCCTTGCCGATATCCATTCTGCCATGGAAGGCGGATCCAAGGAGGTAGTGCTAAGTGGCGTCCAACTGGGAAGCTGGGGAAACAACTTGACCCCAAGAAAAAACCTAGCTTCCTTAATCCAGACAGTAATGAAAGAGACGATGATCCCTCGGATCCGGCTTTCCTCAGTAGAACCGTGGGATTTGGAAGATGATTTCTTTGAAATATGGAAAAATCCCAACATGTGCCGGCAACTTCATCTCCCTCTTCAATCAGGGTCCGACAAAGTATTGAAGTTGATGGGCAGGAAATATAGCCGCGAGCAATATGAAAACTTGGTGAAAAGAGCTCGGGAAAAATGTCCGAGTATTGCGATCACTACCGACATCCTGGTTGGATTTCCTGGAGAAACTGAAGTTGATCACCAGGAGACTATGGATTTCATCAAACGAATTGGTTATTCCGCAGGGCATGTTTTTACTTTCTCCCCGCGACCCGGAACTGGTGCCGATAAATTGCCGGATCAAATTCCATCTTTGGTCAAGAAAAATCGTAGCAAAGAGATGCGGGATTTGTTTGCCGAAAAAATGAAAGAATATCATCAGCTCTTTCTCAACGAGAAGATGGCAGTGCTTTGGGAGCAATCTGAGCATCGAATAGAGGGTGATTATCAATTGGAGGGCTGGACGGATAACTACATAAGGGTGTTTGCCAGGAATAGGGTTGACTTGCATAACGAAATTAGTCAGGTGAAATTGATCGAATCACGAGATGAGCGAATGTTTGGGGAAATCGTTGGGTGATGAAATGAAGGCAATGCGACTTATCCAGACAAAAAAAGCGGAAGAACATCCATTGGAAATGATGGATATACCTGAACCAAAGGTAGGGATGGGGCAGATCCGTATAAAAATGCTGACCTGCGGAGTTTGCCACACTGACCTGCATATTGCTGAAGGTGAACTCAAAGCTCCAAAATTGCCCATCACTCTAGGGCACCAGGCAATTGGAGAGATCGACCAAATCGGGGAAGGTGTTACAGGATTCGAGATCAGTGAGAGGGTCGGAGCACCCTGGTTGGCATACACCTGTGGTACCTGTGATTTTTGTCGTCGCGGTGAGGAAAATCTCTGTCTCTTCATCCAATTCCATGGTTTCCATGTGGATGGAGGTTTTGCAGAGAAGATGCTTATCAATGCTAACTTCGCTGTGAAGTTGCCCATTAATCTGAATCCGGTTGAGACAGCACCTTTGCTTTGCGCCGGCATTGTAGGATACAGGTCCGTAAAACTGGCAGATATTAAGGCAGGAGATATCATTGGGCTTGTCGGTTTTGGAGCCAGTGCACACCTTTCCATGCAAGTTATTAAAGGCATGGGTTGCAAGGTTTTCGCCTTCACCCGAGCCAAAATTCACCAGGAGCATGCCCTTCAATTGGGGGCTGATTGGGCTGGTGACTTGAACGACACCACTCCCGCTTATTGCGATCATATTATCCAATTTGCTCCAGCAGGGAACCTGGTATCACCCACCTTGGAAAAACTCCGCCCTGGAGGCAGCCTGGTGATCAACGCTGTGACTATGTCGGATATCCCCTCCCTTCCTTACAGCAAAATCTACGGTGAACGTTCGATAAAATCCGTTGCCAATGCTACCCGCCAGGATGCCATAGAATTCATGGATTGGGTTTTCAAGCACGGCATCCAGGTGACTACACAAATCTATAAACTCTCTGAAGCCAACCAGGCATTGATCGATATAAAAACCAGCAAGATCAACGGGGAAGCCATAATTCAATTCTGAACTCAAGGAAATTCGTTAATGAAATCACTGAAATGGTGGCAGAAAGTTGTTTTCTATCAAATCTATCCAAGGAGCTTTTACGACCTCAACGGAGATGGAATTGGGGATATCCCCGGAATTCTACGAAAACTGGATTATCTAAAAGACCTGGGGATCGGAGCCATCTGGCTTTCACCCCATTATCCATCCCCCATGGCAGATTGTGGCTATGACGTTGCCGATTATCGCAGCGTTGCTCCTGAATATGGGACAATAAAAGATTTTCAATTCTTGCTTAAGGAAGCTCATAAAAGGGAAATCCATATTGTCTTGGACATGGTGCTAAATCACACCTCAGATCAGCACGCCTGGTTTCAGGAATCGCGGTCAAGTAAAGACAACCCCAAGAGAGATTGGTACATCTGGAAAAAAGGGAGGGGGGATGCTCCTCCTAATAACTGGTATTCCACCTTTGGTGGATCTGCGTGGGAATTGGACTCAATTACCGGTGAGTACTATTACCATTTTTTCTTCAAGGAACAGCCTGACCTGAATTGGAACAATCCTGAAGTAAAAAAAGCCATGTTTGATGTTTTACGCTACTGGCTCGATATGGGGGTGGACGGGTTCCGCCTGGATGCCATTGGGACCATCTTCGAAGATCCGCGATATCTCGACCACCAGGCACCCTTCAACGTGGAAGATTATTACAAGATTTGCAGATCAGCGGATACGGATGAGAAACGAAAAGCCTTGCCGGCCCAATGGGAGGAGATGTTCCATTTCCAGCACGACCAGCCCGGTATTCATGATCTGATGCGAGAACTACGAAACCTGACTAACGAATATAACGATCGCATTCTCATTGGGGAAACAGATGACCTCAGTTTTTACGGCAAAGGAGATGATGAACTCCATATGGTGTTCAACTTTCCTTTAATGAATAGCCCCCAATTGACCCCCGGAGTGGTAAAAGAAAACCAGCTGGCGAGGATTTCGGGGATGCCAACAGGAACCTGGGCAGCCAACACCCTAGGCAACCACGACACTCCCCGTATGTTCAGCCGTTATGGAGACCGTGTTCACGACCGGGAGTTGGCAAGGCTGCATTTAACCATGATCCTGATGTTAAAAGGGACGCCATTCCTTTATAATGGGGAAGAAATAGGGATGACGAATTATCTGATTGACGACCCTAAATTATTCATGGATTGGATTGGAACAAGAGCCTATCAGTTGGAAAAAGAATTAATGAAAGCATCAGAAGCGGATGCGGTCCGGGAAGGCGCCAGAGAAGGGCGGGACAAATGCAGAACCCCTGTCCATTGGCGAAATGCTCCGAATGCCGGGTTTTGCCCCCCGGGGATAAAACCCTGGTTGCCCATCAACCCTAACTACGCAGAAGGGATCAATGTAGATGACCAGGCTGGAAAACCCGATTCCTTGCTCTCTTTTTACAAGAAGATCATCCACCTGAGGCAATCCAGGCAGGAATTGACCCTGGGCGAATACCGACCCATCGAAACATCCCAGTCAGAAGTCCTGGCTTTTGAACGAACTATTCCTGGTAAAAAGACTGCTGTATTGCTCAATTTCTCCGGTTATCCTGTCAAACTTACCAGTAAGAATTTCGTATATACATTGAGAGTATTGTTCTCGAATCAATGGGAAGAAGCTGAGAAAATTCTGCTACCTGAGATTTCCTTGAACCCGTTTGCAATCCTAATTGGAGAGATCCTAAATAGCAGATGAAATTCTTTGCACATTGTTATGGTTAAGGTATAATTCAGCGTTTATTAGAGAATGCGAAAGGAACGTTGATGGCTACAAAGAGAACTTATCAACCAAAGATTCACCATAGGATCCGTGTGCACGGTTTCCGCCAGCGTATGTCGACCTCGGATGGGAGGGAAGTCCTCAAACGCCGACGTTTAAAAGGTCGGTATAAATTAACCGTTTCCGCTAATAATCATGTAAAGCGGATTCGTTGGTAAACCTTGGCAAGCCATTCATGAAACGCCTGCATTGCAATTCAGAGACCGAATCTGGGGCTGGCAGGATGATGTGTGGAACGCAGGTTTCGATTAAACAAGGATAGTGACTTCAAGCGGGTGAGGCAGTTCGGAAGAACCTACTCCCACCCGCTTCTTGTGTTGATAGTACATTCGAATGAGTTTAAAATATCCAGAGTCGGCATCATTGCCGGGAAATCGTTGGGCAATGCGGTTTCACGGAACCGCATCAAGAGACAACTCAGGGCTTGCATGAAATCGATGTTGTCGGAAATCCAGGGGTGCTGGGATATCGTGTTGATACCCCGTCCGGCTATCATCGGGAGTGATTTTTCCTCCATTGAAAACTCTGTGCGCAATGTTTTTCACCGGTCTGGATTGACGGAAAAGAATGAGTGAAAGTAAAGAGATAGTTCGAGGAGAATACGCGAGTGAACCTCGTTTACGAAACCTGGCAATCACTTTCAGAACGTTTCCACGCTGGATTCTCCTGGTTTTAATAAGGGCATATCAAAAAGTGGTTTCCCCTGCCTTGCCCCCTGACACCTGCCGGTTTTATCCCTCTTGTTCGCATTACGGCTACCAGGCGGTTTACAAGTTCGGGATATTCAAAGGCTCGTGGCTGGCCATTCGTCGGGTGCTTCACTGCAACCCATTCAATCCGGGCGGTTATGATCCCGTCCCATAAAAACGTAAGGAACCTATGAAAATACAAAAAATCATTCCATTGTTCGTTCTCATGATTGCAGGGTTGCTCCTGGCAGCTTGCACAGGGGGAGTCACTGCCACCACCTATCCCGGATTAACCATTTCCGGAGATGTGGCTTACATTGCGTCAGCAGGTCAGGTGAGGGCAGTCAATCTCACCGACGGGACCATCCCGTGGCGATTCCCAGCGGATAAAGCGGATGCAACTAGAATGTATTATGCAGCTCCCGTCGTCACCGCGGACCACGTTTATATTGCCAATTATTTGGGCGAGATCTATGCCCTCGATTTGAGTGGCAAAGCCACCTGGAACGCCCCTTTCAGCGTTTCGAAGGGTCGTTGGTACTCCGCGCCCATACTTTTTAATAGCGAGTTGTACGGCGCCAATGGCGATGATTCTTTTTACGCCATTAAGTTGGATGGCACCCTTGATTGGCAGATCAATGCCGCCACAGCCCAGAAACAGTTGGATTCCACCACTCCTTGGGGAGATTTCTGGTCCTCCGCAGCTGTAGATGATGCTACCGGGATCATTTATCAACTTTCCATTAATCATTTTCTTTATGCTATCGATACCAAACAGCAAAAAGTACTTTGGGGAATGGATATCAAGGCACCTGCCATCACCCAGCCTGTGATTCAAAATGGCTTCATTTATTTTGGAACTCTGAATGGTGATTTATACAAAATCAGCACTACGAACCGCAAGGATGTAACCATCAGGAATTTGGGTGGCGAAATCTGGGCAAAACCCGCGTTCTGGAATACCAATATTTTCATTGGTACAAAGACAGGCAAGACCAGCGGAAAATTGTACATGCTCAACATCACTGACCTTTCCAATGCAGCAACTCCCACAGATACAGTATCTCCGGTGACAACCGCCGGTGCAGTTCTTCCTGATGGAGTTGTGTTTGGGACGGAAAATGGGTCCTTCTATAAGATGAGCGCTGCAGGGGAAGCTTTCCTGTGGCCCAGCACCATTCCCGGTAGTGTCTATACCGACCCGGTATTCTCGGGCGATAAGTTATGGGTAGCTGTTTATGGCGGATCTGATCTCCTGCGGTATTTTACAGCCTCAGGGAATCTTTCCGAATCGTTCAAGATTTCAGCTCAGTAAAGGCAGGAACCATCATGTGGGATGCAATAATCATCACCCCTTTTCTAAATATTCTTCTTGGGATTTACCATGTAATTGGCAATAACTTTGGGATTGCTATTATCCTTTTCACCCTCGTCATCCGTTTGGTCACTCAGCCTCTCACGGCAAAACAGATTAAATCCACCGCGGCAATGCAGAGCCTGCAGAGTGACAAGCGTTGGATCGATATTCAAGCCAAATACAAGGGTGACAAGGAAAAGCTGGCTTCGGAACAAATGAAACTATACAAGGAAATGGGTGTCAGTCCTTTTGCTTCCTGCCTCCCGACCTTGATCCAGTTCCCCATCATCATTGCCTTGTACCAGACCTTGATCCTCGGGTTGGCTAATAATCCTCTGGATCTATATAAACTCACGGGTCACGTCTGGCCTACCTTGTTTGGTAAAATCCCCTATCTGAACCTCTCCACCATTCTCCCCATCAACCACCAATTCTTATGGATGGACCTTGGTGCTCCAGAGCGGGTTTTCATCCCGGGCATTTCCTTCGGAATTCCCATTTTAGCCATCATTGTTGTGGTCACCACTTATTTACAGCAAAAACTTATGACCCCTCCGAAAACAGGACCCAAGGACCAGAGCTCCCAGATGATGGGCATGATGAACATCTACATGCCCCTGATCATGGGCTGGATTGCCTTATCCCTACAGGCAGGGTTGGCTCTTTATTTCGTTGCTTCCAACCTTATTGGTATCCTTCAATATGCAATCTTGGGCAAGGTCCATTGGAGGAACTTGTTGCCGAAAAGCATGCGTAAGGATGTCATCGATGCCAAGTTAACCAACTCCGGCAATGGAAGAAATAAGAGTTCTGAAAAAGAAAATAAACCCGGCGAACTGACTGCCAAGAAGTAATCGCAACCCCTGAAAAGAAATTCCGCTCACAGAGAGTACTCAAGGTAAAAATATGAGTCCAGAAAACACCGCAATCGAAGTCACCTCCTCCAGTGTGGATGAGGCAATAAAAGAAGGTTTGGAAAAACTTGGGTTAAAAGAAGATGACGTGGAAGTGGAAGTCATTGAGAAGGGTGGACGGGGTCTTTTTGGCCTGGGTGGTCACCAAGCCAAGGTGAAACTCACCGTTAAAGATTCCGTTTTCCAAAAAGGGAAACCAACTTCTGAACCTGCTGGAGAATTGGCAGGAACACAAACATCTCCAACGGAACCTTCCAACCTCACACCGGAACAGGATCATGAACTCCAGGTTTCGCGCGTGGTGGTGGAAACCCTGATTGAAAAGATGAAAGTGCATGCCAAAATCCAAGCCAAATACATGGAACCGGATGAAAAGACGGGTGAAAGACCCATCTTCATCGAAGTTCTGGGTGATGACTTGAGCATCTTGATTGGCAGGCATTCCGAAACGCTGAATGCCATCCAGTACATCAGCAGCCTGATCATTTGCCGGGAGCTTGGAAAATGGGTTCCCCTCATGATCGATATTCAGGGTTATCGCGAACGTCGCGAACGCCAACTACGGCAGCTTGCCAAGCGGATGGCCGAACAAGCCATCAGCACGGGTCGCAGGCAGGTGCTCGAACCGATGCCCGCCAATGAGCGAAGGGTGATCCACTTGGAGTTGCGCGAGCATCCCGAGGTGGAAACCTTGAGCATTGGGGAAGAACCCAACCGCAAGGTAACCATCGTTCCCAAGAAATAGAAACATCCAAGTGCTTCCGACCGGAAGCACTTTTTTTCTCCGAAAGATTGAGTGCGCTATAATTGAGAAAAGGACAATAGCCGATGCGTGCGGTTGACATCATTATCAAGAAAAGAGAACATGGGGAATTAAGTAAAGAAGAATTGGATTTTTTCATCCAGGGACTTACCCATGGAGAAATCCCTGATTACCAGGTTTCAGCTTGGGCGATGGCGGTCTTATTAAATGGCATGACCGATCGGGAGACAACCGATTTGACCCTGGCGATGGTCAGATCCGGAAAAAATCTGGATTTATCCAAAGCAGTCCCCATTGCGGTAGATAAACATTCTACTGGTGGTGTGGGGGATAAGACCACCCTCGTGGTGGAACCCCTTGTAGCAGCTTGTGGATTGCCTGTGGGAAAAATGTCAGGAAGGGGCCTTGGATTTAGCGGTGGAACCCTGGACAAAATGGAATCCATCCCCGGGTTCCGCACCAACCTCTCCGAGGAAGAATTTATTGCACAGTTGAAATCCATTGGTTTGGTCTTGACCGGGCAAAGTGAAGACCTGGCACCTGCTGATGGAAAACTATATGCGCTGCGTGATGTCACGGGTACTGTTCCCTCATTACCTTTGATCGCATCATCTGTGATGAGTAAAAAGATAGCCGCTGGTACCCAGGCGATAATCCTGGATGTCAAAACTGGGAATGGCGCTTTCATGGAAACCGTCGCGGAAGCCAAGAAATTAGCACGTTTGATGGTTTCGATAGGTAAATTGAGCGGACGCAAAGTTGTTGCTTTGATCTCGGATATGAATCAACCTCTCGGAGACGCAGTTGGGAATGCCTTGGAAGTAATTGAAGCCATCCATACCCTTAAGGGGCATGGTCCGAAGGATTTCACCGAACATTGCCTGGTGGTAGCAAGTTATTTGCTGGTTATTGGAGAAAAAGCCAAAAACCTTACCGCCGCCCGAAAAATGATCAAAAAAGCCTGGAAGTCAGGTGCAGGTTGGGAAAAGTTTCGCGAGCTGGTCATTGCTCAGGGTGGTGATGTATCCTATATCGACGATCCCCAAAAGTTACCCAAAGCCAAGTTGGTGAAAGAGGTTAAAGCAGTTAAGAGTGGGTGCCTGAAGGAAGTCAATGCTCGCGAAGTGGGAGAAACTTCGGTTGAGTTGGGCGCAGGCAGGGAGAAAAAAGGTGACCCGGTGGATCCAGCTGTGGGCATCCTCGTCCACAAGAAAGTCGGCGACCCGGTCAAAGAAGGGGATGTTCTTTTCACCATACATGCCAATGACCAGGAGAAGTTGGGTCGTGCCAAGGTTCGATTATTGAATGCCGTTAGAATAGTTCCAAAAGCATGCAAACCATTGCCACTCTTCTATGATGTAATCCAATGAGGAATGAATGATGTTAAATTGGCTGAAACCGAAAAAGGAAAAACAATCGACACCCGAGCATACTCGGGAGACCCGACCTGCCAAGAAGGCTACGCAGGAAGAAGCAAAAGAAGTATCCGCACAGCCTGCAGAGACCAAGAAAGGGGTTTCTGCCGCAGCAGAAAAGCAGCTTGAAAAATTGCATGCCAAAATAGACGCCACCGCTGAAAGATTTTCCCGGGGTGAGATCAACCCGGTCCAATTCCAGGAATTGTATTCCCATTACCAATCCAATATCCAGGAAATCGAACAGTTCTTGTCCATGAACCCCGATTCGGAGGAATGGAAAAACCTGGTGGCTGATGGTCAATCCATGATCCTTCGCAAACGATATGCCGCTCGCTTATCGGGTTTTGCCATCTACGATCATCGCAATGGGATGCCCCTGAAGACCATTGGGAACTTTGGCGTCGATCCCGGTTTGTTCGTGCCCATGCTTTATGCTTATCAATCTGCCACCAAGGAAATCTTTGGCGGGGCGGTGCGCTCCACCCAGATTGAAGGCGGTAAGTGGTTGTGTTTTGTCTCCGGGAAAGTTACCACCACCCTGGCACTCTTCACAACGGAACCTTCACAACAACAAATGAAAACATTGGAAAAAATTCATTCAGTGTTTGAAAATGCCAATGCCGAGAGGTTAATGGCTTCGCCGGTGGACGAAACGACCCTGGTTTGTCCTCACGAGCATTATCTTTCGCATCCGTTATAAGCATGACTGTTGAACCCGTATCCATTCCCCTCTATAAAGTCATGTTGATTGGCGATGGGAGCGTAGGCAAGACATCCCTTGCCAGGCAATTCTGCGAGCATAAGTTTGAAGAATCCCGCATCTTGACCATTGGTGTAGATTTTCAAATCAAGAAGGTCGAACTCCCCGATGGATGGGTGAAGTTATCCATTTGGGATGTGGCGGGGCAACCGCGGTTCCAGGTTGTGCGCGAATCCTTTTATCGCGGTAGTGCTGCAGCGGCACTTGTATTCGATCTCTCTTCCCATGAAACTTTCGACCATCTCG
>Ga0105152_10000328_pt1 | contig 13466 bp, 9 predicted proteins | sample LakBais05cmmetaG_FD_81534 | JGI IMG/M metagenome (GOLD analysis project Ga0105152, IMG submission 81534) | Lake sediment microbial communities from Lake Baikal, Russia to study Microbial Dark Matter (Phase II) - Lake Baikal sediment 0-5 cm | ecosystem: Environmental > Aquatic > Freshwater > Lake...
GTCCTTAAAGTGTTCGATGAAAAAATCTGCTTTTGCATCCTTCTCATAATTAAATGCCACTGTCGTCAAGCCCATCTGGCTGGCGCCGGTCAATTCGGTAGCCTTGTGACCGACAAAGATGGCTTCATCGGCTGTTACCTGCGCCTGTTCCAGCGCATGGCGATAGATCTTCGGATCTGGTTTACGGTATCCCAGCACTTTCGATGAAGTAATGGTAGACCAGACATCCCCGAAACCCGCCTGGTCAAACCAGTTCAATTTGATATGGATCGGCAGCGCCGTATCCGTGATGATTCCAAGCCTGTAACCCTTGCGCTTCAGTCTGTGCAAGGTTTCCGGTACATCCGGCATGATCTCGACGGTTTTATCGTCTTCCGCCATGGCACGCATGCCGGCTTCGATATCATCAACAGAGCAGACACCATACAGCCGAAGTACCTGTTTATAATATTCGTGCCGGCCAAGCTTTCCCTGGTAGGCGGCATCCAGCAATTTGGCTCGCTTGACCTGGTCTATCACATCCGGGTTTATCCCTATCTGGTTCAGGAAACCATGTAAATGATTTGCTTTATTGGGCCGATGATACAGGATATCCCCGGCATCAAAAAATATCGCCTTGTATTTTTTATTTTCAGGAATAATCACCTTCGCTGTTCTTGCAGGGCAATTCATTTCTTTTTCGAGGATCGGGATAAGTTCGGCAATGTTTTGCAGGTAATAATCCGGCTTCATTTCGTGACCATCCTGCTCATTGTCAAAGTCATGACGCACCTGGATGGCAAGCTTGAATCCGGCTTTTTTCGCGCCAAGGATGTCACGCGATATTTTATCGCCAATATAAACGCACACATCCGTTGGAAGCTTCGCCAGATGGGCGGCATGGTGAAAAATGGCCGGATCCGGTTTACGCCGCCCATATTCAGAGGATAGAACAATTGGATGAAAATATTGGATAATTCCGTATTTCTTTAGATTGAATGGGACCTCTTTGCGGCTGGCCACGTTACTGATGCAACCGATCTTCAATTTCATATCGCTCAGTCTGGCAAGCACTTCCGGTATTTCGGGGCGCAGGCTGCGTTCATGGAAACGAGTTTCATATAGGAAAGTCAGTTCCTCGGCAGCGGTTGCACTGAACTTTCCGGAATAAGAGTTGTCCTTAAAGATAAAACGCGACCAGATCTGGTGGGGAGGCAGTTCGACCAGACTCACCACGGACCATTTCTTGTATTCAGCGAAACCCCTCGAAATAAAGGCTGCCAGGTTAGCATCATCCATTTTTAACACGATGTTGTTTCTCGTTAACATGTCGCGCAGCAATGGTGCGTTCCTGGTCCTTAGTCCCGGATCGTATCGATAGGTTTCGATGGTGCCACCCATATCAAAAAAAACAGCCTGGATGGTCATGAGGGTGTGGTACTTTCCATAGTTTTTGAAGATGTGAATCTTTGGACACGGACAGGTTCATCCGTGTCCAAAGATTGTGGAGCTCTTTACTGCTCTTGAAATGAAATACTACTTCAAGGCATTCAGGGTCCAGAAATCACGAACCTGGCTGCCGATCTGGAACATCAGCAGACCATCATCCGGCCACATATTTGCTTCTTCAAAAGACGGTGCACCTTCAGGTGCGGGGAGGTCAGTTCGACCGGGCCAGTCACCCAATACACTCCAGGGCGCGTTGCCTTCCGGGGTCAGTGTGAAGCGGATGTAGAGCTTGGCTGCATTGGGATGGGAAGCATTGTTGGCGATACCCAGGACGGTATAGCCTGAAGTGCCAACTACGGGTTTAAGGCCTTCACAAGCCCATACTGCGATCTCGCCGGCTATGGTATCGCGCACCTTCGAATAGGAGTTATTCGCAATACCGGCCGGGTCGGTCATACCGAGGGATCCCATGGCTTCGAGGATCTCATCGCCGCCGGGCATGACAACCAGGTTCGGGTCCTTGGCGAACTTCTTGATCCACAGCCAACCGGCATTTTCCATGGTTGCGGCATCATAATCCGCGTCAGTGGTCCACTCTTTTCCGGTGTAATCCTTGTAAGCAGCGGCCATCTCCTCGCCATGCTTGATGACGGTTACGAATAAGCTGATCTTGTCGGCTTCAGCCAGTGGATCCTCGTAGTAGACCATGTTGGGATAGGTCCCATCCACTATTTCCCACCAGTTGCTGATCGGGCAGGAATCATTTTGCTCATTGTTGTACATCCAAACATCCCCACCATAGCGCGCAATTGCAAATGGTTGCTCAGCACTGGTTTCTAGTACCGAGGCAAATTCGCTCGGGATGAACGGCAGGATCATCCCCTTGGGGTAGAGGGTGCCAAACAACGACATGGTATCAGAGGTGTACCAGACATCCCCAATGACATTGCCGGCGTTTTGCTCTTCTTCCATTTTGGTCGGAATGCCTTCAGTATCATACCCTTCCAGGACGATATCCGGATATTTTGCACTCCAGATCGCGATCTGGTCTTCGATGCGCGAGGAGCTGGCATAAACGACCACTTTGCCTTCCAGCTTCGCAGCGGCTTCGATCGCCGCCCAGTCCTGGTCGAGGGTGAAGAATTCACCCAGCTGGTTCACTTCCAGCCAGGATCCGGTTCCGGTGGTGGCGGTTGGTTCTGCAGCCTTGGGGCCGCAGGCGGTCACCAGGATGGCCACCAGCAAACACATTACCATTAACTTGCCAAACGTTTTCATTTATTCCTCCTTAAAAGTTAGGAAAAGGTTGTTTAGAACTAACGCTATTTCAAGTCTCTTCAATCTTCCTCCTTTCAACCCGATGTTTTCATTAGGCTGTGACAGGTGGGACTGTAAAAAGAGTGTGATGCAATCCCTTGTGTTTCAAGCAGTGATCAGCTTTCCGCTCACTTTATCATACAGGTTAAGCGTGGCGGCATCGAACTTCAACCAGATCTTGTCATCCATCTTGAGGTGGCTGATTCCCGAGACTCTGACTGTGATGGAAATATCTTCGCGTTGAGCGATGATGGTCGTATCAGCCCCGGCCGGCAGGACGGAATACGCCGTGAATTCCACCGCACCTTTCTCGGGGGAGGTTGAGATGGTTATGTCTTCCGGGCGCACGGCGACCACCACTTTCCCGGTGGTGTTATAAGTATCTACCGCCACTTCGAATGTTCCCATGTTCACCAGGCCTTTTCTTTCCACTTTTCCTTCAAGCAGGTTCACCTTGGGGTTGCCGATGAAGTCAGCCACGAAAAGGTTGGCCGGGTAGTGGTACACACGGTCGGGGGTATCCATTTGTTGAAGTACACCCTCTTTCATGACCGCAATATTGGTGGACATGGTCAATGCCTCCACCTGGTCGTGGGTGACGTAGATACTGGTTGCGCCGGCCACATAGTGAAGCCGTTTGAGCTCCGAGCGCATGTCCATGCGCAGGCGGGCATCCAGGTTGGAGAGCGGTTCATCCAGCAGAAATACACTGGGGCGATACGCCAGCATGCGTGCCAGGGCTATGCGCTGTTGCTGCCCGCCGCTCATCTCGCGCGGATAGCGGTCCTCGTAGCCTTCCATTTTGACTTCAGCCAGGGACTCTTTTACACGCTTGTTCATTTCTGCCTTGTCCATCTTTTGGATCTCGAGGGCGAAAGTGATGTTCTTATCCACTTTCATGTGCGGCCACAGAGCGTAGTTTTGAAAAACCAGCCCCAGGTCGCGTTTTGCCGGCGACAGCGATATCCCTCTATCGTACGAAAAGACCAGTTTATCGCCGATGTAGATCTCGCCTCCATCCGGGTCTTCCAGACCGGCCACACAGCGTAACATGGTGGTTTTTCCGCAACCCGAAGGACCGAGCAAGGTCAGGAATGTACCGGCGTCGATTTTGAGGCTGACATTGTTGACTGCAATGACTTTTCCGAAGTGCTTGCTTAGATTGATGATTGTGATGGTTTTACTCATGATATCCTCTCTTTACATTCCAAGACCTTTTTTAAGACTGCCGCCCCGGAATTTCCCGATTATGAAGTTACCGATTGTGACCAGCACGATCAGGATGATGATCACCGCGTTCGCCATCTGATCATCCCCGTTCTCCTTGTAGCGCATGGTCTGGGTGGCCAGGACCATGGTGCTGGGTGTGACCAGCAGGATGATCAGGGAGAGCTCGCGCATGGTGGTGATGAAGGTCAGCAGGAACCCGGACACAAAGCCACTGCTCGTAAGCGGAAAGATAATGTGCCTGAAGCGCTGCCAGAAGTTAGCGCCGGCCACTTCAGCCGCCTCCTCCAGCTCCCGCCCCACCTGGAGCTGGGCGCTTACCCCTGATCGCGAGGAATAGGGGATATGTTTGGCCACTGAAACAACCACTAACAGGGCGAATGTCCCGTACAGGGGCGGGATCGGTCCCATTTGTCTGGCAAACATGGCGATATAGACAGCACCAAAGGCGATACCGGGGATCACATACGGGATGAATGCCAGCTGCTCTACCAGCTTGGCTAGGCGGGTGCCGCGCCCTTTTACAATGGCATAGCCCAGAATTACTCCCAACAGGGCAGTGAAAAGAGCTGTCCAGATCGATAAGCGGATCGAGTTCCAGGCATAGGCGTAAATCTTCGGGTTACGCAGAATGCCCGGCGAACCATTGTTGATATTCTTCACGCTTTCCCCGATCCAGTTGTGCAGGGTGAGGTTATCCAGGCTGTAATTCCCGGGTACCAAAACGAAGGTGTCGTACAACAATAGCCCGATCGGAAGGACAATAACCAGCACCTGGAAAATGACCACCAGGGTTGTCAGGAGGCCTTTAGCGTTGCGCAGTTTGGTCTGCTGTGCCACAAAACCACGCCCCCCGATCGTCTCATAACTCTTGCGGGTTCCGACCAGTCTCTGGTTGATATAGATATTGACCATCGCAAATAGGATCAAAGTAATGGCCAGTACAAAACCATCCGCCTTGTCACCAATGTTGATCGCCGAACGAATCATGGTCGAGATGGTATAGTACTTGACCGGCACACCCAATAGCGCCGGACCGCCATAGGTGCCCATCACCTTGGAAAAGGTCATGATGAAACCTGAGAGCAAGGCTGGCAATATCAGTGGGAAAGTGATCTTTCGTAGTATGCGCGAACGATTGGCGCCCATCAGATCGCCTGCCTCCTCGAGGTTGGAATCGATCGACATCAGTGCGGCTGATATAAACAGGAAGAAGAAAGTATAGTAATGCAGCGCAGAACTGATCATGATCGGCACCGGTCCATAGGACAACCAGGGTGGGGGACTTTGCCCTACCAGGAATTCAAACACCCCCGGTAATCCGCCGGTGATACGGGATTTGAAAAGGACCGTCCAGGCCTGGGCGATGGTCCAACCTGGCATGATGTAGGGCAGCAAGGCCAGTTGATTGATGAGCTTTCTGCCCGGCATGTCGGTGCGGATGCACAACCAGGCCAATAGACCGCCAATGGCAAACGCGAGCCCGGTGGCGCCGACGGAGATCTCCATCGAATGCACCAGCGGATCGCGGAGATAAGGCTTGCTGTACTCGCTGGTCAGCATGCGGATGTAGTGAAAGAGGGTAAATTCACCGACTTCAGCTGTCGGGACCCGGAAGAGATCTTTATCCTGGTAGGTGAACGTGGTCTCGAGCATCCGGTATAACGGAACGATCACCATGTAGAACAGGATGACCAGCATGATCAGAGACAGGATCACCTTGGTGCTTGTCAGCCAGCGAAAAATACGTCTGGAACTCGCCACAAACCGCAGGGAAAATGGAATTTCTGGAATGGATAGATTGGTCATGAAGGTTCTCCTCAGTTTGTCATTATGATGCACCGGACCGTTTAAGGCGGTCACGCAGTGTGTCCAGTTTATCCAGATAAGCCATCACACGGGTTTTGTCTTCCTGTGCGATCGCCAGAAGCAGCGCGTTGATGATGGTCATTGGGACCACCAGTGAGTGGAATTCAGATACCGGTCCGCGCCTCGCCACCAGGACCACCTGCGCCAGTTCGCTGATGAAGGACCCCTGCGTGTCGGTCAGGAGGATCACCTGACAACCGGTTTCGCCGGTGTATTCCATCAGAAGATTCAGCGCGGGATTGGTATCGAAAAAACTGATTACAAAACAGACGTCCTCTGCGGTCATGGAGATGAGGGAATCGAGGATCTCACGACCGGCTGATTTGAGTGGCACCACATCGCGTCCGAAACGTTTGAGACGTATTTCCATCAGGTCCACCAGTGAATTCGAAGGGCCCAGCCCAAATACAAAAATCCGCCGGGCAGAACTTAATAACTTGGCGGATTTCATCAGGGCGTCCCGGTCAACCGTCTCCAATGCCTGGGTCAGGTAATCGATCTCGGAAACGGTCAGTTTTTCAAAGATGTCACCCACTTCTCGTAACTCATTCAATCTCCCCTTGAGACGGGTGGAGTGGGTCACCCGCGCACGAAAGTTATCCTGCAGGACGGTGCGCATGGCAGGGTAACTGGCAAAATCGAGTTTACGGGCAAAACGCACGACCGTCGCCTCGCTGATATTCAAACGGTCGGATATTTCGCTGGCAGCCAGAAAGGCGGCTTCATCCTGGTTGCGCCGCAGGAAGGTGGCAATGCGCTTCTCGCTTTTGGTTAATGAATTGAAATGATTGCTGATGGTCTGACCAAAATCGCTAAGAGTCGATTCGTTTTCCTGAATTTTTTTTGCATTTTCTGTCAATTCGCTATCACTCATGGCTCTTAATCTCCTTGATCAGATCAGTTAGTAGTCAGAATTGATCAAGTAACCTGTAATTACAAAAATAGAATAATTGAAATTTTACTTACAAATGTAGATAATACATCAAAATTATAATAAATGCAAGAGCAATTGCAAAATTCTATTTAGCTTATCTCACCAATTTTGCGAGAAAAAACCATGTGCAATGAATAAAATGGCAAATTCAAATCCCCCCTCCCATACATGACCCTTGTAAGCGGGACTTTTTATTTTACACAAAGGGAAATTCTTAAAGGATCTGATGCTGTTTTAACGCAGTGATATTCTTTTCTGCTGCGGTCTGTGCATCTGGTTTGGGCAGGAACTCACCGGAGACCCAGCCGGTATAGCCGGTAACGGCAAGTGTATCCAGGATCGACTTGAAATCCAGGTGCCCTGCGCCTGGATACCAGCGGTTTGAGTCGGCAACATGGAAATGGAAAATGTGTTCGCCACAAGCCCGGATGCTTTCATTGATACCCGGCTCTTCGATGTTCATGTGGAAGGTGTCCAGCAGTAATCCGAAGTTGTCCGCCCCGACGCGCTGGATCAGGTCCAACCCCTGGGTAGCCGTGTTGATCAGCGTCGTCTCATAACGGTTGATCGGTTCGAGCGCCAGGCGGATGCCATGCTGCAGAGCAGCTGTGCTGCACTCTATCAACGCCTCGACCAGCCAATCCATCGCTTGTGCCGGGTCCACGCCGGGTTTAACAACACCTCGTATCAGACCGATGATGATGATTGCTCGAAAGCGAACCGTGCCCGGGATGTGGCTTTTAATACGTTCAATAGCTGCTCTGCGGATTGTTGGGTCCGGGTCGGTGAAGGACAGGCCTTCCTCACCCCATGCCTGCCCGGTTCCGATGGCAGGCACAGAGAGTCCCTGCTCCTGGATTAGCTGCTCCAAGTTGTTCAGGTCGACCAGCTTTGGGTCCCGGATGGCCAGTTCAACGCCGTCATAGCCGAGCGCGGCTATGCGGGCCAGGTTTGTTTGCAGGTCGCCTTTGAAGGTGGCTGCCTGAAATTGGGCAGGCTGAGTGGAGAGGACGATGGATAATTTCATGATTTGAATTCCGCCTTCCCCTTCTCCTCAGAAGGAAGAGGAGAAGGGGGTTGAGGAGAGAAAGCGGGCCTCTAGCTCGCCACGTATGTGATCTTGCATTCCTTCCGGTCAGTCTGCAGTTTGATAATGTTTTCCGGCAATTCTTCCAGACTGATTTTCTTGGTACTCATCTTGGTCATGTCCATACCGGATCCCATGCAGTCGATAACGCGTGGGAAATTGCCATGTCCGGAATGACCCTGGGAACCAATGATGCGAGCGCGCCGGACCTGCAATACCTCACCGGTCACCGGCATCTTGGCTTCCGCGCGGGCGGTTACAACGACCGTGCTGTTTAACGTTCGGCCTTCCCAGATAACACGCTCAATACCAGGATAAACTTGCGTTGGCAGGCCGGTTGCTTCCATGAAAAGATCGGCGCCCATGCCTCCAGTAATCTCCAAAACACGGTCTGCAAAATTTTCCTTGAGCGGGTTGATCGTATGAGTTGCGCCCATTTGCACAGCCAACTTGGCACGCTCTTCCTGCGGCTCCGAGATGATCACTTTCGATGCCCCGGCCCGCTTAAGAATCGCGCAGGCGGCCAGGCCAATTGGTCCACCACCCAGGATGACGACGCGATCACCTGGACGGATGCCACCACCGCGCTCAATTACCGCGTTATAAGCAACACTGGTGGGTTCCACCAGACTTCCGGCAATGAAAATATCGTCGCCTTTGTAAAGGTCAGCAAGCGGCTCCAGACTCCACACGGTTCGACCAGGCAGGACCAGGTATTTGGCGTACGCGCCGTTGACGTTAAAGCCAACTTCATCCAGCCGCTCACAATGGTTGGGTTGTCCATCAGCGCACGGTCTACAACGGGCACACCAAAGCATCTCCTCCGAGGTCACCCGTTCGCCGCCTTTAAAGGGTTTGTTTGTCCGTTTGTCAAAAGCATTCTTACCTGCTTCGACGACAACGCCGGAGAACTCATGCCCCAGAATGCTGGGGAAGCCAGTAAGCCCGGGATAGAAGATATACCCATCCTTATCCGCCTGCGCCATGTGAACGTCAGAGCCGCAGATACCACACGCTTTGATCTCCATCAAGACTTCATCTGGCCCTGGGGTCGGGATGTCGTATTCTCTGATCACGAGTTTGGGGTTTCGCCATACCTGGCTGCCCAAATAGGTCTGGCGGCCTTCTATGTCCTTCGCTCCCAGTTTGAAGTCTGGCTTGGGATCCCAGTCAGCAACCAGGGTAACACCTTGCATTTTGCCTTTCATATTTTTATCCTTTTCTAATTGATATAAACTTTTTCAAGTGTGAAAACGCCATTACACTTCTGTGCCCTGCCCGATGCGTGGGATGCCATACACCGATTTCCAGCCCTCGCTGAGCGGCTCGCGCAGGTAGGGCTCCATTTCTTTGGCGCTGCGCAACGTGACCTCTTCGACCGGTGGCACTTTACCGGATGGGAATGCTTCGAGGATATGATCATTCCAAAGCGTCAGATATTTTAAAATTGCAGCCATAGGGCGTTTGGCTTTTTGAGCAGTGCCAGACTTGGCCTTGCCGACCACCCCTTCAGGTGTCGCGGAGATCTCGATGGCAAAATGGCCTTCGCCTTCCGACCAGCGGCTTGGCCGACCGAATGGATCAACCGACTTGTCGAAGTGGCCTTCGGGCAGGTAGCCCTTGCCCTCGGTGTCCACGGCGTAATTCATATCCACCAACTCAGGGTGCAGGAGCAGGCTTAGAGAGGTCTCGGATTCGTCAGCGTGAACAAAGTTTGTGCTCATCTGCCCACCGCGCTCGACCGGGCGGAAAAACTCGCGCACGCCACGATGCCAGTCGATGACGCGGAAGATCCCGGGCAGCTGGTAGCGCTTCATGAACTCCTGTATTGCTGACTCCAGCATCCACAACTGACCGTGGTTATTGACGAGGAGTTGCTTGCGGAAACCGTCGTTCCAGAGACCGAGCATTACGTCGATGATCATCTCGCGCACGACGTGCTCGCGGACAATAACCGTACCCGGCATGCCCAAGTGATGATACGGATGGCCTCCGTACATCAGTGGAGGCAGTGCCAGGTTGACCGCTGCGCCACGCTTGGCGGTAAAACGGCGCACGCCTTCGCAAATGGCGCTGACGTAGAGCGTGTCTGCTGCGCTGGGTAGATGTTGGCCATGCAGTTCTGTGCAACCGACCGGGATAAAGACTATATCGTTCTTCTTGCGGTTCTGCTCCACCTTCCAGCGGGTGGTGGTCTGGATGTATGCGCCGGGCTTGCCCCACTCCACCGGTGAAGGGATGCCGTAATCAGTCAGGATGGCGTCGATCTGCTCATCGCTGGCATCCCAGACCTCCTTCTTCAGCCGCCCGACTGCATTGTCCTCAAAGAACAGATCGGGCTGGTTCGTGGGGAGAAACCCTTTTGGTACTGTTGTGTTTGGCATGTTACTCTCCTTTTTATTGAATAAGAGAAAGAATTTCAGAAAATAGTTTTGAAAAAGATTTGGAATTCGGGATTAGTAGTTTTTTTTATCGGCCAACCTCGCTCAGTTTGACGGGACGGTTTTCCTGGAAAGACTTTTTTGCAGCATACCCCATCACCACCGGGATGCGCCCATCGATGCCTGTTACTGAGGGCTCTTTGTCTTTGAGCACACATTCGATGAACTCTTTCATCTCGGCGATATATGATTCAATATAGCGATCCATGAAGAAATTGAGCGGCAGGTCTCGCTGGACACACTGGGCATTGCTGATCAGGGCGGTGTTGGGGAAATCGTTGTCAGCGGTGACGCATCCCTGACTGCCGAAAACCTCCAATCGCTGGTCATAACCATAGACAGCCTTGCGGCTATTGTCGATCGTGCCAATGGCACCATTCTCAAACCGTAATGTAATAATCGCCGTATCCACATCACCTGCTTTACCGATTTCGGGATCAACCATGACACCTGCCATCACGTATACTTCGACTACTTCACTGCCAATCTGATAACGCGCCATATCGAAGTCATGGATGGTCATATCTAAAAACATGCCACCTGATACCTTGACGTACGAGATGGGAGGTGGTGCAGGATCCCGGCTGGTGATGCGCAAGATCTGAGGGGTGCCGATGCCTCCAGATGCCACGATATCATGTACTCGGCGAAAGTCAGGGTCGAAACGCCGGTTGAAACCGATTTGCAGCTTAATCTTAGTTTTTTTCACTGCCTCCAGAGCACGGTCAATTTTCGATAAATCATGGTCGATAGGTTTCTCGCAAAAGATATGCTTGTTAGCCGCAGCAGCTTCCTCGATCATTTGGGAATGAGTGTCAGTGCTTGAACAGATGACCACGGCTTCAATATCTTTATCTTCCATAATTCGCCGGTAATCCTCGAAAACGGTTGGGATCTGGAAATCGCTCGCAACCTTTTTGGCTGCATCAATGGAGATATCTGAAACAGCCTTGATTCTGGCATCTGGGATGCGATATGCCAGGTGTTCGGCATGCACACGCCCAATTCTTCCGGCGCCGATAAGTCCTACGTTGATCTTGGTCATTATTTCCTCATTATGTATTTGCCACTCGTTGGTACCGCCAACTTCTTGCTGGTCTACCCGTTTAGACTTAATGTTCACCGGTTGAAGGTCCACCGGGGTGGTTTGCACAACTGTGTGTTGATTACAAAGGTTGGGTTCCAAACCTGTACTAATACGGAATATTTGCCTAAAAGTGACATCTTCTCCTTTCTATTAGCTGGTAGTAGGTATAAATAAGAGAGTGAGAAGTGTTCATATCGTATGATTTATGCACACGTGTGCAGTGTTTGTTATTATACACAATATTGTTTAAAAGTCAAGAATAATTACCTTACATCAATAAGAATTATTTGACAATCACCGGCCGCCCCTCGTCTAGTGAGAGGTTGGCAGCAATGCCAATGGCTGTTGCCTGCCTGGCATCCTGACCGGTCACGCTGGGCTGGCGATCTTCAAGAATGCAGGCGACAAAATCACGGATCTCAGCCGCGTAGGCATCTCCAAACCGTTCCATGAAATAGGGGATCGTGTCGTGTGTCACCCCCTGGCGCGTCATGACCAGAGTGGCGGTTTGCTGTAGTTTACCGATCAAGAGCCCGCCTTCGGAACCCAGAACTTCGGTGCGGACGTCGTAGCCATAGACCGCATTTCGGCTGAGGTCGATGTTCCCGATGGCGTCGCTGGCAAACTTGAGATTGATCACGGCATTGTCGATATCACCGACTTCTTTCAACTCAGGATAGACCAGACAGCCACCTTCCGTGGACACGCGCAACACCTCACTGCCCATCAACCAGCGCGCCAGATCAAAGTCATGCACTCCCATGTCCATGATAAGGCCGCCGCTGTTTTCCCGGCGGGCGAACTCCAGGCTGGTGCGCTTGGGGTCGCGACCGGTAGAGCGAAAGAGGACCGGGGTGCCGATGGCACCTTCGTCGATCTTTTTCTTCGCCATTGCATAGGCCGGGTCGAAGCGCCGCATAAAACCAATTTGCAATTTGACGCCTGCCGCAGCAACAGCCGCGATGGCTTCGTCGCACATCTCCAGTGTCTGGGCCAACGGCTTCTCGCTGAAGATGTGTTTTCCAGCGGCCGCGGCAGCCTTGATGACTTCGGCATGCGTGGCGGTCGGGGTGACGATGGCGACCGCATCGATGTCATCCCGTTCGAGGAGTTTTTGGTAGTCGTTGTAATGGTACTTGACCCTGTAACTGGCTGCCACCTCTTCGCACGTTTTGGAATCGATATCTGCCACTGCGACCAGATCCACCTCGGATACGCTAAAAGCCAGGGTATTGGCGTACACCCTACCCATGCGACCTGCGCCAATCAAACCCATTCGAACACTCATAAGATTTCCTCTTTCATATTCATTAGACTATGTAACCCATATTGCCAATTTGAGATGAAGAAAAAGTCCAATTATCGCTGGATGCGCGCCGTTACGCCTTTTGCAAAAGCTCGCACCTGTTCCACGGTTGCCATGGTGGTGTCGCCCGGGAAGGTAGTTAATAGCGCACCGTGTGCCCAGCCCAGGTTGACTGCTTCCTGTTCCGGCTCGCCGGTCAGCAGGCCATAGAAGAAGCCTGAAGCAAATCCATCTCCGCCACCGACGCGGTCATATATATCGAGCTCGCAGGTCGGCGCAACATACGTCTTGCCATTGATCCAGGCTACAGCACCCCAGGAATGCCGGTTGGTCGAATGAACCTCGCGCAGGGTGGTAGAGACGATTTTGATCTGTGGGAACTTCTTAACCACCTGGTCGATCATGCCAAGAAAGGCAGCCGGATCAAGTTTGGACTTTGAGGTTGCTTCTGGACCCGACAGACCGAGCCCCAGCTGGAGGTCTTCCTCGTTGCCCACCAGTACGTCCACGTTTTCGACGATGCGGGTGAGGGTGGAGGTGGCTTTCTCCTGCATGCCCCAGATATTCCACAACTTGGCACGATAGTTCAGGTCGAACGAGATCACTGCCCCGGCGGCTTTAGCGGCTTTCATCCCTTCGATAATGAGTTCGCCGGTTGTTGCAGAAAGCGAGGCAAAGATGCCACCACTATGGAACCAGCGCACGCCGCCCGCAAAGATGGCTTTCCAATCAAAATCACCAGGCTTGAGCTGTGCAGCGGCTTCGTTGGA
>Ga0105152_10000329_pt1 | contig 13455 bp, 9 predicted proteins | sample LakBais05cmmetaG_FD_81534 | JGI IMG/M metagenome (GOLD analysis project Ga0105152, IMG submission 81534) | Lake sediment microbial communities from Lake Baikal, Russia to study Microbial Dark Matter (Phase II) - Lake Baikal sediment 0-5 cm | ecosystem: Environmental > Aquatic > Freshwater > Lake...
AGGTTTGCGACTACCGTGTGTACTGCGGCGGCTGCCGGGCTCGCGCCCTTGCTTATACGGGCGATATTCAAGCGGGCGACCCGGGGTGCATCTTCAATCAGCCCCTTTGGGAGGAACTCACGGCTGGGGCCAAGCAGGCGGCTTCCGTGAGCGCCACCCCTTAAGTCTAAGACTCTCATCTCGAAGGAGCGCGTTAGATGAAACCACAACAGGCAAGTCAACTCGCCGAACACACTGACTCCTCGTTCCGACTGGACGTTCAGCTTCATGACGTACTGATGAAGCCCGCGCCAAGGCCGCCGTTGCCCGCACCGTCTCAGCCCCAGGTTTTGCCGGAGCCGCTCTTCCCCCAGCATCCGGAACTGCAGGTGCCGGTGGACCATCAACCGCACGTTCCTCCCGCCCGGCGCAAGTGGACCGCGCCACTCATCCTGCGGGCGATGCGGGGGTGGCTGGTTCCCTACCTCAGGTCCCGTGTGCTACTCGGGCAGTTTCACTCCATCATTGCCTACCTGTTTACTGAATACAAATGTAACATCGATTGCCATTACTGCTGGGCGTTTGACAACCGCGTGCCGGGCATGACCGAAGATGTGGCGAAACGCTCAATCGACTGGCTGCACGCCGTCGGCTGCCGCGTGCTGGCCCTGATGGGGGGCGAAGTGCTACTGCGGCCGCACTTTGTCCACAAGGTCGTTTATTACGGCGCGAAAAAGGGTTTCTGGGTTTACCTTCCAACGAACGGGCGCCTCATGCGCCCCGAGGTCGTTGATCGCATCGCCGACGCTGGTGTCGCAACCGTGAACCTCGCGGTCGACGTCGTGGACGAGAAGCCGGGACTACCGAAGGCGCTCAGCCCCATCCGCCCCTACTTTGATTACCTCGTTCGCAAGCAGTATGGCTATGGCTACATCGTCTTCTTCAACATCAACATTTGCCGTACCAACCTGGAGGATGTCCGGCAGTTGACTGAGTTTGCCCACGAGAACGGCATCGCCACTGACTATCACATCAACGAGTCACCGATGCTGGAGCAAGAGCATTTCAGGCACCTGGACGAAAACGACACGTTCCTCCGGCCCGAGGATTACCCCAAGGTCGATGAGCTGCTGGACTGGCTGATTGAGAAGAGCCGCGCGGGGTACAAAATGGGGAACTCCGTGCAGCGTCTGAACGACATGAAAGACTTCATGCGCGGGAAGATCCAGGAATGGAACTGCCGCGCCGGCCAGAACTCGCTGGTCATTCGCGTGGATGGCACCTTGGCGCCCTGTTTTCCTCTGTATTCGGCCAACTACGATTGGGGGACGATTGCCGCTCATCGATTCGACCTTCATCAGCTTGAGGCGATGAAGCGGTCGTGCCAGCGACACTGTTTCTCAACCCTCAATCATAACTTGGCATATTGCTACGACGACCGGCGAGCCCTGCACTGGGTGCTCAAGCAGGCTCGGCACGGTTTCCAGGGCGTCACCGGCAGCTTCGAATGAGAACGACGACAACCGTTTTGAATTCGCTGCTGACAGTCGTGGCCGGGATGTGCATGCTGGCGCCGACCCGGAATCTGTGGGCGCAGGATACAACGGGCAGGTTGCAGGGAGAGGTCTTCAGCATGGGCCCTGGCGGACAGAAGTACGTGATCCCCGGCGCTAAGGTCACGCTGATGCCGGAAGACCGCGGCAAGCCGCCACTGGCGGCGGTCACGGACCAGGAAGGGGAATACCTCCTCCAGTCGGTTCCCGGCGGGCGATACCGGCTGACAGCCGCGAGCGCGGGATTGTCGTCTGAGGAACGCGAGTTCGTGGTGACAGCGGGCCAGACAATCAGGATGGACATTGAACTCAAGCCGGAGGTGCTGAAGCAGGAGATCAAGGTGGCCGCTGAAGCTGGAACCATAGACACAACGGAAACAAGCTCTACCGGGGTAGTGCGCTCTACTACGCTGATCAACGCTCCCAGCGCCAGCGAGCGCTTCGAAAGCCTTCTCCCACTCTTGCCGGGCGTGATCCGCGGCCCGGACGGACTCCTGAATCCCAAAGGGGCGCGCTCCACCCAAGCGGGACTGCTGGTGAACAGCACCAACGTCACCGATCCTTATACCGGCGGGTCGGGCATGAACCTTCCTATCGATGTGGTTTCGAAAGTGGAAGTGCGCTCGAATCCCTACGACGCGGCCTACGGCAAATTCGCTGGCGCAGTTACGACAGTTGATACACGCCCTTCCGACTTCGACAAGTTTCACGTGACGCTTCAGAACTTCTTCCCGCGGCTGCGCCGGCGTAACGGCACGATCATGGGTCTGGAATCGGTAACGCCCCGGGTGACCGTAACTGGACCTTTATGGAAAGAACGTGCGGCCATCACCCAGTCCCTCGAGTACCGCTTTGTCCGTACCCGCATTCCCAGTCTCCCTGACCTGCAGAACGATACGGCTGTCGAAAGCTTCGACTCTTTCACGCTGGCGGATATTCGCCTCAGTGAACGCCAGACAGCGTTCGCCACTGTGTCTTTCTATCCGCAAAAGCTCATCAATCTTGGGCTCAACACTTTTACCCCATTGGAGGCTACGCCGGACCTGAGACAGCGCGGCCACCTGCTAGCCTTGCAGCACAAGTATGCCTCGGCGTCGGGTGGCTTGATGGAGAGCGCAATCGCGTGGAAGGCTCTGGATGCCAATCTGAAGCCGCATAGCGACGAGCCTTTCCGACTGGCCGTGGAGACAACCCTCGGCGGGTTCTTCAGTCGCCAGGACCGCGACACTGATCGACTCGAGTGGCAGGAGACCTACCACTTCGCGTCAGTCAAGGCTTGGGGACAGCACCTGCCGAAGGTTGGAATGGTATTCGTCCGGAACTCATTTCACGACCGGCAGAGCTTCGCTCCGATCGAAGTGCTCCGGGCATCGGAGCAGGTGGCCGAGCGGATCACCTTCGGACCCGACACCTTCCCTTCCGCCCAGCAGAGCGAGTTGAGCTGGTTTGTGCAGGACAAGTGGAACGTGTGGCCCCGGCTGACTGTAGATGCCGGCGTGCGGTACGACCGCGACTGGGTAGTGCGGGAAAGCAACCTGGCGCCTCGGCTCGGTATGGCCTGGCTGCTTACGGCCGACGGCCGAACAGTGCTGCGGGCTGGCCTTGGCTCCTTTTACGATCGGGTCAACCTGAACACCGCCTCCTTCCTGCAATTCCCGGAGCGAACGGTCACCAGGTTTTCCCCGAGCGGAACGGACGTAGAAAGTCGCTTCTATCGCCAGCGGCTAGCGGGAGGGCTCCACAATCCGCTCAGTATCGCCTGGAGTGCTCAGCTCGACCGCCAGGTGGTCCGGAATCTGTACCTGCGCGTCGGCTATCAACAGCGCAACACCACCCGCGATTTTGTGGTCCAACCCCTCCACACTTCGCAAGACGACTTTCTGGTACTCGACAACAGTGGCCGTAACCGTTACCGGGAATTCGAGCTCACCAGCCATTACCGCTGGGGCGAAAGCAGCCAGTTGACGGCCTCCTATGTCCGGTCGGCGACGTTCGGCGACTTGAACGATGTGAACCAGTTTTACGGCAACGTGCCGGGGCCACTGATTCGTCCGAACGAGCGCTCGCTGCTGCCTTTCGACGCGCCTCATCGCTTCCTGTTCTGGGGTGAGTTCCGCCTGCCGGCCAAACTGGACCTCTTTCCCGTGTTGGATATTCACACGGGCTTTCCCTACTCAATCGTGGACGAGGAGCGGGATTTCGTCGGGGCCCGCAACCGCGCCGGTCGCTTCCCCAGATTTGCGTCCCTCGATATGCAACTGACCAAAAAGTTTCGAATCCCCTTTTTCGGCAAGAAATACAAGGTCCGGGCCGGAATCAAGGTGTTCAATCTGCTGAACAGATTCAATCCGCGCGATCTTCAGAACAACCTGGTCAGCCCCCGATTCGGCCAGTTCTTCAACAGCGTGGACCGCACGTTTCGGGGCAAATTTATAGTCGAGTATTGAGGCGGAGTAATGCGGACAATCAAGTTAATCACCATGCTATTAGGAGCAACGGTCCTGGCGGTCTCGAGTCCTGAGGGCCCGCGAGATAATGGGCCGGTTTTGCTGAAGCTGGAAGAGGTGACTCAACGTATGGTCCAGGCGGACCGATGGCGAACCACTTCTCTGCAGCACTATACCTCGCTGCGGCGCTATCGCGTCGAAAACAGGCGTTTCCATAAGCGGGCTGAAATGGTGGTCCGCGTGAAGTACGCCATTCCGGGAAGGAAGGAGTTTGAGGTCATTTCGGAAAGCGGCTCGGGGGCCGTGCGCCGCCGGGCGCTGCGCCGGATGATCGATACCGAACAAAAGACCTCTGAAGACGAGGAAGCACGGGAGCACACTCGGATCACCCCGGAAAACTACCAGCTCCGGCTGCTCGGCACCGACTTGGTCGAGGGACGTTCTTGTTACCGCATCGAGGCGGAGCCCAGGAGCAAGAATACGCTCCTCTTCCGTGGGCTCGTCTGGGTAGATGCCGAGGACTTTGCGGTGGTACGTGTCCAAGGATCCCCGGCGAAAAATCCATCTTTCTGGACCCGCAAGGTCCAGTTCACACAGCGTTATGCGAAGGTCGGCCCCTTCTGGCTGCCGGCTTCCAATTACTCGAAGACGGATGTCTGGATTTTTGGCTCCACGGAGGTTTCCGTGGAGTACTACGACTACCAGATCGATCAACCCACCGGCCCCGTGGATACGGCGGAGGAGAATTCGAAATGAAGACACGACTCAGGGATTACATGCACGAGCCCCTCCTCCGTACCTTCGGTCCTCTCCGCGAAGTATCCACTTCGGCCCTAACGATCCTGACGTGGAATGTCGGGCAGGGAACCAAAGTGGAAGCCATCGTGGAAGCGCTACAAGGCCCCCTGAGAGCCGATCTCTACGCGCTGCAGGAAGTTGACCGGTACACCCGGCGCTCGGGTTACCAGGACCTTCCGGAAAAGATCGCGCGGCAACTCGGCGTGGACTACGTCTTTGGCGCGGAGTTCAAGGAACTCGCACAAGGTGGCGCATTCGACCTGCCGTTACACGGGCAGATGATCCTGAGCCGGCTTCCGATCCGCAGCACCCGTATCGTGCGTTTCCGCCATCAGCCTCACAATTGGGGCGGTTGGTGGAAACCGCGCCTCACCTTCTTTCAGCCACGGCGAGGCGGACGGATGACCCTTGTGGCGGAGTTGCAGTGGCGCGACTCCAACCTCGTGCTTTATAACACCCACCTTGAAAGCCAAGCCTCCGATCACGACCGTGCGCTGCAAATGAGTGAGATCCTTGATGATCTTTGGCCGCGGTACCCTCCGGGCACTCCGATCATTATCGCTGGAGACTTCAATACGAAAGAGGGACACCGCTCAGCCGTAATCCGCTTGCTACAGGCCGCGGCCTTTACTGACGTCCTTGAAACTGCACTGGGGGCGCTACACACCTCGCCCAAATCCGAGCAAAGACTGGATTGGATATTCGTGCGAGGCCTGCAGCCGCGTGATGCACGCATTCACCCTTTGGAGGTCTCCGACCACTTTCCAATCAGCTCAGCAATCTCAATGGCCCGCCATGTGGAATTGAAAACCGAGAGCTCCTTAGCGACGCAGACTTATCGAGAGGAAGGAGAAAACCATGAAGATTAGAAATTGCCTCATTCTGGCGGCCGGGAATGGCCGGCGCATGCAACCGACTTCAAATCCCGGTCCCAAGCCCATGGCGCTAGTCTGCGGCAGGCCATTGCTTGAGCACATTATTCTCTCCGCCCACCCGGCAGGGGTGAAGAACTTCGTCGTGGTTGTGGGGTACCGGGGAGAGCTGATCCAAAAGTATTTTGTCGATCGCCGGCTTGCCGGTGTGTCACTGGAATGGGTCGAGAACCCCGATTACCATAAGGAAAACGGCATTTCGGCATTGAGCGCCCGCGACAGGTTTCACGAACCGTTTCTGTTGCTGATGGGTGACCACTTGTTTCAATCCTGGACTGCCCGAGTCTTGGTTCAACAGCCAATTCACAACGGCGACGTCATTCTCGCTGTTGATCGCAAGATTGACCGCGTCTTTGACCTCGACGACGCAACCAAAGTTCGGCTGGAGGGGGAATACGTCGTTGATATCGGAAAGCAGCTTCCAAGCTACGACGCCTTGGACACAGGAATGTTTCTGTGCACTCCGGCCCTGTTCGGAGCGCTGGAGTCCTCGGTGCAAAACGGCGACTGTAGCCTCTCAGATGGTATGCGCAACCTTGCGTCTCGCCGCCGCCTGCGCGCCTTTGACATCGGCGAGGGCTACTGGGTAGATGTGGACACGCCGTTGGCCCTTGCTCACGCCGAAACTCTCTTTCACCGCTTCCTGAGCTCGCAGCAAGGTCCGGACAGCACGGAATCTGAACTTGCCTGAGGTCGCCACGCCCATGCGCCGTCCAATCAAGATCTTGCTCACCCTGTTCGGAGTCGCCCTTCTTGTTTACTTAGTGTGCAAAACAGGGCCTTCCCGCCTCCTCCAAGCCATCACCACGCTAGGGTGGGGGCTGATGCTTCCTGTGGCCGTCGGCGGCGTTTCCCATGCCGTAAGGACTTGGGCGTGGTGGCTGACGCTGGTGCGCGAGCGCTGCAAGCCACCTTTCTTGCGCTTGTTCGCTCTCCGGCTCGTTGGTGAAGCGGTCCAACTCAGCGTGGTCGGCCCGGTATTCGGGGATACGACGCGCGCCATGCTCATGAGTCCGAGCGTGCCGATCGCCAGCGGTATCTCCTCCGTGGCCCTGGACCGGGGGATGTACGTCGTGACGGGCGCCCTGGTCAGCGTTGCCGGGATTTCTTGCACGCTGATCTCGGTCCGGCTACCCGAATTGCTCCGAGCTTACGCGGTCCTGTTGGCCCTCGGACTCCTGGCGTTTGTCTCCCTCGCTGCAATGACCTTTCGCAAACGCTGGCCGGTTCTTTCAGCCACCGTCCGATTCCTGGGACGAGTGGACGGCCTCAAAGCGGTCGTGGAAAAGAGGCGTTCTGCCGTGCAGTCCGTTGAGGCGACCGTGTTCTCGTTTCACCGCGAGGAGCCCAGGGCATTCTGGGGAAGCTTTGCCCTCAATCTGACAAGCCACGGTCTGGCGGTTCTGGAAGTCTTCCTGATCCTGTGGCTGATTGGCCCCAAGACCACGCTGTTCAACGCGTTTCTGATTGAAGCCATGACCAAAGTGGTGAACATTGTGGGGGCCTTGATCCCAGGAAACATCGGAACGTACGAGGGGGGCAACATACTGATTCTGGGCATGTTCGGCTTCAGCAGTGCTGCCGGCTTGGCACTGGCAGTAACTAGACGGCTGCGCGGCCTTTTTTGGACTGCGGTCGGAATCGCGTTTCTGATTGGCTTGACTCAATCGAGACGGATCGTCGCCTCGTCTGGTCGAGCACGCAGAGCCGCCGCGGTTCCTCAAGCCCCAAAAGACTCAGAGGGAATCCAGGAATCGAAAGGAGAACCCGATCAGTCCTCAGTGGTTGTCGTCTTCGCCGATTGCTGGAGCCGTCGGGGGGAATTCGTGGCGCCCCTCGCCCGGGTCGCCGGTCTTCCGGTTGCTTTGCGAGCGATTCTGGGAGCGAGAAGAGCAGGTGCGAGCCGCTTCATCGTTGTGGTGGATTCGGCTGCCGGGCCGGGGGTGCGGCGCGTCCTGGAGAGCTCCAAACGCCTGCCCGAAACCGTCGAATGGCTTGCATTGCCGCAGGACTCGGAAGGCGAGACGTCGTTGCCAGCTATCTTGCGGCAGATCGCCACGCGGTCTGGAAGTGGCTTGGTGCTGCTGCTCGGTGACCGGACGTATCATCCCTCTTTGCACGAACGCGTGAGCAACTGCAGAACAGAGGATGGCGTTCTGGCGCTAACGACCACGGGCCAGCCGGTCGGCATCGCTTTTCTGCCTCACCAGGCTGTGATCAGCATCGCACAGTACGCCCCGGGCGAGATTCAGACCGTCGAAGAGTTGCACGCCTGGCTGAAACGGACCTGTACCGTCTGTTGCGAGCCGGTGGCAGATGACCTGTGGCAGAGGATCGCCGGTCCCGAGGACCTTCTGCGCGCCGAACGGAAGCTTAACCGCTGGTTGTACAAAGATACCGACGGCGTCTTCGCCCGCCTGAATCGAAAGGTCTCGATCCCGATCAGCCGCCAACTGAGCAAAACGCCGATCACCCCCAACATGGTGACGCTCTTTGCCTTGGGTGTCAGCCTAGCATCCGGGGCCTTCTTCGCGTTTGGCGGCTATCTCAACACGGTGATCGGCGCAGTCCTCTCACACTGGGCCAGCATTCTCGATGGCTCTGACGGCGAGGTGGCTCGGCTGACTCTCCAGGAATCCCAATTCGGCTGCTGGCTGGAGACAGTCTGCGACTACCTTTACTACCTGTTTGTGTTCACTGGAATGACCATCGGCCTGTGGCGAACGTCTGGAGCACTAATGTATCCGGCTCTCGGAGTGCTACTTCTTTTCGGAGCGATCATGAGTATCATCACCACGGGCTATCAGCGCCGCCGGCTCACCGGCTACCGGCCCGAGAAGTATCTGGCGGCCTGGCAGGAGCAAGTGGGGCGGCAGCGACGCGACCTTTTCCTCTGGTTTGGCAGGCGTGTCGAGTTCATGATACGCCGTTCCTTCCTGCCCTACGCTTTCCTCTTTTTTGCCATCTGCAACTTGACACCCGTCGCCTTCGTCCTATGCGCCTTCGGCGCCAATCTCGTCTGGCCCATCACCCTCCGCTCGATCCGCCTTTTTGCCAGTGGTCAGACAACCAAGCTGGCGATCCCACCTGCATCTTGAACTATCCGATCTGGGATGGACCGTCCGCCGTCCCGAACCGTCCAGTCGTCGTACCCGAGACCAGGCTCCAACAGTTATGGAGCAGACCGACGAAATACACGTGCTGGAAGTCCGCGTTCGTCCTTGCGGTTCTGCTTTTCGGCGCGCGCCCAGCAGGTGGAGACAGGCTAGGACGGGTCGATTCGAGGGCGGCGCCTCGAGAGAGGGTTCGCCGGCCGCATAACACGTCTGGCCAAGATGCTGCGGGCTAGGGTAATCGCTGTCGTTCCAGACGAACGGATGTGTGCGCGCTGCCATAAAGGGCGAGTGTCTCCTCTGCACAGTTTCGAACAGAGAAAAGCCGGGAGCGTTCGCTGCCGCGTTGGATCAGTTGACCTCGCAATTGCGTTTCGGTAAGCAGGCGGCGCATCCCTTCCGCAATACTTATCACCGATCGCGGGTCGACGAGCACCGCTGCATCCCCGGCGACGTCCGACATGGGTGGACGATTTGAAGTGAGCACCGGGCATCCAACAGTAAGCGCCTCCGCGATGGGCAGCCCGAAGCCTTCCTCCAGGCTGGGAAAAGCAAGAAACTCCGCGCATCGGAGGAGATTCACTAGGGTCGCATCCGGGACGGAACCAGTAAATTCGATTCGCCCATCCACGCCGGCCTCGCGCGCTGCCATCTCCAGGGAAGCGCGATAGTCGGCGCGGCCCGCCACAATCATCCGCAGCCAGGGGGACTCATTTGCGACTAACGCGAATGCGCGAATCAGGCGACCGAAATTCTTGTAAGGCTTGCTGTTGCCCACCGCCAGAACATAACCGCCTCCACCCTTGGGGTCGAAACGGAATATGGGATTCACGCCATGCCAGATCACCCGAATCCGACCGGCGAGCTCCGGAAACCTATTCGCAGCTTCCTTCTCGACGGCCGAGGACACGGCAATAATCTGATCGGCCAGGCGCAGCGCGCGCGGCATAAACATGCGCGCAAACCCAAACACCGCCCCGGCCCGCACCGGGTCGCGGAAGGCCAACCAGGGCGAGCGATACCAGATAAAGTCGTGCAGGGTGAGGAGAATCCGCTGGCACCGTAGCCGGCAAGGCAAAAAATGGAAAAGGCTGTGGTATACGTCCGGCCTTAGGCGCTCGATCAGCCAATGCCCGAAGAGACAGTGTCGCAATGTAGCAATATCGTAATTAGTCTGCACCTCAGTAAAATTTTCTCGCTGCGCGAGGCGTCCCCCAAAGCCCGAGTTGCGGATGAAGAAGTATTCGTTCTGGGAATCCAGACGACCGAGTTCGCCGACCAGGTTACGAGCATAGCGTGCCAATCCGCTCATGACCCCCGGCCGACAACGCGCATCGATTACAATCCTCATGTCTTCGCTTCGCTTTTCCCAGGCATCAGCGGTAATTGTAACAGAGTGCAAAGCGCCAAATCGGAAAACTCGGACAGGGTGTGACGGCGTTTTCTTTCGAGGTACGTTGGCCCCTGGAAGGAGCCTCCAAAGAGTAGGGTTATGGACGGGACATGCGTGTTCCGCAATTGGGTCCTGGTAAAACGCAAAGACCTTGAGTCGAGACATAACATGAAGAGATGAGCCTATTGAAAGCTGCAAAGTATTGTGACGTTTCCGGTTGTAGCGCCGGTGTCCCGCCAGGGCGGATCTCCAACCCCACCGGCGGTTTTCGGCGCTGAGGAGTCGCCGCGGCGACCCGCCACAAGAAATGCGGTCACCATAATGTGCAATCTTCAATAGTCAGAGGGCTCCAGGCAAGTTGCACGGAGATGCAGCGGGGTGGGCGAGGACGTAGCCCGACCGAAGCTCTCACTTACCCAACGTGCGCACAGGGGTCTCTGGTAGTACGATCCGGGCTTTTCGCTAGACTCCATTCTTACCATAGGAAGACTCACATGTGCGCCCGCGAGGAGCCTATCAGATCCCCCTCTGGGCGATGGGGATGCTCTCCCGGAGGGTGGGGCGAAGAATTACAGGAAACCAGCCTGGCCTGTCAGCGAGCAAGCATCGGTCGGAGTCACTCCTACGAGAGCAAGGCGGCGCTTGAGAAGTGCAGCGCCACAGCCCGAAGGCACATCCGGTGCTTTGGCATTGCACGCATTGGGCTCTGAGCCGGAGGGCACTTCCACGGCACTGTGAAGGAAGAGTTCTTCCGGGTGGCCTTCCGCAAGACGCTGTATGGAAGTCTGGGCCAGCTGCAAGCGGATCTGGATCGCTACCCGACGTTCTGCGACCGGGAGCGCACCCATCAGGGTTATCACACGCAGGGGGCACTCCCCACCAGGCGCTCGGCGAAGCCTTGCACCCCAGTGTCCGGAGATCCGCGGCTAAGGTAGCATGAAACCGTTGTGCGTCGCGTGACGTTGGTGTAGAGCCATGAGAATCAACGGGCAAGGAGGCGCACCATGCTTTATCTCGGAGTCGATCATCACAAGCAGTACTCGCAGCTAGTCCTGCTGAACCAGGCGGGAGAACTCCTGGCGGAGCGACGCGTTGCGAACCGTCTGGAGAGCCTGGAAGAATTTCTCGGAGATTGGGAGGAGCCGGTGGCGGCGGTGCTAGAAGCATCCCGGAGCTGGGGCAACATGTACGACTTGCTTGAACAGGTAAGCGAGCAAGTCGTGCTCGCGCATCCGTGGAAGGTGAGAGCGATTCCTGAGGCCCAGGTGAAAACGGACCGGGTCGACGCCAGGGTTCTGGCCCATCTGCTCCGCCTGGACTGGGTTCCGGGAGCCTATATTCCGCCGCGCGAGACGCGCGAGAAGCGCAACCTGCTACGGCAGCGCATCTTTTTGGTCCGCCTGCGGACCATGGTGAAGAATCGCATCCATGTGCTCCTGGACCGCAACCACGTTCCCGAAGAAGAGTGGCCGCAGGTCAGCGATCTATTTGGCCGCCGAGGGCTAAAGTTCCTCCGCGAAGTGACCCTTTCCGAGCGGGAAGGCTGGCTCCTGCGGCAAGAGCTCCAACTACTTGAGGAACTCAACGCCCACATTGCCCGTAGTGATGAAGCCGTCAAGCGTTTAGCCCAGGAGGATCCGCGGAGCGCCTGGTTGCAGTCGATTCCGGGCATCGGCCCCTTCTTCGCCCTCTTGCTTCTGCTCGAGATCGACACCATCGAGCGGTTCGCTAATCCCGCCAAGCTCGTGGCGTATGCCGGGCTCATCCCTTCCACCTCTGCCAGCGGCGGGAAGGTCTACCATGGCCGCCTCGTTTACCAAGCTAACCGCCATCTCAGGTGGGCCTTCATCGAAATCGCTCTGCTGGCGATCCTGTCCTTCGTCAGAACCCCATAGGTGGAAATCTGCGGGGATCCAGGACGATTACGGGGCGTGAGTCCCGTCTCGTTACGAGCACTGTCAGTAGGTAACTAACCGAATCGAGGGATATCTTCACTGGAGTGCGTGATAGCCCGGCTTGTCGGCGTCGTTTTGAGAGAGGGAGTCGAGTGGTTAGGGGGTGCGCATACTGGCGAGTTCCGTTGACTATGCGGCGCGCCGTTCATACCGGTGATGAAGGCCTCCCACCTGGGGAAGCTCAACAACCTTTCCGAGTTCTGGCGGCTGGACTCTTCGGGAAGCAGGAGCATCCTTGGCCAGCGACAAGTGAGTTCGGGACTGTAGGTAGTAATCAAAGTAGCTCTGGAGGATCTTTCGCAGATGGCGCTGTCCCAACACGATCACGTGATCCAAACATTCGCGCCGGATGGAACCCACAAGTCTTTCTGCGAAGGGATTTTGCCAAGGACTCTGTGGCGCGATCATTACTTCTTGGATCCCCAACCCTCTGACCCGACTTCTAAAATCGTCGCCGTAGATTCTGTCGCGGTCTCGGATCAGGTAGGGTGGAATGGTGTCCTCCGGAAAGGCCTCGACTATCTGCTGCCCGGTCCAGGCTGCAGTCGGATTCTCCGTCACGTTGAAGTGAATCAGCCGCCGCCGATGATGGGCCAAGACTATAAGAACGAACAGGACCCGTAACGTGGCGGTTGGAACGGTGAAGAAATCGATCGAGACCAGATCCTTGACATGATTGTTCAGGAAAGCCCTCCAAGTCTGGGAGGGTGGTTTCCGATGGCGGGGCAGGAATCGGGAGACGGTTCGCTCCGAGACCTCGATCCCCAGTCTCAATAGTTCTCCATGAATCCTTGGCGCACCCCACAGGGGATTGGCTGCCGCCATCTTTCGGATCAGATCCCTAACTTCGGGATTCACACCGGGACGACCGGACCGCCTGCGCCTGGAAATCCATGTCCAGAAGAGGCGGAAACCTCGCCGATGCCAATTCACGACCGTCTCCGGCTTGACGATCACTACTGCCTGCCGCCAATTCCTCCAGACCCTTGATAGCCAGACCCAGAACAGGCGGTCGACCCTTCGCAGGCGGGGTCGCGGACACTTTCTCTTCATCACGACCAGCTGCTGACGAAGAGCCAAGTTCTCGAGTGCCAGCTCCCGAACGTCTGGTGCGAAGAGAAGCGAGCGGATGACTGAAAGCGAGACCCTGAGCATGCTGCTGAATATCTGAGATTGCTTTGGACAAATCAATTGTTTTCAGGCAGATGTGTTTTTGGCGAAGGACAGCCGCCGATGGTTGTCGGGAACAGCCGCTTTTGGCGGTGATCCTCCAGGAGGGTAACGA
>Ga0105152_10000331_pt1 | contig 13433 bp, 9 predicted proteins | sample LakBais05cmmetaG_FD_81534 | JGI IMG/M metagenome (GOLD analysis project Ga0105152, IMG submission 81534) | Lake sediment microbial communities from Lake Baikal, Russia to study Microbial Dark Matter (Phase II) - Lake Baikal sediment 0-5 cm | ecosystem: Environmental > Aquatic > Freshwater > Lake...
GTGACCACCACCACGTGACTGCCCTGGCGGATTGCCTCGAATGCGCTGGCCTGGTGGCTGTACAGCGCATTCACACCCTGCCGCTGCAGGTGAGCCAGCAACTCCGCATGCAGGTCAGGCGGGAAGGGCGCGCTGACGGCAGGGCAGGCTGGCAGGGTTTGCCAGGCGGCAACGCTGTCGGTGATGGTGGGGTCTTTGCGCCAGATGTGCAGGAGTTGTTCTAACGGCATGGTAAAGTGACCACAAGTATAATGCGATTGGGCATGCCTGTCTGTCTGAAAAGAGATGACATCCATTCCCGGGAAAGTGATAAAATATTCCCCCCGCACAATTCGGGCAGAAAGAATAACAAGGAATATGTCAGATCCAGCAGCATTTTCAATCTCCAAAACAGGACGCGCCACGGTTGAAGCAAGCCTGCCGGATGGGCGTATCATCACCGGTCCGCGCAACCAGCCGGTCAGCGAGTTTCTGAAACTGCTTCCCGAATACAATGAACCCCCGGTCGTGGGGGCAGTCATCAACGGCGAGCTGCACGAGCTTACGTATCGGATCGAAGCGGATGCCGAAGTCCGACCGGTAAATATGACCGAAGATGACGGCGCGCGCATCTACCGGCGCTCGGTGACATTTCTGATGGAAGCTGCGTTTGAGAAGCTTTTCCCGGATGCCATCCTTACGGTGGATCATTCCGTTTCCTTCGGCGGGTATTTTTGCCAGGTTATAAACCGCGCGCCACTCGATCAGGTTGAGCTGGATCAATTGGCAGCACGCATGAACGAGCTGGTGGATGCGGACCTGCCCTTCCAACGCAAGGAAGTCCCGTTGAAGAAAGCCGTAAAGTATTTCAAAGAACAGGGCTACACCGAGAAAGTGCACCTGTTGAAATTCCGCGAGAAAAACACACTGGTGTTGTACACATTGGGCACTCATCGCGATTACCATCACGGTTACATGGTGCCTTCCACCGGTTACCTGCAGTATTTCGGATTGGAATTGATGGGCGACGGCTTTATTTTGAAGTATCCACGCCGCAACACGCCTAAATCGCTTCAAACCATGCCGAAGTACCCCAAGCTGCTGGCTGCTTTCCGCCAGTACGGCAACTGGCTGCAACGACTCGGGATCGAGAGTGTGGGTTACCTGGATGAAGCCATAGTTGATGGGCGTATCAAAGATACCATTCTGGTTTCCGAGGCATTGCATACCCAGCAAATTTCCTCCATCACTGACCAGATCCTTGAACGCAAGGACGAGGTGAGGGTGGTATTGATCGCGGGTCCCTCCTCCTCCGGGAAGACGACCTTTGCGCGCCGGCTGGCAATCCAGCTGCTGGCGCAGGGTCTGTCGCCCTTCGCGCTCGAGATGGATAATTACTTTGTGAACCGCGAACGGACGCCCAGGGATACGACCGGGCAGTTCGATTACGAAGCCATGGATGCGCTCGACCGGCCGCTGCTCAGCCAACACCTGAGCCGATTGATCGCCGGAGAGGAAGTGCGACTGCCGCAGTATGATTTCAAAACCGGCAAGAGCGGCCCGGGTGACACCATCAAGCTGGATGAGGGGCAGTTGATCATCCTGGAAGGCATCCACGGGTTGAACCCGGACCTGATCCCGGGCTTCCCGATTGGTCAGACTTTCCGAATATACGCTTCCTGTCTGACCCAGCTTAACCTCGACCGGCATAACCGCATCTCCACCACCGATACACGGCTGCTGCGGCGCATCGTGCGCGATGCACGCGAGCGCGGCTATACCGCCCAGCAAACGATCAACCGCTGGGAATCGGTCCGGCGCGGTGAGAAGGAACATATTTTTCCCTATCAGGAAAATGCGGATATCTTTTTCAATTCGGCGCTGGTCTACGAACTGTCGGTGCTTAAGCCGCTGGTCGAACCTTTGCTGCGCCAGACTGTTTTCGGAACACCCGAGTACATCGAAGCCAAACGGCTGCTGGCGTTCCTCTCGTGGTTCCTGCCGCTGGATGGCGAACTCGTGCCGGATAATTCCATCCTGCGCGAATTCATCGGCGGATCGATCGTAAAGGATTTCAAACTGTGGAAAGGCAGCGGTAACGGTTACAGCAACGGTTTGAAAGATCCGTTATAGCTCTTCGGTCGGCAGGTCAGCCTGAGTATCGGGCATCATGGCTACCGGCAGTACGCCACCCATCGTGCGCTGGCGGACTGCTTTTTCGATCTCGGCCGCCAGTTCGGCATTCTGGTGGAGGAATTCCTTGGCATTCTCGCGTCCCTGCCCGAGACGGATATCCCCATACGAGAAGAACGCGCCGCGTTTGGAGATGATCTCGAGCGATGAAGCCAGGTCGAGTATATCGCCGATCTTGGAAATGCCTTCGTTGTACATGATGTCGAATTCCGCCGTGCGGAAGGGAGCAGCCACCTTGTTCTTGACGACCCTGACGCGCGTGCGATTGCCGACGACTTCAGCCCCGGTTTTTATTTGCTCGATCTTGCGCACGTCCATACGGATTGAGGCATAGAACTTCAATGCCAGGCCGCCGGTGGTCGTTTCAGGATTGCCGTATATCACCCCGATCTTCTGGCGTAGCTGGTTGGTGAAGATGACGGCTGTCTTGGTCTGGTTGATGGCGCCCGAGAGTTTGCGCAGCGCCTGCGACATCAGGCGTGCCTGCATGCCCATGGTGGCATCCCCCATGTTGCCTTCGATCTCCGCCCGTGGAACCAGCGCAGCCACCGAATCGACCACCACGACATCGACGGCGCCGGTGCGCACGAGTGTTTCGACGATCTCGAGTGCCTGTTCGCCGGTGTCGGGTTGTGAAATGAGCAGGTTTTCGACATTCACGCCGCATTTGGCTGCATAGACCGGGTCGAGGGCGTGTTCCATGTCGATGAAGGCAGCAGTGCCGCCCATTTTTTGTGCCTCGGCTACAATGTGCTGGCAGATGGTGGTTTTTCCGGATGATTCAGGACCGTAGATCTCTGTAATCCGGGCGCGTGGGATTCCACCGATGCCCAGGGCGATATCCAGGGATAGTGAGCCGGTGGGAATGGCTTCGACCTTCATATGATGAGCATCGCCCAGCAGCATGATCGAGCCTTCACCATAGCGTTTGGTAATGTCGCTGAGCGCTTTTTCCAGTACAACGCGGCGCGCATCGATCAAACTGCCGCTATCGGGGAGGGGTTGAGCAGAAGAAGGTTTTGGGTTCATGCAGTTGTCCTTTTAGCCGGATAAAACGATTTTAGCACAAACGTTCGAATTGTCAAGGCTCTGCCTGAAAAGCGTCAAGGCGTTGTCTGAAGCGGATCAAGCGCGCCAGCCGGGAGACCATCGCTATAGCCGGCATAACCCTGCAACGTGAAATACGTGATCTCCCCCGGGTAGATAATAACGCTGTGATGCAGCTCCGCACCGCGATAATTGACGACGATCGCATATTGCCCGGCCGGCAAATCGCCGACGACCAGGTTTTCCATGAGGATATAGTCGGACGTGGCAGCACCGGTCGCGTAGGAGGTCGCCGTCCAGATCTGGTGATCTGCCAGCGATTCAATGACCATTTCCTGGTTATGTAGAATCGATCCGTCGCTGTTCAAAAGACGGGCAGCCAGCACACCCTGCCCCGGCAGGGGGGAGATATACAATTCGGGATTGCGGGTGACAAAGGAACTGTCATCGCCCAGCCTGACCTCCAGATGAAGATGCGGACCGGAAGTATTGCCCGTCAAACCGACCTCACCGATCAGATCCCCTTGGGCTACGCGATCACCAGGCTCCACATGGGTCACACTCAGGTGGGCGTAGATGCTATAGACTGACTGTTTGTTGATGACCGCGTCATGCTTTATGGTTACTGCCACCCCGTAGGCATTGTCGGGTCCCAAGTAACTTTCGATACCGTATCCTGACCAGATCACCTCACCGGATCCCAGGGCGTAAACCGGCGTGCCGTAATCAGCCAACAGATCCAGACCGGTATGGATGCCGCTCTCGTTACTGCGATTGGTGGCTGAGCCGTAACGGAACTCTACCAGCGGCCAGATGGGTTCCAAGGCATCCAGGGGTCGTCCAAACAGGAAATGGCTATAGGGGGAAACCCCAGGTGTGTTCAGGGGTTTCAAAGTATATTGGGTCGGGGTAGGTGTGATGCTGGCTTTTGGACTCTGGGTAACTGCCTTTGTTATGACCCGGTCGGGAGTGGATTGCGAAGCGCTGAGCTCTTCGGTTTCTGCGAATGTGGAAACAGTCTCCGGGAAAATAGACTCAGCTGTGGTCGATAGAACCGGGGGTGCGCCTGCGAGAGAACGGTACTGGGTAAGCAGGTATCCGAAACCTGCCATCGCTCCCACCAGGAGAATGCTCAGGAGGGTTATCAGGATCCATTCAAACGCAGACCTGTTTTTCATCGGTTGGGTGGCAAAGCGTTATTGCACCGGCAGCGTGAAGTGCATCAAGCGGTTATTTCCTGCGTCGCTGATCCAGATGCCGCCGGAGCCATCCACGGCGATCCCGGCCGGTATGCCAAACCGGTCAGCCGTTCCACCGTAGTCGCCCCAGTAATGGATGAATTCTCCGGCACTGGAAAACTCGATCACCCGGTAGCCGTCCGGGTCGGTGATGAAGACGTGACCTGGCGTATCCACGGCCAGGTAGGGTTTATTATCGAGGGATTGTCCGTACCAGGCAGTCACATCCCATTTTGCGATGGGCGTGAATAGTGTACCGGTCTCATCCGGTTCGAACACCTGAATGCGCTGGTTCCAGGTGTCAGCGATATAGACCTTGCCTTCAGAGTCAATTGCAATTCCAACCGGTTCATCGAATTGCCCGGCTTCGAAACCGCTCGTTCCGAATTCAGAAATAAATACGCCGTAGGGGTCGAAGACCACCACGCGTTTATTGCCGGTGTCAACCACATACACATGACCGAGGCTGTCAACTGCCACAGCGCGCGGTCCCCAGAACGCTTTGGGTTCTTCAGCCTGTCCGGAAAAGCCCCACATCGTGATGAAATTGCCGGAGGAGGTGAACTTCTGTATGCGGTAGTTCCAGGTATCCGCAACGTATACAGAACCATCCAATCCTACCGCGATTCCCCAGGGATTATTGAAAGTACCGCCGGGGGCATCACCCATGCTCGAGTCGGCAAAGGTACCCCAGGTCGCAATCACCTCGCCGCTTGGGCTCAGGTGTTGGATACGGTTATTATTCGTGTCAGCCACATATATGGAACCATCGCGAGCAACTGCGATCCCTCGCGGAGCGTTGAAGTTACCCGGTTCACTACCAGGCTGCCCAAAGGTAGTATCGGCGGTCAGGGTGATCTGGCCTTTCTCATAAGGATCGACCGCTTCGGGTTCAGCTACCGCTTTTACACCATATTGCCAGAGCTTATCCACAATGTCTTTGCGGATATATAAACGAAACCGGTTGCTGGGCTGCCAGTTTTCAAGAGTCAATGATGTATTATTGGTTAACGCGGCATATTGCGTATAGTCTCGGTTGAACCAGATCTGAAAGATCGCGGAGCGCATGGCGGGTGTCCGGATGGCATCCCAGATGCGCTGCCAGGTCAGATTGAAATAATCCATCATGGGCCACCACAGCCGCATGTAATCGATCTTGACAAATCCGGTGGCAAAGATGGGTTCGGCCGTCCCGTAGTTCACTTCGCTGACAATGACCATGGCGTAATCGCGCAGGCTGCGGGTCGGTTTCTCGCCGTAGAACAGATGGTTGGGGTAATCCCGCAAATACCACCAGTAAGGGTACAACCCATCGTTATCGTATGCCACCATGATGTCCTTGCCGCCGGTCGTGCGATAGGAGATCTGTTCGATCTGCTCCAGGATGTCTTTTGGTCCCCGGGCTGCATGGGCATAGACGAGAAATTCCTTGGCATTATCATAATTAATAAAGGATGCCCGATAACTGGCACGCGCGGTCAGGACTGCCAGGAAACAAAAAATGGTCAACAGCAGGACACGCCAAAGCTGTCCATGATCCCAGGCGCGTGCGTATTTGAAGAAGAAAAACAAACTGACCGCAGCGAAGAGTGCTGCCGAAAGAAAAATCCCGGTGCTGTTAAGCTGCGCGATGGTCTTGCCCTGGAAGGGTGGAATTTCTCCCAGCAGGGTTGAAACCAACATCCAGACGCTCACCAACCCGACCAGCAGGGATAGAAGCAGCAACCAGCCTTTTTTCGCCTCAAATGCCAGGCGGTCAAAGCTATTGAGCAGATACCCAATCCCAAAGCTTGCTGCCAGGATGAGCGGTAGCGTGATATGCACTGTCAGCCATGGCATCTTTTCGCCTGCCATGCTTAATGCCAACAGGCTGGTAATGCTCCAGAAAACGAGCAGGAACAGGGTGGGTGGCGATTCTTTAGCTTGCTGATCATCATTAATGACCGGCAGGGTTTCATCTGCCACATCTGATCCTTCTTCAACCGGTAGCGCTGTGGGGCATTCGTATGGACTGCCTGGCTGGGAAAACCACAACCGTTTGGAAAAACCGATGATAATGGCAGCCAGAGTCCCAATGACCGGGAGGAATTCATACATGGGTAGTTGAATGCCGAAAAAGTAGTACCAGGGCTGGCCTCCGCGCTCGACGCCTTGCTGTGACAACCAGTATCCCAGTGACCCGACCATGCCTGTGGCGATTCCCTGCCCATTGGTGAAGAAGGTCGAATAAAAGAGGATGAAGACGGCGCTGAACAGTCCGGCGCAGATCAGCCACTCCCTCGGCCGCCACCAAAGACCGATGCAAACCGATACGATCACCAGTACCACAACAACAATCGTGGAACGCAGAATGCCCGTCTGGCTGTAATCCAGTGGATCGTAACCCAGCCAACGGATGAGGAAGGCTGCCAGGATGGGCAGGACCAGAGTGCCTTGCAGGATCAGCAGGTCAAAAACGCGCATCCTGGTCAACTTTTTTATACCAAATCCGGAAAACAGGAAAAATAACGTTCCGGCAGCGCAGACCATCGCCAGCCCTGCGGAGATGAGTATGAAAATAAGAGTCTGTTTTGGCAAAGATGACAGCAGTGTTTGCCCTGCTGTAGTGGCAGGAGTCGTTCCTTCGACGCTGATCGTAGGAGTGACAACTGACGGGCTGCTTATATACAGCCCTGCTGTCAATACCAGGAATACGACGGTAGCCAGAAGAGATAATATGAAGAACAGCTGGTATTGCGGTTTTTTCCAGTGCGCACTGGTCACCCGGTCGACCAGGTAGAACAATGCAAACAGCAATGCCTGGGCAGTATAGATGAATGAGGTCTCCTTGGATGTAAAATGCAGGACCATCGCAGTTGTCAACAGGATGAGATAACGGAACTTTCCTGTTTCCAGGTATGCCAGCATGGCATAGATCAGCAGTAACCCCAGGAACCCGATAATGGCTTCATTACGGGCATAGCGTCCATAATACAGGAAGAAGGGCGAGATCAGATACAGAAAGCCGGCAATAATACCGCCACCGCGACCAAGGAAACGACGCATACCAAAGATGGCAAAGACGACCGTGGCGATGCTGAAAAGCGCATGAGGTAGACGGGCGGTGAAATCATTGTCGCCAAAGAGGAAGAAGGAAAGCGCCATCAATGGGAATTGCAGCGGTCCATGAGTGACCGGATCGTGGATGTACCCCTGACCCTGGTATAAGCTCCAGGCAGGAACGACATGATTGACCTCGTCGTGACTCATTACTCTCAAGCCGAGACCGTCAAAACGGGAGATGATAGCCACGATAATAATCAGGCCGATCAGCAGATGTTCGATTGTGAAGTTGGGGAAGCTTTTAATAACTGGTTTTTCAAGCCATGCGGTACTATTTTGTGTCATAAGGTTTTTTCGTCGTTGGATTATTCGAATTATGAATATACTTTAAAGTAACCAATCTTGCAAGCAACAAAGCGGATATCGGGCATGCCAGGAATTAAGGTAGAATAAGGTAGCACCTTTCAATCAGGATATACTATGAATATCGATAATGTTTCTGAAATCAAAGCCGGCGATCCCCAGGATATGCTGAAACACATATTGGCATTACCGAACCAGCTTGAGTCTGCCTGGAAGCTGGGTGATCAGGTACCGCTCGGATCAGGAGAGGGAATCCGGCAGGTGATCATTGCCGGAATGGGCGGTTCAGCGATCGGGGCGGACCTGATCGAGGCTTATGTTAAAACGATTTGCAGCGTGCCGGTCGTGATACACCGGGATTACGGCTTGCCGGCATGGGCAAATGGCAACCATACGCTCGTGATCGCGTCATCACATTCTGGAAACACCGAAGAAACCCTGTCAGCCTACGACGCCGCCCTGGAACGAAAATGCCGCTGTATTGTGCTCTGTACGGGCGGCGCGCTCAAGGATAAAGCCGAGGCAGCCGGTTCGCCGGTGATGCAATTCGTGCACAACGGACAACCACGGGCAGCGGTGGGCTTTTCATTCGGTCTTTTATTGGCCGCTTTTGCTGGATTGCATCTCATCCCAGACCAGGAGAAAAAACTTCATGGCGCGGTGAAAGGTATGCACGACCAGATGAAGTCATTGATCCCGGAATCGCTGGTTAAAGATAACCCTGCAAAACGCCTGGCAGGACAACTGCTTGACCGTTTTCCGGTTGTCGTAGGTGCAGACATCCTAACCCCGGTTGCCAGGCGATGGAAAAGCCAATTCAACGAAGTGGCCAAATCCTGGAGCCAGTTCGATAGCTTGCCAGAATTTGATCACAACAGTCTGGCAGGTCTCGACCTGCCGGAAAATGTGCTCCACCAGATGGTGGTGGTTTTTCTGAAAGCGGATGCAAATCAAAAAGGGAATCAGTTGCGGGTCGATTTAAGCCGCCGGGTGATGATGACGGAAGGTATCAACACCGATATCGTTACTGCCCGCGGAGAAAATGACCTCGAACAGATCTGGTCCCTGGTGCATCTGGGCGATTTCACAGCCTACTATCTGGCATGTCTGTCTGAGACCGATCCAACCCCCATCCCTGCCATTTCATTACTCAAGCAGGAAATGCACCAAGCCAGATCATGACTTCTACGGAACGCCTGTATTTCTTAAAACTCGGTGGCTCACTCATCACCGATAAACATACCCCACGCTCGGCACGCCGCGATATCATTCAAAACCTGGCAGGAGAGATCAAGGCAGGCATGGAACACAATCCAGGGCTACGCTTGTTGGTGGGTCATGGTTCAGGTTCCTTCGGTCACACTTCTGCTGCAAAATATGGCACGCGCGCCGGGGTTAGATCAGAGAAGGATTGGCGAGGTTTCATTGAGGTCTGGCAGGATGCGCGAGCATTGAATCAGATAGTGATCGAACTGTTCACACAAGCGGGGCTGCCAGCCATAACAATTTCACCCTCTGCGACGATATCGACCGACGACGGAAAGATCATCAAATATGAGGTGGAGAGCATCAGCAATGCCCTGAGTAATAATTTGCTCCCGGTCATCCATGGGGACGTGGTTTTCGATAAGACCCGCGGCGGAACCATCCTCTCAACCGAGGAAATCTTCATCTACCTGGCAAATGCCCTGCATCCACAGAAGATCCTTTTGGCTGGGCAGGAACCTGGGGTGTGGGCGGATTTCCCCGTATGTTCGTCGCTGGTTTCATTGATCACCCCAACGTCCCTGGTCGAAATTGAGGGTAAACTGCGTGGTTCCGCCGCTGTGGATGTCACCGGAGGGATGTACCATAAAGTGACCTCCATGCTGGAGCTTGTCCAACGAATCAATGAGCTTGAGGTTTTGATCTTTTCAGGGGAAGAGAGGGGTACATTATCCGCTGCTCTGGATGGTGAGGAAGCCGGAACACTGCTATGCAACCGGAAAATAGAACCTCCCCATGCTCATGAATCCTGATCAGGAGATTGATTTCAGTGTATTTTGATCGAAAAAAGTTGGAGGAACTCGAAGAAAAGCACCTGGCAAGCTACGCCTGTTTGAGCAGCCAGAGCAAAGGGCGACGCTATCCGGATGAAGAACCGGATTATCGTATGATATTTCAACGCGACCGTGACCGCATCCTACACACGACAGCCTTCAGACGATTGGAATACAAGACACAGGTCTTTATTAATACCGAAGGGGATTATTATCGGACGCGATTAACTCACAGCCTGGAAGTCGCCCAGATCGGGCGCACCATTACCCGCGCACTGGGAGCTAATGAGGACCTGGTGGAAGCCATTTGTCTGGCTCATGACATCGGTCACCCTCCCTTCGGACACTCGGGCGAAGCTGCATTGGCAAAGTTAATGAAGGATTACGGCGGTTTTGACCATAATAAACAATCGTTGCGGATTGTCACTCAACTGGAAAGAAGGTTCCCGGATTTCCCGGGTCTTAACCTGTCATGGGAAGTGCGGGAGGGCATGGTCAAGCACGAATCAGAATATGATAGTTCTGATGCGCAGGATTATGATCCTCAGCTGCGCGGTCATCTCGAAGCTCAGATTACCAATCTGGCAGATGAACTGGCATACACCGCCCACGACCTCGATGACGGTCTTCACTCGGGGATGATCATCCCTGCACAACTGGAAAACGTATTCCTATGGAATACGTTGGTGGAAAGTATTGGTTGGGATGTCAGTATTCCCCTGGATGATATGATTCGTCACCGTCTTATACGCACACTGATCGGCACCGAAGTGACCGATCTGGTTCAGGCGACCGATGAACGCATCCAGAAACATAAAGTGAAAACCCGTGAAGATGTCCAAAAGCTTGATTGCAATTTGGTCGGTTTTTCAGAACTACTGTACGAACGCAATCGTGAGTTGAAGGATTTTCTATATCAGAATTTGTATCGACACTGGCGTGTTTTGCGCACGCAGACCAAAGCGGAACGATTTTTGATTGACCTGTTTGAAGCGTACCGTTATGAACCACGTATCCTGCCCGAAAGTGCTCGCCAGATGATCAATGAGATAGGACCCGAACGCACCATCTGCGATTATCTGGCCGGTATGACTGATCGCTTTGCTCTGGACGAACATGCGCGCCTTTTCGATCCAACCACTTTACCCTGAAACCAGGTGAAAACATGACCGAAGAAATGCATTATCTAACCCCGCAGGGGGAAGAAAAACTACGCAAGGAGCTGATGGAGCTCAAAGGTCCGGTCAGGGATGATTTGGCGAAACGCTTGCGAGCAGCCATTCAGCAGGGGGACCTTTCGGAAAATGCGGATTACATCCATGCCAAAGAGCAACAGGGCTTCATCGAGGGGCGGATCATGGAATTGGAGCGGATCTTAAAAAACAAGGTCATTATTCCGGCGGAGAAGAACGCCAGGCGCGAGGTGGTGGATATCGGTGCTCATGTGAGCATTCAGGAAGCAGACTACCCGGTGGAAACCTATCACGTGGTCGGTCCGGCAGAAGCCGACCCGCGTAATGGCAAGATCTCATTTGAATCACCGATTGGCAGCGCAATCATGAATCACCATGTGGGTGATATCGTGAAAGTGACCACGCCGGGCGGAGAAATGATCATAAAGATTGTGGCAATCGAATAGGATTCATCTTATTGATAAATGAAAAGGTATTGGTTTATCAAAAAAGAGCCGGGTAAAAAAGCCCGGCTCTTTATGTTTTATAAAATAAATATGAACTACTTCTGATGGATGTTAAGCTCGAGGGCCATTCGGTCAAAGTAACTGCTGCCTGGCAACGCGCTTTGACCGTAATTCATATCGACAATGCGGACGTCAAGTCGCAGGGTGGCTGTTTCCAATCGGACGATTTTACCCTGTTCGGCGAGCACCGGTTCACCCCGGATCGCGAGCCGCTGGCGGGCAGTCGGATCGTTATGGACATGGGAGCTCATTAACACCTTGGTTACAGTCTGGATGTCATTTTTATCAAACAGCCAGACCTCAAAAGCAGAGATCTTCTTGGGATCTCCGACTCCGACAGTATCGGAAATACCGGCGCCACATTCCCCCAGGAATTCTCCGGTTTGCGCATCGATACTGAAGGTGTCGTCATACAGATCATCGCCAAAGGTATAGGAGGTCATGAATTGTGCGACCGGTGGTGTGTCTGAGACCGGTGCGCGCTCAGTAAAAGGTGTCTGAGAAGTGGGACCGGTTTTCATCGGTGCGGTTTCGGGAACTTCCATTTGATCGATCTGCTCGTATACATACCCCTGAGCCGGATCCTCCTCGACCTTTTTTCGTGCAGCACGGTTTCGGAAGAAGAGGATGTAGACCAGCACCCCACCAATTACCAGCATCAATAAACACAACACGCTTAATAAAATGACGATCGTTGACTTGCCTGCTGTTGTGGGTGTGGTGGTTCCGGTGCCTGGTGTCTGGTTGGGTATTGGGCTGACTGATTTACCAATGGCAATGGCAGAAAATTTGGAAATATCATCTGCAGTCTGTTTTTGGGGATTGTTGGTGATCAGGGTTAATAAACCGGAACCCTTTTCTGCCAGTGCTTGATAACGAAGCTGGGCTGTCAGAACGTCCTGGTTACGTCCATAGGAATCAATGGCTGCACGCAGATAATCTTCCTGATAATTGGAACTGAGTTGAACCGGACTGGCATCCACCCAGGTGACCGGGAATAAACCCCAGCCAAGCGCGAAGAGACCAAAGACTGCTCCCAGGAGGAATCCAAGTAAGGCAGGCAGCAACCAGGGTCTTCGTGTAATGTCAAGTACTTTTTTCATAAAAGGCTCCCGAGAAGATAGGTTCCAGGTGCGCATCCTTCGGATGCTGGAACTATGGGTGCAATGATTATGCCATCTCGGGGGCGCTTGTTGTTTCTGTGCTCAAATTCTCCAGGAGGAATGTCTCTTCACAGTCCAGACATTGGGCTTCGCGTTTATTGGCTACTACCAACATACCCTTACAGTTCGGACAGGGAATGGCCAGTGGTTCCTTCCAGGTGGTGAAGTCGCATGCCGGGTAATTGGCACAGCCAAAGAACACCCGACCTTTGCGGGTTTTGCGCTTGACCATATCCCCGCCGTCCTTCGGGCAGTTGACACCTATCTTCTCAAGCCAGGCTTCCGTATGACGGCATTCCGGGTACCCGCTGCAGGAAATGAATTTACCGTAGCGTCCCCAACGAATGACCAGGTCCTTGCCACATTCGGGACAGGCACGGCCGACCTTTTCCAGCTCCGCCTTGGTGACCGGCATCTCTTCCTGTGCGCGTTTCAGGGTTACGGCAAATGGAGTGTAAAATTCCCGGATGGTGTCCACCCATTTCATGTGACCTGAAGCCACTTTATCCAGGTCACCTTCCATCCGGGCGGTGAAACCCAGGTCGACAATATCGGGAAAGTATTCGACCACCAGATCATTGACCTGGATGCCGGTTTCGGTTGGATAAAGTCGTTTGGCTTCGCGATAAACGTACCCGCGCTCCTGGATGGTGGAAAGGATGGGAGCATA
>Ga0105152_10000332_pt1 | contig 13392 bp, 15 predicted proteins | sample LakBais05cmmetaG_FD_81534 | JGI IMG/M metagenome (GOLD analysis project Ga0105152, IMG submission 81534) | Lake sediment microbial communities from Lake Baikal, Russia to study Microbial Dark Matter (Phase II) - Lake Baikal sediment 0-5 cm | ecosystem: Environmental > Aquatic > Freshwater >...
GATGGCAGCAGGAATCAGGGCAGCGGTAAAGGTACGGGGTGTGAAGTTTATTTCGGCAGGGAACTTTGGCGGGACGCTCGGGCCCTACAAGCTTGAGCTTCACAAGGTGCTCTAATCTTTTCATCAATCGCTTTTTTTCTATACTCTTATTGCCGATTATCTTGTTAACGAAAAATTCGGCGATAACATGATCTTCCTGGATCACGACGAGGTTACGTTCAGGTTTCCGTGCTTGCTCTCAAAGCAAAGGGAGAGGGTTGTTGACTGGTGTGTCGGTGTGGCAGGACAAACCATATCGTGCCTAATTCGCTGGAAGATCGCACGTGACGCGGTGAACCGCGCACGGGGGAACTAGAAGATGCCGGGGAACAACCGCCGTCCTTGAGGGGGTGGGACAATATGGAAAACATTTCTGAACCATATGTGATCCACTATCCCCGGATCGTAGCAGTAGCAGATAAGGGCAGCACTCACGTGGAGCTCGTTGAGTTCTTTGACTGTGTCGGGGGAGCGATGTGGTCACAGCACCATTATGTGCAGAGCCCGCTCGTTGAATCGGTGCGATGCATTGGAGGGACGATGCGGTACCTGCTCAGGCCGGGAAGTGTCGATCTCGCACTCGAAGGTTCGAAATTCCCGGCAGGCATCTCCGCTGTTGCTGTTGACGGTGCTGAAATTTCCATCACCTATACCGGCATGGGAGGCGGCGGCGTTGGCGCAACAAGCTGTCGCGACACCGCGAAGGGCGTGCTGCGGTCAAGAAGCGATGAATCGGGCGGCGGGAAAGTCGCCGGTTCAACGATCTGGCTTCCGCGGAGGCAGCGTGTGCTGATCGGGGTCGACGATACGGATACACCGGAAGAGGGGGCGACATGGACGCTGGTCCACAATATTGCACGGGCGGTGGAGGACGACCATTCCGTGTACCTCTCGCACACCATCGTCCAGCTCTATCCCGTGCCGTACCGCACGAAAAACTGCGTGAGCCTTGTCGCTGAATTTGCATCCAGTGAACCTGACCGGCTCATCAGCCGGTTCCACAGCCTGCTTGTACGTTATACCCTTTCAGAAAAGACCGGCATGGCAGCATATACCGGTTTTGCCCCGTCGCAGGAACTGGCGGATTTCGGTACGAAGGTAAAGCGGGGCGAGGTCAGGCCGGATCTGCTCGGCAGGCTGCAGGACAAAAAACTGAAACGTATCATGGAAGGGAGGGGGATCATCGGGGCGGTTGCCGCCCTGCCATTCTTCACCCGGTACGAGGAGGCGCTCGAACTATGCGATGGAAGGAACTGAAAACCCGGTTGCTCGCGGTCGGATCGACCCGCCTGAGCGGTGAGCCTGCAGACCAGTTTATTGCCAGTTCCACTGCCGGGCCGGGTGCAGGAGGTGACGGCTCGGTGTTCTTTTCCATCGGGCGTCACCGTGTACGGCTCGCGCTCGATCCCGACAGCCCGGTTGAGATTGCGCACCGTGGGAGCGGGGTGGCTGACCTGTTTTTTGAAGGTATTCTCCAGAACGGCAGGCTGGAGGAACCGGGATACCACTGTCCCGGCCAGGCATTCATCACTGTCACGGGCTCGTGCGTCTTCAATTGCACCTACTGCCCGGTTCCGCACCTGAAAGGGGGGCGGAAAAGCATTGATGAGATCGTCGGCATGGTCCAGGCAATCCGGCACCGGATCAGTGCCATTGCGCTCACGAGCGGCGTCCTCTCCACCATAGAAGAAGAAGAAGCGTATGTATCGGACGTCGTGCGACACCTCACCCCATTCGGCCTGCCCATCGGGGTCTCGATCTATCCCACGGAACAGACACCGGACCGGCTCCATGCGCTTGGTGTTGCTGAGGTGAAGTTCAACATCGAAGCGGCAACGCCGCAGCTCTTCGCGGCGATGTGCCCCGAACTCGACTACGACCTGATCTGGGGGGTGCTCGAACGGTCAGTGCAGCTCTTTGGCAGGGGCAGGGTCTTTTCAAATGTCATCATCGGGCTGGGGGAGACCGATGCGGAGATGGAGCGGTGCATCCGGCGGCTCACTGCCCGCGGGGTCATTCCCGTGCTGCGCCCGCTCAACCCCGTTGCCGGCGCGTCCCTGATGGAGCGCCCGTCTGCCGAACGGCTTGCTGCGATCTCTGCGATGCACGAACGGGCGCTTGTTGCAGCAGGGCTGGACACGCGGCAGGCGCTCACCATGTGCACGTACTGCACGGGATGCGATCTCGTCCCGGGGAAGGATGCATGAAGGGCACTGAGGTGATCGCGGGATCACTGCGCACCTGTGCAGACCGGTTTTACACGGTGCCCGGGTACCCGGTCACCGGGATTGCCGATGCGGTGGGGGCTGAGCTGGTTATCAATGAGAGAGTTGCGCTTGAGTACGCCCTCGGCGATTCGATTGCGGGCAGGCGTGCGGCAGTGATCATCAAGAACGTGGGGTTGAACGTCTGCGCCGACCCGCTGGTGAACGCGACCACGCAGGGGGTGCGTGCGGGAGTGGTCATTATCGCGGGTGATGACATTTATGCCCGCGGCTCCCAGAATACGCAGGACTCCCGGTATTTCGGGGAACTCGCTCAGGTGCCGGTCATCGAACCCGACCCTGAGACCTGTGGTGACGCGATCAGTACCGCATTTGAGGCATCGGAGCGTTTCTCGCGTGTTGCAATCGTGCGAATCACATCCGTGCTGTTGGAAGGAGATATGCGTGCAGGCACCTCCGGGCAATTGCGAGGGCAGGGAAGGCTTGCGGCTCCCGACCTCACGATGCGGGGCAGGGCGCAAGCTGCTGACCGCGTAGCCGTTGAGATGTTTGCATGGTCGCGGGCGTCGCCGCTGAACCGGTGGAAGGGGGGTGTCGTGGGCGTGGGGGCAGCAGATGGTGACTCGCACGCGGTGACCGTCTATCCCCCGCCCCATAACGCGGATACCCTTGCAACAACCCGGGAACTCGGGCGCCCGTTCGTGCACGAGCACCGGTGCGTGAATCCACCTTCTGGTTCAGGCCACCCTGAGACCTTTCATCAGAGAGGGTTTTGCCGCACGTTCTGTCATAATTGCCCCTTTAAATCCCTCATGGACGGCCTCAAGGAGAAGGGGATGCAGGTAATCTGCGACATGGGGTGTGCGGTGCTCGCAGGCAACCCCCCGTACCGCATCGGCGTCGCCTCATATGGCCTCGGTTCATCGGTTGCGGTGGCAGCAAAGAGCACGCAGGTGGCGCTCATTGGCGACTTTGCGCTCCTGCATGCCGGCATCAACGCTCTCATTGATGTGTATGAAAAGCACTACCCGCTGCTCTGCATCGTGCTCAAGAACGACAGGATGGGAATGACCGGCGGCCAGCCGGTCTATGACCTGGAACGGTATCTCGCATGGGCAGACCCGGTCACCTGCCCTGCCGGTGAGACCGGACAGATAAAGAATCTCCTCAGACTCCCCAGACGACCACAAACGCTTATTATTGAAGGAACATGCCCCGAGGGGTGCCACCATGAAACCGTGGAATGTTGAGATCTGTGATGTTACATTGAGAGATGGCGAGCAGACGCCCGGCGTCTCGTTCTCATGTGAAGAAAAGTCGGCAATCGCCCGCAAGCTGGACGAGGTGGGCGTTGAGATGATCGAGGCGGGGTTCCCTGCAGTCTCACCCTATGAACAGCAGTGCGTGGCCGCAATCTCCCGGCTCGGGCTGTCCGCCCGCGTCTGCGGCTTTGCCCGTGCGAGAAAACCTGACGTGGACGCGGCGATTGATTGCGGTGTCGACATGGTGAGCATCTTTATCCCGACGAGCGAGCTCCATATCAAGATCAAGTTCAAAAAGCCCCGCGAACAGGTGCTTGACGAGGCGCTCCTGATCGTTGACTATGTGACTGATCACGGGTTACCGGTAAGGTTTGCTGCGGAAGATGCCTCCCGCACCGACCCTGCATTTTTAAAAGAAGTGTACCGGAAGGGGGCAGAGCATGGTGCGGCGCTCCTCAGCTTTGCCGATACGGTCGGGTGCCTCACCCCCCTCGAGATGCACCGGATCATGACAGACCTCGTCGCCTCTGTTGAAAGGCCGCTCTGCGCCCATTGTCATAATGACATGGGCTGCGCCACGGCAAATACGATCACCGCCGCAGAAGCCGGTGCGTACCAGCTCCACACCACGGTCAATGGTATCGGCGAGCGGGCGGGCAATGCATCGCTCGAGGAGGTGCTTGTTGCCCTGCGGATGAAGGGAGGTGTTGACCGGTATGACCTCTCGCACCTTACCGAGCTCTCCCGCATGGTCGAGAAGTTCTCGGGAATCCGGCTTCCCAAAAACAAGCCGGTTGTCGGTGAATTCGCGTTCTCGCACGAGAGCGGTATCCACATTGCCGCCATCCTCGAGGATCCGCTCACGTACGAGAACTTCCCGCCGGAACTCGTGGGAGGAAAACGGCATTTCATCCTCGGCAAGCATACGGGTAAAAAGGCGCTCGAACATGTTGTCGCCAGCTTGGGCTGCGAACTCTCAGAGCCCCAGATCTGCCAGGTGCTCGACCAAGTGAAAAAACACTCAGAGCAGAAGTGCAGCATCACCCCGGATATCCTGAAGAAGCTGATCAGGAAGGCAAGGGAGGAAAAGCCGCAATGAGCACACTTGCGGAGAAAATACTTGGTGCAGCGGCAGGAGAGTACGTCGACCGGAAAGTCGACCGGGCGTACGTGCATGACGGCACGGGGGTGCTCACGCTCGAGGCATGGAAGAGCATGGGTGCATCGGGGCTCTGTGACCCCTCGCGACTCTCGGTGATATTCGACCACATCGTGCCCGCAAACACCGGCCTGACAGCGACGCTCCAGCACGAGCTGAGGGAGTTTGCCGCATCGTCGTTCATGCACTTCTCTGATATCGGCAGCGGGATCTGCCACCAGTGCATGAGCGAAGGGCTCGTGCTTCCCGGGGAAGTCGTCGTGGGAGCGGATTCGCACAGCTGCACGCTCGGGGCGTTCGGTGCGTTTGCCACAGGAGTCGGCGCCTCGGATATGGCGGCGATCTGGATGACCGGCGAGACATGGTTCCGGGTGCCGGCAACAATCGGGGTGCACCTTACGGGCAGGCTCTCCGGTGCGGCGGAGGCAAAGGACTGTGCGCTTGCCTACGTGAACCGGCTTGGAATGGACGGGGCGACGTACCAGGCGCTGGAGTTTATTGGTGAAGGGGTGGGGCACTGCTCGATGGATGAACGGCTGGTGCTCTGCAACCTTGCCGTTGAGACCGGCGCTAAGGCAGGGATGTTCTACGCGGACCACGTGACCGCGGAATACCTCAGACGCTACGGTGCGGCTGCGGCAGAGCAGGTGCCGGAACCGTGTGATTACGTGCAGGAGATCACAGTTGACCTTGCGGATGTCGTTCCGCTGGTGGCCCTGCCGCCCCGCGTAGATACGGTAAAACCGGTGCACGACATTGCAGGGCTTCCCATCGACCAGGTCTTTGTCGGCACATGTACAAACGGGCGGTTCTCCGACCTCGCCCGCTTCGCCCGCATCGTCAAGGGGAACCGGGTCGCGGTGAGGACGATTGTCGTCCCCGCTTCCCGTGGGGTGCTTGCTGAGGCAATCCGGACAGGGGTGCTTGCTGATATCGTAGAGGCTGGCTGCGTCATCGGTACCCCCGGCTGCGGCCCCTGTCTGGGCGCCCATGCGGGAGTCCTTGGCACGGGGGAAGTCTGCCTCTCCACGGCGAACAGGAACTTCAGGAACCGGATGGGCGTGGGCGCCGAGATCTACCTCGCTTCAGTGGCAACCGCGGGGGCAAGCGCTCTCGAAGGCGAGATTACAGAACCGGGGGGGTTCTGATGCGGGGAAAGGGTAGGGCGGTCTGCCTTGGCGCCGATATCGACACGGATCTCGTGATTGCAGGCAGTTACCTGCGCACGAAAGACCGGAGCGTCTGGGCGGCGCATGTCTTTGAGGACCTTGACCCGGCACTCGCACAGCGCCTTGCCGGTGCAGTCATTGTCGCGGGAAAAAATTTCGGGTGCGGCTCGTCGCGTGAACAGGCGGCAATCGCCCTGAAAGAGGCTGGTGTAATCGCTGTTGCCGCACCCGGCTTCGCCCGCATCTTCTTCCGCAACGCGATCAACATCGGGCTCCCGCTGATTGAGGCTGACCTTTCCTGCATGGATGGCGAACCGGTTGCATTCGATCTCGAAGCCGGGTGGGTGGAAACGGGGGGCAGGCGCAAGCCCGTCCGCCCGCTCTCCCCGCGGATGCTTGCGATCCTGCGGGCAGGCAGTCTGGTCGAGTACTGGAGGGAAAAGCGGTGATCTTTCCGGAGAAATGCAAATACGTCGGTATGGCAGCCACCCGGCCCTGCGGCGATCGCGTTTATTTTCTGAGCCGGTACCTGGTCCGCCCCATAGGCGAAGGGTATGAAGTGCTTGAAGTAACCCCTGATCCGGCAGGGAAAGGTATGATGCGGCATATTATTTCGTCACGGGTGATCGCAGAACCCGGTGAAGTGTATCGCTATCCAGAAAAGGTGCAGATCCACGACCGTGCACGGCTTGTACAGCTTGCGCTCGACACCGGGTACAGGTGCACGATCTTTTCCGGGCTGGACGAGCACATGACATTTGTGCTCGACCCTGACCTGTCAGGATTGTTAACCGTGCACGTATACGACGTCACCCCCCCGCGCCCGAGCCTCTCCTCCTGCATCCGGGAGCTCGAAGCCTGTGGCCTGTTCGGAGAACTTAACGTGACCTTCTCTCACCATATCCATGACATCTCACAGGTGCATGCAGATGCGTACCCCTGCCGGGCCGCGGGGTTCTCCCGCACGCTTGATGCAGACGCAATGCAGGGCGGCGAGCGGGTGGCAGGCTGCATGACGGGTTCTCAGGTGTATACCGAATGCTATGGGAAGGATTTCACGCTGGAAAACATCTGCCCGGTCGAAGCCATAGAAGAAGAGCCGTTTATCGCCCGCTGCTGCCGCTCGGAGCGGGAAGGCGTGGGTGAGTGCCACGGCAGGTTCGGTGCGGTTGTTTTCTGGGGTGCGACACCTGCGCAGATCGCCCGGTCAATAGACGACCTTGTTACGGGTTGGAGGGCGAAATGAAAAAAATCGCCGTGGTGGAAGGGGACGGGATCGGGCACGAGGTTATACCGGTTGCGCGGCAGGTTCTCGGGGTGCTCCACCCCGAGTATGACTTCTATGCGGTCGATGTCGGTTATCACCGGTGGGAGGAGATCGGTTGCCCCTGCGCCGACCGGGATATTGCTGCATTGAAGGAAGCGGATGCGATCCTGTTCGGGGCAGTGACAACACCACCGATGAAGGATTACCAGAGCGTCGTGCTGCGGATAAGAAAAGCCCTCGATTTATATGCAAACCTGCGCCCAATCAAGGACAGCGGTTTTAACTTTGTGATCGTGCGGGAGAACACCGAAGGGCTGTATTCAGGTATCGAGGAGATTGACGCCGACCGTGCGACCACGCTGCGGGTGGTGACCCGGAAAGGGACCGAGAGGATAGTCCGCTCGGCAATCCGGCTCGTGCAGAATCGGCACGGTTCTCTTACCATCGGGCATAAAGCCAACGTGCTCAAGTCCGATGTCTTCTTCCGCGACATCTGTTTAAAAGAGGCACGGGCTGCAGGGATTCCCCACAATGACAAATTTATCGATGCACTCGCGCTTGACATCCTCCAGCACCCCAACGTGTATGATGTTGTGGTAACGACGAACATCTTCGGCGACATTCTTTCCGATGTCGCGTCCTATCTCGTCGGGGGTCTGGGGCTTGCACCGAGTGCCAACATCGGGGATCGGCACGCCCTCTTCGAGCCGGTGCACGGCAGCGCACCTGACATTGCCGGAAAGAATATCGCAAACCCGATCGCGGCGATGCGGAGCGCCGCGCTGCTCCTTTCCCATCTTGGTGATGATCCGGGTGCTGACCTCATCGAGCAGGCGATCCAGCACACCCTTACCGGCGGCATCAGGACAAGGGATCTCGGCGGGAATGCGGGGACGCGGGAGTTTGGGGAAGCGGTAGCGCATGAGATCAGCCGCCTGACGAGAAGATAACAAGCCCGGACTCGTTACGGGAAGGTGAATCCATAGTACCGTGCAAGAGCAAAGACCGCGATCATGGACGAGGCGAGCATGATTGCACGGGTGTTAACCGTGCGCACAAAGGTCGGTTCGTATTGGGTATCCCGCATCGCTTTCCAGACGGGGTGGACAAGAAATACACCGAACGGGACAAAGAGAAGCAGCCAGCGGAACTGTGGTTGCATTATGGCATATAATGCAGTACCAAGGATGGCAGCATTCATTGCAGCAAGAGTGACGGCAAACGCCAGTTGCTTCCCGACAACTACAACAAAGTTCCTGCGCACATCCTGATCTTTTTTATAATCCCGTATCTCATTGAAGATCTCGGCGACCGCCCCGAAAATGAAGACGAGCAGGACAAAAACAGCACCGGTAGAATCGGGAGCACGGTACAGGAGATAGCCCATTGCACCGTAGAGTCCGGGGAAAAGGCCGTGGTACACCAGATCGAGCCCCGCGATCTTTTTTACCTCGATGCAAAACGAGTACGTGGCGAAGATGAACAGTTCAAGTGTTCCGAGCAGGACGAGAGGCATGGGGAGGAATACAAGGCAGATAACCGGGATGATCAGGAGCACTGCAGCAATCGCATATGCCACCCGATGCGGGCACGTCCCATCAGCAAGCGGGTTTCTGGGATCCGGTTCCTGCGCATCGAGAGCACAGTCGGAGATATCGTTGATGACAAAACCGAACGCCGCGGATGTGGCAACGAAGAGTTCGAGCACGACGAGCCCCGCATCGGGTCGAGCAAAGGTGATCAGGGCGCCTAACAGGGCGGTTGCCATAAAAAGCGGCCCGTACGCCTCGAACCGGATTAGTCGCAGGAGTGCGGCGGTGGTTATGGTCGGTGCAAGAGTCCTGCTGTCCATCCCTTTAGCATGTTAATCGGCAAGCTCTTGAATGTATGGCGGTTCAGGGCATGAGGGATTCATGGTTTGTAACCCTGCATCAGCGCATTTATTGACCACAACGCCTCACCATTCACGAAAGGGAATCGTGCACTTGTATGGGGAGCGTGCTGGTATCACCGCTGAACTGGGGACTGGGTCATGCCACGCGGGATATTCCGATCATCCACGAACTTGTCCGGCGCGGGCATGATGTAACACTCGCAGCATGCGGCAACGCCCTTTCTGCGTTGCGCCGGGAGTTTCCCGAATGCCGGTTCATCGAATTTGGAGATTATCCTGCGCCGTACAGTTCAGGCAGCCTTTTTCTTCCCAAATTCTGTGCGTACCTCCCGGCGCTCCTCCGGGCACTTGCAGCGGAGCGCCGGGCACTTGCTCGGATCCTTTCCCGCGACCGCTACGATCTCATCATCAGCGACAACCGGCTGGGTGTGTACTCCGACCGCGTGCCGTCACTGTTCATCACTCACCAGCTCCATTTCCACTTCCCGCCGGTCATATGGCCTGTGGAACTTTTTGCGCTGATGCTGAACCGCGTGGTGCAGACCAAATTTGATCGCATAATCGTCCCCGACAACCTTCCCGGGCCCAATTCGCTTGCCGGTAAATTGTCACGCCCGCTTCTTGCCTCCTCGTTTTCTCACCTCTATTTTGCCGGCATCCTCGCAACTGCAAAAAAGCTGGAAATACCTGAGGATCTTGATTTCCTTGTCATGATATCCGGGCCCGAACCCCAGCGTACGGTCTTCGAACGGATCATTCTCGATCAGCTCAGGTCACTTGAGGGCACGAAGGTAGTGCTGTTGGGAAGCCCTTCACGAAGCCCCCTGACAAGCTCCCAACCCGATACCAGGATTGTCAGTTACGTCGACACCGGTGAAAAGATCTCACTGCTCAACCGCGCACGGGTCGTCATCTGCCGCTCCGGCTATACCTCCATGATGGAGCTTGCTGAAGTGCAGAAACGGCACGGGCTGTTTGTCCCCACGCCGGGTCAGACAGAGCAGGAATACCTTTCCGCGTACTACCACAACAACGGCTGGTTTGCGTCCCAGAGCCAGTACCGCCTTGACCTTGCCCGCGATGTGGCAGCAGCGCAGCCGTTTGCAGGGTTCCCCGTCATGCCCAGCACTGCGCAGAACGTCCGGCGCCTGTATGAGGAGGTGCTCGCCCCGTATGCCGAGTGAATGGTATGAGTATGGCGGGAATCTTAAAATAATCGTAGTTTACCGGGGTGTATGAATGATTGACTCCCTGATCGTGTACGGGATTCTGGCGGTTGCAGTCTTCTACCTTGTTATCGCCGGCAGTGCGGTGGTTGTCATGTACGGGGCATACGTTCTTGTTATGGCGGTTATAACGGGAAATATCACCCCAGTTGTGGACCCGGCATTGGTCATCGGTATATTCGCATTGACCTACGGGTGTATCGGGCTCGTGCTCGCACAGCTGCGGGTGATCTGAACAATGCAGGTGATCGTTCATTGAACCATATGACTCAGGAGAGGTCATCCTGTAGAGAGATCAGCCAGGCCTTAATCCCCGGAATCAGCCAACCCACTGATCCTGGACGACTCTGTCATCGTGCCGCTAGCATTGATAATTCATGAGGAACTACTTACTATACACGAATACAAAGGGTTGAATCCCCGATGACATCCCACTCCTTTGCGGAACTGCTCTCCAGAATCCGGGCCGGTCGCCCGCTGATCCACCACATCACTAACACCGTCACCATCAACGACTGCGCAAACGTGACGCTCTGCATTGGTGCTGCGCCGGTCATGGCAGAAGCACCCGAGGAGGTCGGGGAGATGGTCGCGATGGCGGACGCTCTCGTGCTCAACATCGGGACGCTTTCGCGCCAGCAGGTCGGTGCCATGCTCTGTGCGGGGCGCAGGGCGAACGCGTGCGATATTCCCGTGATTCTCGATCCCGTAGGGGCGGGTGCCACGCGGATGCGGACGGAGAGCGCCCGGATGCTGCTCGATGCGCTCCACATCGCGGTGCTGAAGGGGAATGCCGGGGAGGTCGGTGTGCTGGCGGGTGCGGACGCACAGGTGCGGGGCGTGGATTTTTCGGGCATCAGCGGGGACCCGGTTGCCGTCGCAAGGGCATTTGCAGAGGATGCAGGCATCACAGTTGTCATCAGCGGTGCGACCGATATTGTCACTGACGGGAAACGCGTGCTTTTAGTCGACAACGGGCATGAGATGATGGGCAGGCTCTCGGGCACCGGCTGCATGGCAGCATCGCTCGCGGGTGCGTTTGCCGCGGTCGCGGGTGACTACGTGGTATCGTCAGCGGCGGCGCTCGCAGCATTCGGGATTGCGGGTGAGAAGGCAGCAGCCCTTGCATCGGGACCCTACTCCTTCAGGACAGCGCTGTTTGACGAACTTGCATCACTAAGCCTCGATGATATTGTGCGGGGTGCGCGGGTGAGGTTGCTCTGATCCCATGGGCTATGACCTGTACGTGATCACGGATACCACTGTAGGTGGTGGACGGACGCACGAGGAGATCGCACGCCTTGCCATTGAAGGTGGCGCAGATGTCATCCAGCTGCGGGACAAGATATGCAGCGCACGCGATCTCGTTCTCGCAGGGCGGCGGATCAGGGAGCTCACCCGCAGGACGGGCACTCCGTTCATCGTCAACGACCGGCTGGATGTCGCGCTCGCTTGCGGTGCTGACGGTGTGCACCTTGGACAGGACGATCTGCCTGTTGCATCTGCCAGGGCAATCGTCCCTTCTGGTTTTGTCATCGGGGTATCGGTGGGATCGGCACAGGAAGCGGTGCAGGCGGAACACGACGGTGCGGACTACATCGCTGCAAGTCCCGTCTTTTCGACTGCACAAAAAACAGATGCGGAAGCATTCTGTGGGCTTGAAGGGCTGCGCCGGATCAGGGGGGTGGCGACCGTCCCGCTCATCGCGATCGGGGGAATCGGGATAAATAATGTACAGGAGGTTATGAACGCGGGAGCCGATGGGATTGCGGTTATTTCTGCGGTTGTTGCGCAGCCCGATATCGCCCGTGCAGCCCGCCAGCTCAAGCAGAGGGTTCTTGAGTGCAAGGCAGAACGGGGCAGATGATTTTTAAATAAAAATTACCGGAAACCCTCTCGTTTGGAATCGACCCTGCGGCACAGACCATTAACCATAATAGCTCTTTTGCCCATATCGAAGTGTATGAAACGGATCGTGTGTTCCCAAACCCTGGTTCTTGGCATTCTCCTTACGGCGGCACTTCTCGTGCTTCCCGTGTCCGGTGTCGCCCCGCTGGATACAACGGCACCTGCAACCACTGCCGCCATGATGCCCGGCTCTGACCGGGACAGCCACGGTTGCATCGGATCTGCCGGGTACACCTGGTGCGAGGCAAAACAGAAATGTCTGCGCACCTGGGAGGAACCGTGTACAGCAGAATCCGCATCCCCGTTAGCGACCCCTTTCCCGGCTGCCACCCGTTCCCCGCTCCCGCCAGTTGCTGCAATCACCGGCGTTACCATTGCCTTCTGTCTGGCGGTACTCATAAGGAGACGGTAGCACCCTCAATTTTCCTTTTGACGGTTTTTAAAGGCATATCAATTCCAGCGCCGATCTCATTTCAGTGATTGAAACAGATAGGTGAAACTCAGGCCAATTGTGTGCAGAAATATCCTATCCTCTCTTTTTTTAGCCAGTCCTGGTGCCGTCACCCTTAATTTCCGGACGCCCCTATTGCCGATCATGAAGCACTGGATCAACCTGCTCATTGTACTTTACGTCGTAACTGTGGTATGGGCAAGCGGCTGCTCTGCGCCCCTGTCCCCGCCAGCCTTCCCTGTATTGACACCTGTGGCGACGACTGTCGCTCCTGCGCAGGCACCCGCGACCATGCCGGGCGGGTTCTCGCTCTATGTTGATGAGCTTGTTCCGGGATCTGTACTCCCTGACGCATACACCTGCAAGGGAGCAGGCGAATCGCCGGAACTCTCGTGGGAGAATGTGCCGAAGGGTACTAAAAGCCTCGTCCTGATCGTGGACGACCCTGACGCACCGAAAGGGACATTCACCCACTGGCTCCTGTATAACATCCCGCCACAAACCCGGCGGATTGACCGTGCGCAGCCCAACGCAAAGGTGCTGCCAGGCGGTGCCCAGCAGGGGGACACGAGCACCGGCAGCCGCGGGTACTTCCCTCCCTGTCCGCCGATCGGGCCGGCTCACCGGTACGTCTTTTCCCTGTACGCGGTCGATTATGATATCGGGATGCCGACTGCGGACCGGGCCGGTATCGACTGGGCGATGAGCGGGCATGTGCTCGGTCAGGCAACAGTCACAACGACATTTGGGCGGTAATCCCCCCCCCGGAAGACGAATTACGCAGCCCGATCC
>Ga0105152_10000334_pt1 | contig 13370 bp, 7 predicted proteins | sample LakBais05cmmetaG_FD_81534 | JGI IMG/M metagenome (GOLD analysis project Ga0105152, IMG submission 81534) | Lake sediment microbial communities from Lake Baikal, Russia to study Microbial Dark Matter (Phase II) - Lake Baikal sediment 0-5 cm | ecosystem: Environmental > Aquatic > Freshwater > Lake...
CACCGTGGCATACAGTTCCCCGGCGATGGATTTGATCTCTTCGATTTTTCCCGGGCCAATATATGTGCTTGAATGCGGGCGATCCAATTTTTGATAGGTCTCACCAACAACTTCCAACCCGTCGGTTTCTGCCAGTTGAGCCAGTTCAGCCAGTGAGTCTTCAAGTGAAAAAAGCTTGGTTTCGTGGAATAACTCCACACCCACCAGGAAAGCTTTTTCCACGGGGGGTTTCGTCGATTCAGATGATCTTTTTGTCAATAATTCCTCGAATCACAATATTTCTTATTTTGCCCACTCGCAAAAGCGCTGCATGGCTTTTTCGATCTTGTCGGTGGCGGTACCCAGAGAAAAGCGCATATAGCCTTCACCATAATCACCATAGACGATACCGGGGGTGATGGATACACCCGTTTCTTCCAGGAGCTTGGCACAATAGGCAATGGAATCCGTTTGACCTTTGGGAAGAGGGGACCAGACATAAATGGAAGCAGGAGGGGTTTCCACATCAATATGAGCTGATCTCAGTGCAGCCAGGATGATGTCGCGCCGTTTTTCGTAGGTCTGGTTCCGTTCGATGATCCATTCCTGATCGCCGCATAGAGCAGCGACCCCGGCTTCCAAAATGGGAGCAAAGTGGGAGGAATCCATCTGGCTCTTGTAGGTATTCAAATACTTGATGACATCCTTGTTACCAACTGCCATACCCAGGCGCCAACCGGCCATATTATAAGTTTTGGAAAGCGAATTGAATTCGATGGCAATTTCCCTGGCACCTGGAACCTGCAAAATACTGGGAGCATGGTAACCCCCGAAGCAGATATCCACATAAGGGGCATCGTGAGCGATGAGGATGTGATGCTTTTGGGCGAACTGGATGGCTTTTTCAAAGAAATCCATGGTGGCGACTGCACCAGTGGGATTGTTGGGATAGTTCAACCATAATATCTTGGCTTTCTTGACCATGTCAGCGGGAATGGCATCCAATTCCGGAAGATAGTGAGTTTTGGCGAGGATGGGCATGTGATAGACGGTAGCACCGGCGATCAATCCACTGGTGCTGTAGACCGGGTAACCGGGATCGGGGACGAGGACAACATCGCCGGGATTCACCAGCACCTGGCTGAGATTAAATAGACCTTCCTTTGAACCTATCAGACCAATGGTCTCGGTGTTGGGATCGAGTTCCACCTCAAAGCGGGTTTCGTAATACTTGGTAATACCCTTACGGAATTCAGGGGAACCGCCATTGGGAGTATATCCGTGGGTATCGGGGCGGCGGGCGGAATTCACCAGGGTTTCGATGATGAAATCCTTGGGTGGCAGATCAGGGGAACCAATGTCGAGGCGGATGACATCCACGCCTTTGGTTTTTAACTCATTCAACTTCTGGGTGAGACCAGCAAAAAAATACGGCTTGAAGCCGGCAATTCTATCAGCAGGTGGAAATGATGGTGTTTGCGTCATTTTGAGAATGAAACCTATTCAATAGGAATTTGGAATTCTAGTGTACGACAGAAAATCCTTTTTGCCAAATGCTATTTGGATTGCAGCCAAGTCAACAAAGTATTTCCAACGATAGCAAGACTTTGGGCGGAAACTTTATCGGGTGAATCGCCGGTGGTATGCCAATAGGGATAGTCAAAGTCGATGATATCCACCGCCTTAATCCCTTTTTCCAAAAAAGGAGTATGGTCATCGAGCATACTGTATTTTTCTTGATTTATGAAATATTTCTGATATCCCAAATTTCGAGCAACATTCCAAATCTCGGTTGAGAATCCAGGATCGGAATTCCTTTCGAGGTAGATATCCAGGTTTTTATCCCCAATCATATCGATGATGACGGCAGCATCAGGATTTTGGGTCAGCGAATCTACGAAAGACCTGGAACCGAGAATCCATTGCTGGTTGTTGATTTTTCCCTGGTCTTCCCAATCGAAGAAAACAAGCCATATTTGATATGAAGGATCTTTGGGGAGAATCCGGGCTAGCTCGAGCAAAACCGCAACACCAGAGGCACCATCATTAGCGCCAGGCACCGATTTTAAACGATTGCCCAGGTTGAGGTCCTGGTCGGCAAATTGACGAGAGTCATAATGCGCACCGAGGACGATCCACGGAGAGCCTTCACCTTTTTTAGCAACGACATTCTGGATCTGGATGCTCTCATTATTGATAGTCTGAACTTCGGTGAACCAACCCAGGCTCGTAAGCTGGCTGACCAGCAAATCGACTTCGGCTTGATGGGATGGAGTACCAGGCACCCGGGGACCGAAATCCACCTGGGCTACCACATCCTGGTAAGCACGGTTGCCATCGAATCGGCTTGCTGCGGGAGAATGGATATTGAGCCAAGCAACAATCGTCAGTGCACCCAAGAAAACGAAAGAAATGGCGATCCAGATAATTGCCCGTTTTGAGTTTTTCATATCAACTCTTCATGAAGGAATTCATATATTCCAAAGATCGATTGGACAAAACTTTGTTTTTTTCTTTCCGAGAGCGAATGTATTCAGGAAGTTCCTTCAGAATCCCAAAATTGGCTTTCATGGGCTGGAAAGTAGAAATATCAGAGGAAGTGACGTACTGGATGAGCGCGCCGAGCATTGTTTCGGGTGGAAACGTGAGGAGAGGCTGATGATTCAAAAAACGAGCGGCATTGGTGCCTACCAACCAACCGCTGGCGATGTTGCCCATGTAGCCTTCCACGCCAATCAATTGGCCTGCGAAGAATAGATCATCGCGCTTCTGCGATTGCAGAGTTGGCTTGAGTGAAAGCGGAGAGGCAATGTAGGTGTTCCGATGCATCTGCCCAAAGCGAACAAATTCAGCTTTTTCCAAGCCAGGGATGGTACGGAAAACTCGCTTCTGCTCGGGATAAGTTAAATTGGTCTGAAACCCCACCATGTTATATAAACTACCAGACAGGTTATCCTGGCGAAGCTGAAGGATGGCATAGGCACCCTTGCCGGTGCGAGGATCGTAAAGACCAATCGGGCGCATAGGTCCAAAGGCCAACGCCTGGGGATCCCTGCGGGCAAGCTCTTCAATGGGCAGGCAACCTTCGAAGTACTTTCGGGAACCTGCGTTCACACCGGAAGAAATCTCGGACTCAAAGGGTTTAAGTTCAATGGTCTGAGCTGACCTAAGGGCATCAACAAAAGTAAGGTATTCATCTTTGCTAAAAGGGCAATTGATATAGTCACCTTCGCCAGTGGTGTCTTCATGAAAACGGGAGGCTTTGAAAGCGACATCAAAGTTGATCGAATCTGAACTGACGATGGGCGCGATGGCATCAAAGAAAAACAAGGAATCGTGACCCAGGAAAGCCTTGATGGATTGAGCAAGGTCGAAAGAGGTGAGGGGACCTGACGAAATAATTACAGGAGTAGTGGGAATGTTCTTGATTTCTTCCCGAAAAACCTTGATCCGGGGATGATTGGAAATCTTCTCAGTCACCAATTGGGAGAAAAGTATCCGGTCTACGGCCAAGGCATTCCCCGCGGGCAGGGAGGTTTTTTCGGCACAATCCACCAGGAGGGATTTCAGGACCTTGAGTTCTTCTTTCAGCAACCCGGACGCCCGGTCAGCAAGCAAGCTGCCAAGGGAATTGGAACAAACCAATTCAGCAAGCCCATCGGTCTTATGCGCGCCAGTCGAGACATTTGGACGCATTTCAAATAGCTTTACATGCAATCCTGCTTCAGCTGCCTGCCAGGCAGCTTCACAGCCGGCGAGCCCACCCCCGATGATGGTCAATTCAGAATTTTTCACTGTTTTTATCCAAAAAGGGATTGTACCACTCGTAAAAATTCCTCGAAAAATCCATGGCATAAAACTTGCATCAAAAGCAAAAAGCACTATAATTTTTGATAGAAGGCAGGCATGTTTCAGACACCTTTTCACGCTCAAACCCAAAGACCAACAACCACGGCTCACCTGGCTCAAACGATGTCCCTGTTAAGTTTGACGCTGGATGAGCTGAACCAGCAAGTGGAGAAAGAACTTGCCAGCAACCCGGCGCTGGAATTGATCGAAGAAAGGCGCTGCCCCATGTGCCACCGGCTGTTGCCGGAACATGGCAAATGCCCCGTCTGCAGCCAACCCAAAGACTTAACCACAGAAGAACCCGTGGTATTTATTTCCCCGCGGGAGGACTTGTTCTCAAGAGAATATAACCCCGATGCGGAATCCATGGACGAGCCGAATTCTGTTGAAGTTGAGGAATTACCTGCCTACGTTCTTCGTCAAATAGCGTCTGACCTGGCACCTGAAAACCGTCAAATCGCTGCCTACATGCTGACTCATCTGAACGAAGATGGTTTATTGGAGTGCAACCTGGTTGAAGTCGCAGCTTATTTCCATGTGCCCATTTCGAAAATCCAAGAAATTCAAGCTTTGATCCAACATGCCGACCCGATTGGGGTTGGGTCCATCAATTCCAGTGAAGCTTTGCTGGTCCAATTGGAAGTATTGGAAGAAACCAATCCCATTCCTGAAATTGCTAAGGTCTTAGTCAAGGAACACCTGGAACAGTTGAGCCGACATCAATTCGCCGAGATTGCGAAAAATGTCAACGTCAGCGTAAAGGAAATCGAGCGCGTCAACCATTTCATTGGGGAAAATTTGAACCCCTTCCCGGGACGATCCCACTGGGGAGATTCGCGTTTGCCTGACAAAGGCGACCTGGATGTATATCGGCACCCCGACATCATCGTCACCACCCTGGAACGGGAGAATCGCCAGGTACTTTCGATCGAATTGCTAATGCCGACATGTGGTACATTGCGCGTGAATCCTGTCTACCGCGAAGCCATCCACGAAACCAAGGATGAGACCAAGGTCGAGATGAAGAATGACCTGGAGAAGGCTTCGCTTTTTGTGAAATGCATTCAACAGCGCAATAACACCATGCGTCAATTGGTATCCAAGATCGCGAGCATGCAGAAGGATTTCATCCTTCACGGAGAAAAGCAACTCAAGCCAGTCACAAGGGCGAAATTTGCGAGGGATATGGGTGTACACGAATCGACGATTTCCCGGGCTGTCGCGAACAAGTCGGTGCAATTGCCCAATCGGCGTATCATCCCACTTTCCATGTTCTTTGACCGTAGCCTGAACGTGCGCACGGTACTCAAAGAGATCATCGACCACGAAAAACATGCCCTGAGCGATTTCGAACTCGTAGACCTGTTGAAGGATCAGGGGTTCGCTGTAGCCCGCCGCACTGTGGCGAAATACCGATCCATGGAAGGGATCCTACCCGCTCATCTGCGACAAGTGACCCCATGAAGAATACCAAACAGCGATCCCTGATCGAGATCATTTTGCCCAGTAAAAACCCTGTTCTACCTGAACTAAATTCGATGCTTCAACATCTGACCGACCCGGCCATCCTGCTCGAAGGATCGCGGTATCACATTGCAGCCGTGAATCTGCCTTTCTTAAAGCTGACTTCTTTTGCCCGAAACGAAGTGATGGAAAGACCGGTCAACTCTTTATTCGAGGGACAACCGGTAACTGGCATTCGGAATGAACAAGAAAATGCTGTTTCTTTAAAAAGAAGCCATCGACCTGCCATTGCTGTGAACGTAAAATACCATACACTTGGCGGGGACTATTCAACATTCCTTGCCACCTTTTCCTTGATCGACGAGAAACAAACGAGTTCAACTGACGATGCTGGCAAATTCTTGCAAATGGCGAATACTGTCATTGCGACCCCAGAGGGCGAAGACCAGGAAAAATGGTTGAAAGCTATCGGTGATGTACTCTCCAAATTCGCTGAGACGGATAAGGTTTGCTTCTACCTGGCAACCGCAGATAAACCTGAACTTCGGCGTATAGCATGGTCTGAGCAAAGTTCTACTTTTCCGGAGATGTTGCCTTCAACCGATCTGAGCCGATTGCAGGAAACAACCACTTGGATGCCAGGAAAAAGAGTACTGACCGAGATCCATCGGTTTGGCAGAATCAACAACTACAGCTATATTGGAACGGCATCCCTGGGACAGGAATCGGCAAACCTTGGTTTGATTGTGGTAGCGGGTAAGGATCAAACACCGGTGAGATACCTGGAAAATGGTTTGACCTTCATGTCGAAATATGTGAGCCGAGAGCTGCAGAGATCGATCTTGTTGGTTCATCTCCAAAACCAATCGACCGATACGAAAAGCCGTCTGGGCGTTTTGGAAGCACAATTTGAAAATTCGCAAGAAGGGATTTGCGTGCTCGATCCGGACCTCAAGCTTCTGTTCATCAACCCTGCCGCGGAGTGGATGCTGGGGTATGCCAACTGGGAGTTAATAAACCAACCTGTGGAAAATGTTTTCATCGGGCCGAAAAACCTTATACCGGCTTTGGAAGCAGCGGGAAATGGGATAGCCACGCCTAACATCAACGAGACCAGCATGCACAGACGGGATGGACATGCGTTCCCGGCGCAAATCCAGGTGAATCCGGTCATGCAAGATGGACAATTATCTTCGATCCTCATCTTTTTCCGAGATGTCAGCGAGTATGAAGAGATCATGGCGCGCACCCAGCAATTGGAACACCGGGCAATTCTCGGGGATGTGACTTCCATATTTGCGCATGAGGTGCGAAACCCTATCAACAACATTTCCACCGGGCTTCAACTGGTGGCAACCAGGCTTTCACCAGGCGATCCCAATTTACCGGTCATACAACGGATCCAAAGTGATTGCGTGCGGTTAAACGACTTGATGGAATCGGTACTGGCTTTTTCCCGTCCAGTGGAGCAGAAGTTTGAACCTGTTGATATGAAGATCTTGCTACAGCGCCTATTAGATAGATGGCGCCCCCGAATGAGCAAAGTGAACGTCACTCCATTCTACGAATGTGAATTTGAAAAAGCGGTCGTTATTGGCAATTTACGTTCCCTCGAACAGGTATTCATCAACCTAATCAGCAACGCAGTGGATGCCATGAGCAAGAGCGGGGGGACTTTGGCGATCAAAGTGAACCGCGCCGAAAAACCTGGGAACCGGCAACAACTGGAGATCACCGTTTCTGACAATGGTCCGGGAATACCGGATGAAATTCAAAGAAAACTATTTGAGCCTTTTGTCACCAACAAACCCCAGGGTACTGGCCTTGGACTAGCGATCACGAAAAAAATAGTCACGGCACACCATGGAAGCATCCATGTGGATTCGTTCCCTGGAGGAACCATATTCCACGTGCTGCTGCCAATTGCGGATGGAGAAACTGAATGAGCCTTTCCATAATGATCGTTGATGATGAAGAACACGCGCGGGTTAATATTGCGGATTTCTTGAAATCCAAGGGATACGAAGTGATCGGAGCTGCTTCACTCAAGGAAGCCCGATCCCATCTGGAAAAGAATGATGCCGACATGATCCTGCTGGATGTGCGGCTTCCGGATGGATACGGGCCTGACCTTCTGTTTGAAACGGCGCAAATGGCTGTACGACCTCCCATCATTATCATCACCGCGTTTGGGGAAATCGAAATGGCTGTGGATGCGATGAAAAATGGGGCGCACGATTTTCTCACCAAGCCGGTGGAATTCAACCAGCTGGAACAATCCCTTTTGCGAGCCAGCGAAGTGGTCAAAATGCGTCGGGAAATTGCCCACATCCGCGAATCCCAATTGAAAATTGAATTCGTCATCGGCGAAGGCGGGTTGATGAAGGATGTGGTCACCCAGGCACAGAAAGCTGCAGCAGCAAGCTTTTCAGTTTTGATCACGGGTGAATCGGGGACTGGCAAGGAAATATTAGCGAATTTAATCCACCAGGCTGGACCCCGGGCAAAAGAGCAATTCATTGCGGTCAATTCCGCAGCCATCCAAAACACCATGCTGGAATCTGAATTATTTGGGTTCGAGGCAGGAGCTTTCACAGGCGCGGACAAAAAGAAAATCGGGTTGATGGAAGTGGCAGATGGTGGCATCCTTTTCCTGGATGAAATTTCATCGATGCCCATCGACATCCAGGCCAAGCTTCTGCGTGCCATCGATGAGAAAGCCTTCCGCAGGGTGGGGGGCACGACCCTGATCCATGTGGATGTGCAACTCCTGGCAGCCTCGAACCGCGATCTAAAAAAGATGATCCAGGCTGGGCAATTCCGGGAAGACCTTTACTATCGGTTGAAAGTGATCGACTTGCACTTACCTGCCTTGCGGGACAGAAAGTCGGATATCCCCGAACTGGTGGGATTTTTCATCCGGCGAAACAACAGCCGGTTGGGTGTGAATATTGAAGGAATTTCACCGGCGGCACTGACCGCTTTGAAAAAATACAACTGGCCGGGAAATATCCGTGAATTAAGCAACGCCATGGAACGGGCGGCCATTTTCTGCTCCACTGGCACAATCGAAGATGGAGATCTCCCCAGCGACATCCTGCATCCCTCCAAATAAAGACATCCTGGCATAAACCTTGCATCTACCTCTACAAATAAGAAATGTGGAGGTAGATGATGTTATCCATGAGCGTAAACGATTTTGTTCTAACCCTTGCCCTGGTAGTAGTGGGCTTGGGATTGTTGACCTTCATTTTGGGGGTGATCATCATCCTGTCGAAGGTCATGGGAAAAGCCACGACCACCATCGCGGATGAAACCACCAAGCTTGCCCAGAAGGGCATTACCGAAGAAGTGGCCGGTTTGGTAGGCAATGCATCCACCATGCTGGACTCACTGAATGATTTTGTACGGACGGCAGCTGGAATGGGGATATTCCTGGTGATGGTCGGCATCTTGATGATGGCAGGATCATTCGTTTTGATCTCACAGGTCCACTAATCCGACTAGCTGAAAAACCAATCACTGATCAGCCTTTCCGCGAGGTTTTCATGGAAGAATTCAATCCGATTTTCTCATTAAGGAAATCCATTCCGGCCAAATCGCAATCCTGGATCTTGCCGGCATTACGACAGGATGAAATTGTCTGGAAGGCTTTGAACGACGCCTCCTTCCTGGAAAAAACTGTCAAGGCTTCCAAAGGTTCTGACGAATTCTGGACTCCCTCCAACCTGGGATTTCTTTCTTTAGGTATGCAGGAACACTTGCAACCAAAATCATTTCCTTTCCTCGGGTTGCCCATCCCTCTGCAGAAACAAACCCTGGACTTGGTGGATGGTTTCAAAAAAGGAAAACCGGAAATTAGTGGTCTCCGCTCAGCCACACTTTTGGCGATCTGGCTGAACAGCGAATCGCGGGATTCGGGTTGGCAGAAAGCTCTCCAGAGTCTTTCGCAAGGGAAGGATCCAGTGGACCTGGAAAAGATTAAGACGGTATTGACCCTTTGTTTTGGTTTTTCAGAAACCTCTTCCACGTTGATTGATGAACTGCTTGCGAATAACCCAGCGCAGAAAAACTGGAATCTTGTTTGCGACATTTTATTAAGCCAGCCAATGCGATTTGAAGAGCAAGTGAAAATGTTCCAAGGGATTCTGCAGAATTCACCCTTGGATGTCCAAAATCGTGTCACCAGGCGATTGAATACTTTAGGGTTTAGAGCGCTTTCTCATGAAATTGCCCTGGTTTTGATCCAACAGCTCCCGGAAGATTTTCCCACGCTAATTCAGAAAATCCAGGAATCGGGCAGCGTCGATGATCCGCGGAAGATATCCGAAATTCGGGAAATAGCTGACTTGTATTCTATCGCTGGTGCAACTGACAAAGCAGCCGAAATCCTTACGGCAATCAATGAATCGATCGATGGATTAAAGCAAAAGCTAAACCACAAAAAAGAAATCTTCAACTTCGAGCAACATGATGGTATGGATCAACCTGAGAGTTCCGTTCCCGGGATTTCATCCGCACTGACACAGCTGTCTCGTTTTTCTAGCAAGGGGTTATCGAGCGAAGAAAGTGAAACCAAATCACAGCAACTCGTCGAGACATATTTGCATGAGAGCGTTGCGAATATGGACGCTGAAGTTGAAGAAATCCACCGCAAACTAATCCTTAAAGCATTGAAGAATTTAGATAATCAAAATTTGGGTTCTGCATTCGATCCCTTATTTACCAAAGCGTTGAAGAGTTATGCACGCGACATGGAAATCATAAGAATTGGAATCGATTCTACAACCCGAAATAGTCAGTGGGAAAAAGCGATCGAATATTCCAACCTATACCTGATGTCCGATCCAGAGAACACTAGCGAAAAGAAAAGATTGGCAGATGCACTGGAAAAAGTTGGAAAAAAGGAAATGGCTTTTGAAGAATGGAAAGGGATTCTTCAACAAAATACAAATCCTTCCGTTGGCGATTTGAAAAAGATCGCTCAATTAGCAATCCAACTTGAAAAATATATTGAGGCTGAAAGCTTTTGCAGCGATATCCTGACTCAAAAACCAGATGATGATGAAGCATTAACCCTGCGAGGAATTAGCAGATCCCAGTTGGACCAGGTTCACCAGGCCGAAAATGACCTTTCCCGGGCATTGGAAATAAATCAGGATAATGAATCAGCCTGGAATGGGTTAATTGAATTGTATGCGGGTCAATCTAATTTCCAAATGAGGAACCTGATCATTTCCAAGGGGATAAAGCAAATGCCTGATTCTGCCATCCTCAACTACCAGAAGGCGAAAAGTTTGCTGGAGAGCAATTCCTTTACGGAGGCTCTCCCCTTGATCCGAAAAGCGTGTCGGCAAGAGGATGCACCGGTGGTTGCGGTCATTGCCTATACTGAAGTGTTGGAGAACTTGGGTCTTTTCGATGAAGAAAAACAACTCTTCGAAAAAGTTCAACTTCGCAAAATAACAGATAAGAACCTGATTCATATCCAAGCCAGGACTTGTTTGCGTGAAGGTAATTATTCTGAAGCCATCCGTCATTTAGCGTTACTGGTTGAAGAACCCGAGGTTGAAGACAACGTCTACCTTGAACTTGCAGAAGCTGTCTTGAACGATGTGGATAGGATCTTCTCTGAACCAACCGATGCCCAGAATTCTTTGAATATAAGAATAGCTAATGGTTTGAAGAAAATCGTAGAGTACGTTGAATGCCCATTCCAGAGCCAGTTGTTGTTCGCCAGAATGCAACTGGAAATTAGAAATGCCTCGACAGCCTTCAGGTTATTAAAGGACCTTTCATCGAGAATAGAAGCCCGTTCACAAAAAGTCGAGGCGGTACTCCAGGCAAGCCTGGGACAAGCGGCATTGGAGAGCGGAGAAATTGAAGTCGCTTTAGCCGCCCTTAAGGAAGCCGATCTCCTCCTCCCTGGTGATAGGAGGACGATGAAATGCCTGGCTTTGGCATATTCCAAAAATCAACTCAGCGATGATGCTCTCGAGATGGCTGGCCAAATACGAAGCTCATACCCCGACCAGTTGTCTGTGGTGGAATGGTTTGCGAAATTTATGAGAGAAATTGGCAGGAACGACAAAGCTCTCATTGGATATGAAAAATTATATAAACAGGATCCTTTGAATTACGCGACTCCTTTTTGCCGAGTATTGTTGGAAGAATCGCACATTGAAAAAGCGAAAGAGATCATTACCGAGGTCTCGGAAAATCCAAACTTGAAGATGGAAACGGGAAAAGAATTCATTTCGATGGCCTCTGAAGTGAATGATCTTCCCCTTTCGCTTTTCATTATCGAACAATGCGAAAGAAGAAACCCCGAAGCACACGATCTTATTTTGGCAAAAATAGCTATATTCAAAAAGATGGAACATTATGAGAACGCCAGCCAGTTAGCTGACAAAGCCATCGAATCGGTGCCAGGTTCCACCCACCTTTACATGGTGCGAGGGAACTTACGGCAATTGCTCCACGACGATCAAGGCGCTTTGGAGGATTTTCTTTCCTCTCAGCAATTTATTGAAAAAGGTGAATCCCTGAGAGAGGATGCCAAGTCATTAAATCAGCAAGCGTCGGAAATGTTCCCGGAATCTGTCCTTTCAGAAGAGCAATTGGCCAGCAAGATTTCAGAGCTCTATGATCAAAAAGGACAACTTTTCGAAGCCTATGTGCAAATCCAAAAAGCTCTCCATATCAACCCGGATAACCTTACCTACCGGTATCAAGCCATTCAGTTCGCAGATGGCCTATTGCTGGACCAGGACGTGGATCAGCTCAGTGCAATGGTTTCGAACATCCAGGTTGAGGAAGTGAAAGAGAGTCTATCTCTTGCCGATAGTAAATCAATGGCCGGGATCTTTGGATTGATGGCCAATCGGTCAATGGACGAAAAAGACGTCCAACGTGCCAAGGAACTTACTGCAAAATGCCTGACCCTGGAACCAACGAATTTGAAAGGGTTGATTGCCCGGGTGCGCTGCGAGATGGGCGAAGGTGAATGGCAAGCCGCTCGAAACGAATTGGCATCCCTTTCCAGTTTGAACCCGGAAGTCAATGAATTCAGCCTGGCATTGGTTGAATCCAAGCAATGGCAGTCTGCGTTGAACTTGAGCAGGCGAAATACTTTAGCCAAACCCATGGAACCCAAGACCTGGCTTATTCTGGCCAAGGTTATTACCCATATTGCCGAAAACAACGAATTGCGAGGTGAATTCAAGGCTTATTCTGTGATTGAGCAACTCGGCGAAAACAAAACTGGTTTGAATAATGAGTTGGAAGCAGCTTTTACAAAAATCAAAACCATGAGCTACAGTGACCAGATCAGCCGGTGGGAAATGCGCGGCAGGATGATATTCGCGCTGAGCAACGAAGACTTGACCAAATTCTCCTGGATCGCAGCTTCGCCGGAAGAATTCGTGGTCCTTGCAAACTGCTATCGAAAACTGGGACTCCAGGATGAATTCGATAAAGTTGTTATTCAATACCCCATGTTTCCGGCTTTGATGTTCCAGCACGCCATTACCCTTTCGAAAACGAACCCAGCAGAGGCTGAAGAAATCCTCAATAGAATTACCTTGCTTGACCATGAAGATGATTTACCCTTTGTCCTGCTGTCAAAACTGAAAATGAATGTCAATGATATTGCCAGCGCATTTGATTACCTGGAAAAGGCTGTAGAAATAAAGGATGACGAACCTGAATGGCATAAAAGGATTGCGACCCTGGCGAATGCTCAGAACAACGGCGCTGTGGAAACTGCCCACCTCAGGAAGGCGCTTGAACTGACCCCACAGGATACAGGGCTGGTTTACAAATTAGGTGAAGCCTACCTGAGTTCTGGCATGCCCCAGAATATATTTGAAATATGGAATATCCCATCCACTGATCAATCTGATGCAGCCAAGAAATTCCTGCAATTTGCAAAAGCCTACCGGATGTTGGGAAATTCGCATGAATGTCGGAATGTGTTGAAATCTGCAGTAGCGTTGGATTCGGGCAATGGGGATATTTATTTCCAGGCTGCGAAGACCCTCTTCGAAGGTGAAAATCCCACCCAGGCATTTGAATAC
>Ga0105152_10000335_pt1 | contig 13352 bp, 9 predicted proteins | sample LakBais05cmmetaG_FD_81534 | JGI IMG/M metagenome (GOLD analysis project Ga0105152, IMG submission 81534) | Lake sediment microbial communities from Lake Baikal, Russia to study Microbial Dark Matter (Phase II) - Lake Baikal sediment 0-5 cm | ecosystem: Environmental > Aquatic > Freshwater > Lake...
ATTAGCTTTGATGGGCGCGGCGGTATGCCTTGCGTTTTCCATTCATTTCGCGAATACCCAGCGTTCCACCATTGACGAGGGCCTGTTTCTCTACAAAGGATACCTTTTTGCCACCGACGCCTACCACCCGTTCCAGGATTACGGTCCTCGGACGCAATACGGCCCGTTGTCGTATCTAATTCCGGGATATATCCAGTTGTGGTTTGGCCCCGGCCTGCGTACAGGGCGGACTTTCGCGATCATTGTCGGTGTTTTGGCGTTGCTGGGACTGTGGGCGGCCGCCCGGCGTCTGGCGGGACCCTGGTGGGCGGCCGCGGCTGTGTGGGCAGCTGCGCTCAACCCGGCAGTTATTCGCTTCTACAGTTTTGGCCTATCGCAAGGATTGGTGGCCTGTCTGCTGATGTGGACGCTGTTCTTTGCGCTGGGGAAGAACCGGTCTGCCTGGCAGACCTCTTTGAGTGCAGTACTGGCTGGTCTTATTCTTCTGACTCGCCAGAACATGGCTCCGGTCCTGCCTATTCTTTTGGTTTACATTTTCTGGCAGTTTGGCCGTAAGCAGGGTCTTATATCCACGCTGGCAGGAGTTATCACTGTTATCGCGGGCCACGTTGTTTTCTGGCCAGGGATTTTGGCGATGTGGGCCCCCTGGCTTCCAGCCAGTCTCACGCCATTCCTAAATGCGTGGCGTCTGCCAAAAGGGATCACACCCGCGTTGAATTTTCAGCCAACCTGGTTGGCCCGGCTATATAGTCTGCTGGAGGGTTTTCGATTTCACTTTGTCTCTCTGGTTGGTCCTATCGTTGGACTTGTACTCTGGCCTGCCCGCAAAGCATGGAAAAGCGAGCAGCAGTTTCGATCTGGCGCATTCCTGGCAGTGCTTTTCTTCTCGCTATTGGGATTGCATGCCTGGGCCGGTCTGGGTTTCAGCGAAGGCAATAACAGTAACGCGTTTACTTTTAATCCCTATCTTGCATTCTTTACTTACATTGGTTTGCTGCTTACGATTGCAGTGTTTTCAAATTTCCACAAGCATCTGTCCGCTGCAAAGCAAATTATTATCAGCTTGCTTATTGTTTTCATTTCCACCGGCGTTGGCTATGGCGGTTATGAAGTAACCGGTCACATTCTCCAGAATGTTAGTGTTCCACGTATTCGGAATTTTTTTCAAACATGGAGATTTCTGCCAGGGAACGTTCCATTATGGGTTTTATTATCGAATAAGTTTGACATTTCGTATGATGTCTCTCGCTGGCTGCTCCCGATGCTTGCTGGGATACTGTGTGGTTTCTTGGTTCTCCTTATCGGTCTGTTTATTTGGTCTTGTCTGCGGCGCAAAAAAGTGGCACCTTTTTATTCTTGGGGGACGATTATCTCCATTGTTTTTCTCTTGATGGGGGCAGTCTTATCTCCAAGCCTCGCTCTGGGCGGCGGTTTCAATCAGTGGGAGTGCAACGGGAATGTTATTAAGACCTATGAGCAGGCCGGGCAATACCTTACGAGTGTTCTTTCCCCAGGCGACCTTATTTATTGGGATGGCGGGAATGCGATCGCTGTCCTTCTTTACACTCCAGGAAAACGCATCCATCCACAGCAGTTGGACTGGCAGTGGAATTATTGGCTGGAAGGCGACCCTGATACCTTGTCTCGTTTGGGCCACTGGAACTTCGACTTGGCCGAGCAATGGCGTCAGGATGCGGATGTAATAATCGTTCAACAGGGATACTTTAATTCTGGTTGGCAGGTTTTTTTGAATTCAGATGAATATTCTGAAGCCTTGAGAACGAACGAATATTTGAACTGCACCCCAGATTCGTCCTTGCTGGTCTACCGTAGACACTGATCTTATAATTGAAAGGTTAAATAATGCGGTCTCAACTGATTTTCTGGCGCATCCTGCTGGGAATAACAATTGCTATCATAATTATTGCCATCTTGCAGATCATACCCATTGCAGCCGAGAATGGCATAGCGCTTCTACACTCCAATTGGACGTATTTTTGGGTTCTACCGCTGGCGGTTTTCATCGCTCTCCTCACTCTGTCCTGGAGCAAATTTGGCGAACGCCTGGTAAATATGGTGGATGCACTCACGAAAGCGATTTTTTTCTGGCGCTTGGTTGCTTTTTTGGTGTTTATAGGCGCATTACCTATTTTTTCATTTTTAATCTTATACCCCTATTATTTGGATATCGCGCAGAGTTCATCTGTCCAGGTCGCGTCAGCCTTACGGATATTCTCGGCAGCTGTATATAATCCTTTTGTACGCGCCTTAATATTTTGGCTGGTAACTTTGCTCGGCATGATCAGTTTGAAAGTCTCTCGAAAAGATTTCTCCTGGCCTTTTTCGCTGGTTGTGTCTGCCATTGCGCAGGCAGCGGCATACAGTCTCGTTACAAACTTCTCTCTGGTCAATAATTACCCCTTCTCGCTAGGCTGGTCAGAAACCACAAATTATTACCGGGCATCCATTTTGTTCGCCAGTCAGATCTATGGCATGAATCTGGCGCTTCCGTCCATGCATGCCACCCTGAATTTCATGCTGGCAGTTCCATTTCTTCTTGGGAATCTTCCTATCTGGATGCACCGCGCCTGGTATGCAATTCTGTTGGTCGGATTCACTATCGCCCTTGGCTTTGTTTTTGTTCGCCGGTTGAAGTTGAGTGACCGGCGGTCGTTTTGGCTGCTGGTGGCTTGGGCACTTCTGTTTCTGATGCAGGGACCGGTTCATATCCATTTGCTGGCCTGTGCCTTCATTTTATTGTGGGGCGTAAAGCCTCAGAAGTTTTGGCGCACCACGCTCGTGATCATGCTTGCGTCTGTCTGGGCAGGGATGAGCCGGATTAACTGGTATCCGGTGCCAGGTCTGTTCGCTGCTGCCTTGTACCTGCTGGAGGTTCCGTATGAAGTATCCAGGCCCCGGCTGCGCTATTTATGGAAGCCGGTCTTTTGGTTTACATTGGGACTTATCGCCGCACTCGCCAGTCAATTTACCTATGTTCTTGTATCTGGGAATGCCAATCAGCCGGGCGGCGCCTTTACCAGCCTGACCTCGGACCTGCTCTGGTATCGTCTATTCCCGAACCCAACCTATCCCCGCGGCGTCCTTCTGGACTTATTGCTGGTTTCTGTTCCCTTGATTCTGATCATTGCCCTTGTGCTTCGCCAGGGACGCGGGGCATTCCATCCCGTCCGATTGGCAGGGATATTTGGGATCTTGTTGGTCCTGTGCGCCGGGGGCGTGATGGTCAGTACCAAAATCGGTGGCGGGTCCGATTTGCATAACCTGGACGCCTATCTTATCTTCTTGATGCTGGTGGGAGGATACAATTACTTTGGTCTCTTCACTCCGGAGACCGGTAAAACCAGACCAACCCTGGTGGAGTTTCCTCTGATCCGGTTATTCTTATTAATCCTGGCAGTGACTGTGCCTGTCTGGGCTGCGCTGCAACAAGGGAGGGCCATGTTCACTTGGGATCGTTCCCAGGTGGAGAAGGCGTTATCTGTTACAAAAAGCCAGGCGGAAGCCATATCTGCTCAGGGTGGGGAAGTGCTGTTTATTTCCCAACGCCACCTCCTGGCCTTGAAGATGGTGGATGTCCCTCTCACTCCGGCCTATGAGCAGGATTACTTGATGGAAATGGTGATGTCTCACAATCAAACCTATCTCTATCAATTTCAGAGCGATCTTCGCCAGCAACGATTCGCGATGATCGTGGTCGGACCACAGAACAATCATTTATATAAGCGCGACCGCGGCTTTGCGGAAGAGAACAACCTGTGGGTGCTGGAAGTGTCGCAACCCCTTTTATGTTATTATGAAATGGTCTATCCTCCGGAAGCGGGACTCGATGTTGCTTTATACCTTCCCCGCAGCCAGCCGTGTAAGTAAGTGCGGGAAGATGATTTTTTCCTGGTAGCACACCCTGGATCAGCACGAAAGGGAAAAGGATGGTAGCAATCTTCCAAAAAATTGTCGGCACCAGCAGGAATTGGAAGACAGTAAGTGTAGTTCTGTTTGTCGTGATCCTGGCATTGGGCATATTTGCCCGGGTTTGGGAATTTGGTGCCGTCCCGAGGGGATTGAACCAGGATGAAGCCTCGATCGGGGTTGAAGCATTCAGTCTCTATCGTTTTGGTGTTGACCGGAACGGAGTTTCATTTCCGGTCAATTTCATTTCCTGGGGAAACGGGATGGACGCACTCGACGGGTACATCCTGATCCCTTTCGTAGCCGCCTTTGGACTTACACCGATTGTGGTCCGATTGCCATCCTTGCTTTCCGGTATTCTAACGATCCTCCTCGTTTATTTTGCAGCGAAACGAATATTCGACGATGAAAAAACAGCACTACTGTGCATGTTCCTGCTGGCGATCAGTCCCTGGCATATCCTAATGTCGCGTTGGGGAATCAACGAAAATGTGCTGCCGTTCGTTTTTGTGGTTGGTTTTACCTTTATCCTGACCGCGAAGACTAATAACATGAATTATCTGATCGGTTGTGCTTCCCTCGCCATCAGCCTTTATGCCTATGGTGCCGCCTATGTCGCTGCGCCCATTTTCCTGGTCTGCGCCACGGTGATCCTTCTGACCTCAAAACGCGCCAGCGCAAAAACCATTATCCCCGGTGTGCTTTTGTTTGCTCTGTTGATCACTCCGATAGTTCTCTTCGTCCTGACGAACACGCTCAAATGGGAATCGCTCCAATTGGGTTTCATGACAATCCCACGCTTGCCGGTGCGGCCTCGGTACGAAGCGGTCGCGGCAGTGTTCAACGAGCGATCCATTCGACCGATCGTTGATAATGTGATCGGCATGTTCAAACTCCTCATCCGGCAAACGGACGGACAAATTTTCAATGTCGTCGAACCGTATGGTTATCTCTATACCATCACCTTTCCGCTTGCGGTCATCGGGATGGTCTTGCTTTTCCCATCCCGGAAATCGCCGCGTGCACCGGAACGATGGATGCTATTATCCTGGCTGGCGGCCTCCTTCGCAGTTGGCGTGATCCAATCCGCCACGATCAACCGGATGTGTCTCCTGTTCATCCCGCTTTTTATGTGCGTCGCGCTTTTCATTGTATGGATCGGAAAGCATTCCCGCATTGTTTTCATAGCATCCATCCTTGCTTTGCTGGTCGGGTTCGCTTTCTTCACACGTGCTTATCATGGCAAAACCTATCGGGAACAATCGACCATCCGATTCTTTCCGGGCTTCCTCTCGGCAACGAATTCCGCCCGGCATGCCAATAACGCTTCCGACCCGATCTGCATGACCGATAAGGTGAATATGCCTTATGTGTTTGTCCAGTTTTCCGAACAGGCGGATCTCAGGGATTATCTGGATACGATTGAATATGTGGACCCTCAGGCGGAATTCCGGTTCGTGCGGAGCATGGGCCGTTACACCTTCGGGCTGCAAAACTGTGCGAATCACCCGGGGACCATTTATGTGACCCGGTATGATGAAGAACTGCCAGTTGCCGCCAACGATTATGATATGACCCGTTTCGACAACTTTCTTGTCTTTACCCCTCATCCATAATTCCCAACCAATGGAGGACCAGACAATATGAAGCCGACCAAGAAAACCAACGATAAACCATTCGCCTCTTTCTGGGGGAACGTGAAAGAACGTTGGATACCGTTCGTGCGCAAGATTCCATACATGGACGTTCTCATTGTCCTTACGGGAACGCTGCTGGCACTCTACCTTCGTTATAGCCTCCGAACCTTTGAATCACAGGATTACTTGAATTTTAATAGGTGGTGGTATTTGGCAATAAAGGAACATGGTTTTACTGCTCTTGGACAGGATTTTTCCAACTACACTCCCCCGTTTCTGTATTTTCTTTATGGCGTATCTGTGCTATTGCCTAAAGTGGCAACGGTCACAGCAGTTAAACTGCCATCCATTGCCTTTGACTTCATTTGTGCGTGGTACGTTTACCGTATTGTCCGCATGAAATATGATAAAGGCCCTGTTCCATTGTTCGCGTTTTTTGCAGTTCTATTAGCACCAACGGTTGTGCTCAATGGCGCGGCTTGGGGACAGATTGATAGTATCTATACGGCTGCCCTTGTAGCTTTTATTTACTACCTCTTGAAGAAGCAAAACTGGCTTGCTTGTATTTCTTTTAGTATCGCGTTTGCTATTAAATTCCAGTCAGTATATTTGGTTCCTTTGTTATTCGTCTTACTTTTGAGAAAGATGGTTTCCTGGAAATATCTATTGGCTATCCCGGCGATATATTTAATATCAATCATTCCATCCTGGCTGGCAGGGAGGCCATTACTTGAGTTATTGACAATCTACGTTTCACAAGTTAGCGGATATGCAGGACTGGTCCATAATGCTCCCAATATGTATACTTGGTTTCCTGCTGATTTGTATAACCTGTTCTATCCGGCCGGGATCATTTTTGCAGCCATTATTTGTTTTCTTTATGTGACAGTCGTTTTCAAAAGTCATGTGCGTTTATCCTCGGGCGTTATTATCCAGTTGGCTCTGGCATCTGCGTTAATTGTTCCTTATTTCCTACCAAAAACCCATGATCGTTATTTCTTTCCGGCAGATGTTTTATCCATTGTATTCGGATTTTATTTTCCCGATTATTTTTATATTCCTCTGGCGGTAAACTTAATCTCGTTCTTTATCTACCAGCCTTTCTTGTTCGGAACGGACATTTTTCCGCAACCCTTTCTGGCGCTTGCTCTGCTGGTCGTTATTATTATCTTAATCCGGCACATGATGGTAGTTTTATATAAACCCGGGTTTGAACCATAAGAGTAAAAATTGCGTCGAAAGATTCAATATTTGTCGTGAACTGCGCTTTTATCGCGCACTTGACGTATTTTCATTCGCGCTTATAATTCAGCCACTGAATTTTGAAAAGGATTATATATGCCCACTGCCCTTATCACCGGTGTGAACGGCCAGGATGGTTCCTATCTGGCCGAATTCCTGCTCTCCAAAGGTTACGAAGTCGTTGGGATGGTGCGCCGTTCCAGCACCGTGACCTGTGAACGTATCCAGCACATTCAGAATGACATGACCATTGTACAGGGCGACCTGCACGACCAGAGTTCGCTGGTCGCCATCCTGGAAGAATACAAGCCCGACGAAGTCTATAACCTGGCAGCGCAGTCGTTTGTGGCCACCTCCTGGAGCCAGGCTGTGCTGACCGGCGAGGTGACGGCTATGGGGGTCACGCGCTTGCTGGAGTCAATCCGGTTGGTCAATCCGAAGGCGCGTTTTTACCAGGCTTCGAGCAGCGAGATGTTTGGAAAGGCTGTCGAGACTCCTCAGCGAGAGACAACTTCCTTCTATCCGCGCAGCCCCTACGGGGTCGCGAAAGTGTACGGGCACTGGATCACGGTCAACTACCGCGAGTCATACAATCTGTATGCCGTTTCCGGTATCCTGTTCAACCATGAAAGTCCTCGGCGCGGGCTGGAATTTGTCACCCGCAAGATCTCGCATGGGGCGGCCAGAATCAAACTTGGCCTGGATAAAGAACTTCACCTCGGCAACTTGGATGCCCAACGCGATTGGGGCTTTGCCGGGGAATACGTGCAGGCTATGTGGCATATGCTCCAGCAGGAGCGACCGGAGGATTTCGTCGTCGGCACGGGTGAGACCCATTCGGTACGCGAATTTTGTGAATTGGCTTTTAACTATGTGGGCTTGAACTATCAGGATTACATTGTAAAAGACGAGCGTTTTATGCGCCCATCCGAAGTGGATATGCTCATTGCGGATTCGGCAAAGGCGCGCCAGAAACTGGGCTGGTCTCCGCGTGTAGGCTTCAAAGATTTGGTCGCGATGATGGTCGAAGCCGACCTCAAGCGTCTGCGTAATGGAAACGGTTCACCGGACAAGAAATGACGAATTCTGCCGAGTCAATCCATGAACTGGCCCTGCTCGAAACCATCGAGCGTGACCCCGACGTGACCCAGGCCTCCATCGCCGCACAACTGAATGTGGCGGTTGGCACCGTTAACTGGCATCTCAAACGCCTGATTGAGAAGGGTTACGTCAAGATTAAGCGCGCCAACCGCAAGAAACTGCGCTATATCATCACCCCCGAAGGGATTGCTCTGCGTGCCCGCCTGACGGTGGACTATATCGAACAGCAGTTCCTGCTCTATCGCAAAACACGACAGCACGTTAAGGAACACCTCGAACGCGTACGCCAGGCCGGTTTCGACCGTCTCAGCGTGCGCGGGGATGGCGATGTGGCAGACATCTGCCGCCTGACGTGCATGGAGCAGGGCATGGCGGTTGTCCCGGAGGATAACGGTCCGGTGCTGATGGTGAACGGGCTGCACGTCCAACTGGAGGGCTTGCATGAGCGCTAATGGGCATATCCTCGTGACCGGCGGAGCGGGTTATATCGGCTCGCTCCTGACCTCCGAACTGCTGCGTGCCGGTTACCGCGTCACCGTGGTGGACAGCCTGCTCTATGGCGGAGAGTCGCTGCTGGGGTTCTTTGCCCACCCAAACTTTCGCTTCGAGCGGGCCGATGTGACCGAGCCGGGCGCGGTGCGCGCCGCCCTGCCACGCGACTGGCCGAAGCCGGAAGCAGTGGTCCACCTGGCGGCGATTGTCGGCTTCCCGGCCTGTCAGGCAGTGGGGAAACAGGCCGCCTGGCGCTACAACGTAGAGGCGGTGAAACACGTCTTCGAGTTGGCGGCCGGTTTCGGGTCCGGGCGCTTTGTGTTTGCGTCAACTTACAGCAATTACGGTCTTTCGCTGGATGGCAAGCCGGTGACCGAGTCCTCGCTGCTCAACCCGCAGTCTTTGTACGCAGAGACAAAAATTGCCGCCGAAGAGTTTCTGTTGGCGCAGAAGGATGCTATTACTTCACCGCTCATTTTCCGCCTGGCGACGCTGTATGGCATTTCGCCGCGCACCCGTTTTGATTTGATCGTCAACCAGTTTGTGCTGGACGCTTATGCCAAACGGGAATTGATTATCTACCAGCGCGGCTACTCGCGCTCCTTCGTCCATGTGCGGGACGTGGTGCGCGGCATCATTTTGGGCCTGGAAGCGCCGGAAGAGAAGGTGCGCGGGCGGATCTATAACCTGGGTACCGAGGATGGCAACTATACCAAAGACGAGATTGTTGGCCTGGTTATAAAGCGCCTGCCAGATACGATGGTCACGTACAAGGACCTGACCTTCGGAGGCGACATGCGCGACATCGCTGTCTCGTTTGAGCAAATCCGCCGTGAATTGGGTTTCGCTGCTACATTGACGGTGGATGACGGTGTGCGCGAGATTGTCCATGTTCTGCGTGATGGCATTATCCGCAACCCGCAGGATGAAAAATACACCAACGCTCGTTTTATTGTCCAATAATTATGGCAGAAAACTACTGGAAAGATAAACGCGTAATTGTCACTGGCGGGGCCGGGTTCCTGGGTTCTTTCATCGTCGAAAAACTGGTTGCGCGCGGCGCAGCAGACATACTCGTCCCGCGTATCGAACACTACAATCTTGTGAAGCATGATGATATCTGCCGCCTTCTGGATGATGTCACGCTCTCCTTGGACCACCGACCTGCTCACCTGACCCCGGCAGCCTATCAGCCTTCGGCCTTCAGCCCTCAACCTTCCGATTTGGTCATTCTCCACCTGGCGGCACGCGTGGGCGGGATCGGCGCCAACCGCGAACACCCGGCCGATTTCTTCTACGATAACATGATGATGGGTGTGGAACTGTTGCATCAGGCCTCGCAGCGTGGCGCGGGCAAATTTGTGGCCCTGGGGACGGTGTGTGCCTATCCAAAGTTCACACCAGTGCCATTCAGGGAAGATGACCTGTGGAACGGCTACCCGGAGGAGACCAACGCCCCGTATGGCCTGGCGAAGAAGATGCTGCTGGTCCAGGCGCAAGCCTACCGCCAGCAGTACGGCTTCAATGCCATCTTTCTCCTGCCGGTCAATCTCTACGGCCCGGGCGACAATTTTGACCCGGCCTCCTCACACGTCATCCCGGCGCTCATCCGCAAGTGCTTTGAGGCGCAGGAACGCGGCGAAAATGAGATTGTCGTTTGGGGCGATGGCTCGCCGACGCGCGAATTCCTGTACGTGGAAGATGCCGCCGAAGGTATCCTGCTGGCAGCGGAGAAGTACAACGGCGCCGATCCGGTCAATCTGGGTTCCGGTTACGAAATTTCCATCAAGGACTTGGTCGAGATGATCTCCCGTCTGACCGGTTTTAAAGGCAAACTGGTCTGGGATACGAGCAAACCCAACGGCCAGCCGCGCCGCGGACTGGATGTCAGCCGCGCTGAAAAATACTTTGGTTTTCGCGCCTGCACTCCGTTTAAAGCGGGCTTATGCCGAACAATTGATTGGTACAAAGAGAATCGAAAATAGGATGGCTAAGATTGCTATGGCAAAATCTGACAGAGTACAAAAGGGATCAAGCAAATGGGACATGGTTATTGGCCCGCAGCGCAATTTGTTTGATTTGCGTTTACGTGAACTGTGGCATGCCCGTGATTTGATCATGCTGTTTGTGCGCCGTGATTTTGTTTCAGTCTACAAGCAGACCATCCTGGGACCGCTCTGGTACCTCATCCAACCATTATTGACAACCATCACTTTTACCGTCATTTTCGGTAACATCGCCAAACTCCCAACGGATGGTTTACCGCCGTTCCTGTTTTACATGTCTGGCACGGTCATCTGGACCTATTTTGCAAGTTGTCTCACCAAGACCTCCGAAACGTTTGTGAGCAATGCCAACCTGTTTGGCAAAGTATATTTCCCGCGCCTCGCCGTGCCGATTTCTATTCTCATTTCCAATTTGATCGCCTTTGCCATCCAGTTTGCCTTTTTCCTGGCCTTTATGGGCTATTTCGCCCTGCAGGGTACGCAACTGCATCCCAACTGGTGGATGCTTTTAACGCCAGTGCTTTTGCTGATGATGGCCGGGCTGGGGTTGGGTTTTGGCATTATTGTTTCATCCCTTACGACCAAGTACCGCGACCTTCGTTTTCTGGTGCAGTTTGGGGTTCAGCTTTTGATGTACGTAACGCCGGTTATCTACCCGATATCCTCCATCCCACATCAATTCCAGGTACTGATTCAATTCAACCCCATGTCATCCGTGGTGGAGGCTTTCCGTTATGCCTATCTTGGAGCAGGAACGGTGAATCTTGTCCAACTGGGTTATAGTTTCGGCATTATGCTGGTGGTCATCCTCATTGGTGTAGTCATGTTCAACCGCGTCGAAGCCACATTCATGGATACCGTATGAGCAATCCTGTCATAATTGCGGAAAATATTTCCAAAGCGTATCGGCTGGGCCAGATCGGCAGCGGCACACTTACCAACGACCTTAAGGGTTGGTGGGCCAAAGCGCGTGGCAAGCCCAACCCCCTGTTGAAAATCGGCCAGGAAGAGTTAGATGGCGAAACTCTCTGGGCGCTTCGCGAGGTAAGTTTCTCCGTGGAACAAGGCATGGTGCTTGGTATCATTGGGCGCAATGGCGCCGGCAAAAGCACTGTGCTAAAAATTCTTTCGCGTGTTACAGCTCCCACCAGCGGGCAGATAAAAGTAAAAGGTCGCATTGCCAGTCTGCTGGAAGTTGGCACCGGATTTCACCCGGAACTGACCGGGCGTGAAAACATCTACCTCAACGGTGCCATCCTGGGCATGAAACGGGTCGAGATTGACCGCAAATTCGATGAAATCCTGGATTTTTCAGAAGTGGAACAGTTTATTGACACTCCTGTCAAACGCTACTCTTCCGGCATGTATGTGCGCCTGGCTTTTGCCGTCGCTGCCCACCTTGAACCGGAAATCCTGGTGGTGGACGAAGTTCTGGCGGTGGGCGATGTCGAATTCCAGAAGAAATGTCTGGGCAAAATGGGCGACGTGGCCCGGGAGGGCCGCACGGTGCTGTTCGTCAGCCATAACATGTCGGCGATCCTGCGCCTGACGCAGGAGTCAATCGTTTTGGAAAAAGGACATTTGGTGATGCGCGCCCCCTCCGCGGAAGCGGTGGACTACTATCTCTCTGGCGGAAACGCCAAGGCGGGTGAGCGCATCTGGGATGCGGACGAAGTCCCTGCCGACGCCGCGCCCTTCCGCCCGATTGCCTTGCGCCTGTTGGACAAGGCCGGGAAAATCGTGGATACGGTCCGCTCGACCGAAGAGTTCAAAATTGAAATGGAATATGCCCTGGCTGGTCCGTTGACTGGCCTGCGTATCGGAATCTACCTGAGCACGGCGCGTGGCGAGTATGTGCTGACATCCTTTGACACCGATGACCAAAAGCACTTTGAAAAACATGGCTCACGCCCGGCCGGGAATTACATCAGCGGCTGCGTGCTCCCACCCGATTTCCTGAACGGCGGGCGTTACACACTGGGCGTCAATGCCAGTTCCTACCGTGTCCGCCGCTACTTCATGGACGAACAGGCCCTCACCTTCAATGTGGACACTTCCGGCGCGCCGGGGATGCAATGGGCCGAGCCGCGCCCGGGCGTCCTGCGTCCGCGCCTGGAATGGAAGATTGAACACCGATGAATTCCAAGGTGTTTATCAAGTCTCTTCTGGGCAAATTACCCCTCACAGTTGAGGCGGATTGGCTGTTGCGCTATCGTGATAAGAAACTGAATAGCCGGTTTCGACTGTATGCTTTGGAAGAGCACATGGCCGAAATGGTGGCGCAAGTTGCTGCAAATTCTTCTGCTGTTGCCTCGGGCAGGAAAGTCTTCCTCTTCGCCTCCTGGCATTACTGGATTATCCATACTACTTTGTGCGGATTGGTTCTGCGAGGGCTGGGCGATGATGTAACCCTCGGATACCTGCCCTATAGCAATTATCGCGAATCGGCCAGCCAGTATGACCTGCGTCTGCAGAACTTATATACCCGCGACGTATTAAATCCTGCACAGACTCTGATCAAGACCGTCCCTTTCCTCGACCTCAAGCCTGCCAGCCAGATCCCCGAGGCCATATCAAAGGCTGTTGAGCAGGTAACGATTTATGACACACAATACACACTTCAACGCGAGGACGTGACCGGTACAGAGCCAATCTATTTGCTGCGCAAGGAACGCAACATGGCTGCCGCCTGCAAGGCTTATGCTTATTTCCAAAAATATCGCCCGGATATCGTAATTGTTCCAAATGGAATGATTCAGGAATATGGAGCTGTATACGAAACGGCGCGTTTTATGGATATTCCGACGGTAACCTATGAGTTCGGCGAACAAGACCAGCGAATCTGGCTGGGACAAAATCGTCTGGCTATCAACCACGTCACCGATGAACTTTGGGCGGCGCGCCAGGACCGAGTATTGAATGCTGAACAACGCGCCTGGTTGGAGTC